>CDZQ01029847.1_pt1 | contig 17766 bp, 12 predicted proteins | sample 554831 | NCBI WGS metagenome assembly CDZQ01 (sample SAMEA3182112, study PRJEB8094) | gut metagenome | biome: human; feature: gut; material: Stool; isolation source: human stools | place: Canada | collected 2013-05-06
CATCAACGAAGGCGGCGAGCTGGGCTACTCCCTGGCCCACGCCCTGGGCGCCGTGCTGGACAACCCTGGACTCATCGCCGCATGCGTGGTGGGTGACGGCGAGGCGGAAACCGGCCCTCTGGCCACCGCCTGGCAGCTGAATAAATTCCTCAGCGCCAAGAACGACGGCGCGGTGCTGCCCATTCTCCACCTGAACGGCTACAAGATCGCCAACCCCACTGTCCTGGCCCGTATCCCACGAGAAGAACTGGAAATGTTCTTCCGGGGCTGCGGTTGGTCCCCCATCTTTGTGGAGGGGGACGAGCCCATGGATATGCACCGGAAAATGTCTGTTGCCCTGGACAAGGCCATTGAGGCCATTCTCTCCTATCAGAAGGCCGCCCGGGAAAACGGGGAGACCAAGCGCCCGCCCTGGCCCATGATCGTGCTCCGCACGCCCAAGGGCTGGACCGGCCCCAAGGTGGTGGACGGCAAGCCTGTTGAGGGCACTTTCCGGGCCCACCAGGTGCCCATCTCCATGACCGCGCCGGAGCATATGGAGTTGCTGGAAAACTGGCTGCGTTCCTACCGGCCCGAGGAACTCTTCGATGAGGACGGCGCGCCGGTGGAGACCATCCAGGCCCTGGCCCCCAAAGGCAAGCGCCGCATGGGCGCCAACCCCCACGCCAACGGCGGGCTGCTGCTGAAAGATCTGCGTCTGCCGGACTTCCGGGATTACGCCGTGGAAATCCCCTTCCCCGGCGCTGTGGAAGAGCAGGATATGATGGTTCTTGGCGCCTATGTCCGGGACGTGTACCGCCTGAACGAAAAGGAAAGCAATTTCCGCTGCTTTGGCCCTGACGAGACCATGTCCAACCGCTTGGGCAAAGTTTTTGAGGAGACCTCCCGGCGGTTCAACGGGGAAATTGTCCCAGGGGACGAGTTCCTCTCCCCTGAGGGCCGCGTCATGGACAGTATGCTCTCCGAGCACATGTGCCAGGGCGCCCTGGAGGGCTACCTCCTCACCGGACGCCACGGGTTTTTCAACAGTTATGAGGCCTTCATCCGCATTGTGGACTCCATGTTCGCCCAGCACGCCAAGTGGCTAAAGGTGACCAACGCCCTCCCCTGGCGGCAGGACATCGCCTCCCTCAACTATGTCCTCTCCAGCAATGTCTGGCAGCAGGATCACAATGGCTTTACCCACCAGGACCCCGGCTTCCTGGACCATGTGGCCAATAAAAAGGCGGATGTGGTACGTCTTTACCTCCCGCCGGATGCCAACTGCCTGCTGAGTTGCTTCGACCACTGCATCCGCAGCCGGAGCTATGTGAACGTCCTGGTCACCAGCAAGCATCCCCGCCCCCAGTGGCTTACCATGGACCAGGCGGTGAAGCACTGCACCCAGGGCATCGGGATCTGGCAGTGGGCCAGCACCGATCAGGGCCAGGAACCGGACGTGGTCATGGCCTGCTGCGGCGATACGCCGACATTGGAGACCCTGGCGGCGGTAACCATTCTCCGCAGGCATTTTCCGGAGCTGCGGATACGCGTAGTAAACGTGGTGGACCTGATGCGCCTGCAGTCCAACAGCCTCCACCCCCATGGTCTCAATGATCAGGAGTTCGACGCCATCTTCACCAAGGACAAGCCTGTGGTTTTTGCCTTCCATGGCTATCCCAGCCTGATCCACGAACTCGTGTACCAGCGGGCCAACAAGAATATCCATGTCCGGGGTTATATGGAGGAAGGCACCATCACCACGCCGTTCGACATGCGGGTCCAAAACCAGATTGACCGCTTCAACCTGGTAATGCTGGCGCTGTACCTCATCGACCTGGGCAACCGGGACAGCTACCTCATCCAGATGATGAAAGACAAGCTGGTAGAGCACAAGAACTATATCGCCGAGTACGGCGTGGATCTTCCGGAGATACTCAACTGGAAGTGGACCGCCGCAGAAGACTGAAAACCGTGTCCAAAACACCTCCCCTCGGCCCTGTGCCGGGGGGAGAAAGGAGAGAGACTATGGAGAAGAGAAAGGCTCCCCCGGTTTACCCCGGACCGCCGGAAACCGACCTGTACCTCTTCAACACCGGCGAGGCCCAACGGGCCTACCTCTGCTTTGGCTGCCACTACTTCGCCGGCCCGGACGCCTGGCGCTTTCTGGTCTGGGCCCCCAATGCCAAAGCCGTGCATGTAGTGGGCGACTTTAATGGCTGGGACAAAACCGCCACGCCCATGGCACCGGTGCAGGGTGGCTTCTGGTATGCCTGGGTCCCGGGGCTGAAAAACGGGGACATCTACAAATACGCCATCACCGGGCCTGACGGCACCGTACGCCTGAAAGCGGACCCTTTTGCCTTTCACAGTGAGACAGGCCCCGCCACCGGCTCCCGGGTCTGGAGCCTGGAGGGCTATACCTGGGGCGACGGGGATTTTCTCCGCCGCCGCCGGGAGACAGACCCTGCCCGTGCGCCCCTATCCATATACGAAGTACATATCGGCTCCTGGAAGATTCCCGAAGGGGCGCTGTTCCCCAACTATCGCCAGGTGGCAGACGAACTGGCGGAGTACTGCAGGGACATGGGATATACCCATGTGGAATTGCTGCCGGTCTCGGAATATCCCTATGAAGGTTCCTGGGGTTACCAGGTCACGGGCTACTACGCCCCCACCAGCCGTTACGGCACCCCTCAGGATTTCATGTATTTTGTTGACCGTCTTCATCAGGCGGGCATTGGCGTGATCCTGGATTGGGTTCCCGCCCATTTCCCAAAAGACGCCCACGGCCTCATCCAGTTTGACGGTACGCCCCAGTTTGAGTGCAAGGAACCTCGGATGGCCAACCATCCGGAATGGGGTACGCTGATTTTCGACTATGCCAGCCCCCAGGTCCAGAGTTTCCTCATTTCCTCGGCCATGTTGTTTTACGATCTCTATCACATCGACGGCATCCGGGTGGACGCGGTGAGCTCCATGCTGTATCTGGACTATGGCCGGAAGCCGGGGGAATATACCCCCAACAAGGACGGCGGCAATATCAACCTGGACGCCGTGGCCTTTCTCCAGAAGCTCAACAGCGTCCTTCTCACCAACCATGTAGGCTGCGTTACCATCGCGGAGGAGAGCACGGCTTTCCCCTTGGTCACCTATCCCCCCAGCGTCGGCGGCCTGGGCTTTCGCTTCAAATGGGACATGGGATTCATGCACGATACCATCGAGTATTTCTCCATGGACCCCTATTTCCGCCGGGACAACCACGAGAAAATCACGTTCTCCATGTTTTACGCCTTCTCCGAGCATTTCATCCTGGCCTACTCTCATGACGAGGTGGTCCACGGGAAGTGTTCCATGCTGGAGAAAATGTACGGACTGTACCACGACAAGTTTGCCTCACTCCGGGCCCTGTACGGCTACCAGTTCGGACACCCGGGGAAAAAGCTCATGTTCATGGGCAGCGAGTTTGCCCAAGTGATCGAGTGGAACTACAAGCAGTCTTTGGACTGGGTGCTGCTGGATTACCCCATCCACGACGGTATGCGCGCCTGGGTACGGGAACTCAACCGCCTGTACCGGGAGAATCCCGCCCTCTATGCCATCGAGGACAGCTGGGACGGATTCACCTGGCTGAATGTGGATGACCGGGACCGCTCCTCCGTCGCTTTCCTCCGCATGGACGGCAAGGGAAACTACATCGTCTGCGCCTGCAACTTCACGCCCAGCACATGGGAAAGCTTCACCATCGCCCTCCCGGGGCAGGGAAAGCTGCTGCGCCTTTTGAGCAGCGACGAAGCCCGCTTCGGCGGCAACGCCCTGGCCTGTACGGCCCGGCCCCGGGTGTATTCCAGACCTTTCCGGGATATGCCCTGCAGTGCGCAGCTGTTCCTGCCGCCTTTGTCTGTACAGTTTTACCGCTACACGCCCAGCCCTCCCAGGCAGCGCAAAACCGATGGAAAGCCGGCCTGCGCCCGCGCCAAGGGAAGCGCGCAGGAAGCCGGAAACGCCGCTCCCGTCAAGGGAAAAGCTGTAAAAAAGGAGTCTTGAGGAACATGACCAAACAGACAATGAAGCGGGAGCTGGAAAAAATCACCCAGGAAAAGGGCCGCACGGAGCTGCCCAGCGTTCTGCTGTGCGCCGCAGAGTGCAGCCCCTTCGCCAAAACCGGCGGTCTGGCCGATGTGGTGGGCACTCTCCCCGGCGAGCTGCGCACCCTGGGCCTGGATGCCCGGGTCATTCTCCCCTTCCACCACAACATCAAGGACAAATACCGCTATGATGTGGAACACCTGTGCTCATTTGCCGTGGACCTGGGCTGGCGAAGCAAGTTCGTGGGGGTGGAGCGCCTGGTGCGGGACCGCGTCACCTATTATTTCATCGACAATGAAGACTATTTTGGCGGAAAAATCTATCTGGGCGGCCCTGAGGAGATCGAACAGTACTGCTTCTTCTGCCGGGCGGTGATGGAGGCCCTGCCCCACATTGGCTTCATTCCCGACATCCTCCACTGCAACGACTGGCATACGGCCATGCTCCCGGTGCTCCAGCGTACCCAGTACGGCTGGCTGCCTCAGGGCCGCTCCAAGACGGTCCTGACCATCCACAACATCGCATTCCAGGGAAAGTGCGGCTTCAAGCAAGCCAAAGACCTCTTGGGCATTGAGGAAAAATTCTGCACACCGGAGTTCCTGGAGGCTTATGGCTGCTGCAATTTCCTGAAGGGCGGCTGTGTTTTTGCCGACCACATCACCACCGTGAGCCCCACATACGCCCAGGAGATCCTCACTCCAACCTTCAGTGAGGGGCTTGACGGCATCCTCAACGCCCGGCGCCACCAACTCACCGGAATCCTCAACGGCATTGACCGCAGCGTCTTCAATCCCTGGAATGACGAGTGCCTGCCCTTCCGCTTCTCCGCTTCCAACCTCAAAGGAAAGGCGAAGGTCAAATCCGCCCTGCTCCAGGAACTGGGCCTGGAGGATTACCCTGGACGGCCCCTGATCGCCATGGTCACCCGGCTCACGGAGCAGAAAGGTCTGGACCTGGTGATGCGGGTGCTGGATGATATCATGGCAATCCCCATGAACTTTGTCCTCCTGGGCTCCGGAGATGCAAAATATGAGGAATTCTTCCGGCAGGCGGAGAACCGCTACAAAGGCCGCCTGTGCGCTTACATCGGCTACAACGAAGAACTGGCCCACCGGATCTACGCCGGGTCGGACTTCTTCCTGATGCCATCCCGCTTCGAGCCCTGCGGCCTCAGCCAGATGATCGCCATGCGCTACGGCAGCCTACCCATCGTCCGGGAAACCGGCGGGCTGAAAGACACCGTAAAACCCTACAACCAGTATACCGGCGAGGGTACCGGCTTCACCTTCGCCAACTACAACGCCCATGAGATGGCCCATGTGATCCATCTCGCCTCCACCATCTACCCCAATAAGGAAATCATGGACTCCCTGATCCTCCAGGCAATGCGTGCGGACTATGGCTTTGCCAACTCGGCTTATGCCTACGCGCAGCTGTTCCTCTCACTCCTGTGAGCGGGGAACGTTTGCTGCACATCGGTGGGGACATCTGGGAGGAGTGGACAGCCGAGGCCCTGCGTATCCACTACACCGGAGGGATGACGGCGGTGCTCCGGGAAGATGGGTACATCACAAGCCGGGATCCGGCGCTGCGCACGCTCCTCATTGGCGCCCGGCAGCCGGAAACGGAGGAAGACCGCTTTGCACTGCGCTACCTGGCTGCCGCGGCGTCTCTCGGTGACGTGGTACCCGGAAAGCTTCCCGCCTCCCCCCTGCCCCTTCGCGACCCGCTGCTGGCCCTGGAGCTGCTGCGCTGTCTTCTGGACGAGTGCTGCGAAACCTGGGACAGCGCTGTGTCCCAGATGGAGCAAAGCTTTTTCTGTGCCGCGCCGCTGGAGGAGGACAGGCTGTCTCTCGCCCTGCTGGAGACGCAGCTGCCGCGGCTTTCCGTCTTGGCCGGCGTTCTGGTTCGGGATTGGGATGCCCGGGTGGAACGACGTTGGCCGGGTGACCCGGTCCGGCGTGAAGCTCTGTGCCTGGTTCAGGACGGCGGGCTGCGCAGCGGACGATTCTGCTTTGCCTGTGCCGGCAGATGCCGTCCTTTGCCGGAAACGCTCCGGGATCTGCTGGTTTTAGCCCCGGAAAAATGCGAGGAGGCGCCATGCTGCAACGATATCAGAACAAGCTGATCTATTGTGACGCAAAACCGGAATACCGCGATCCCATTGGCCCGGTTCCCACAGGGGGAAAGCTGCGCCTCTTTCTCCGTTGCTGCGCACCGGGGGTACGGAGCTGCACTCTATTGACCTGGCCCCAGGGAGAATCCGGGCCTGATCACCCCATGGAAGCGGTGCCCGGAGGCTTTGCTGTGAACTGGCAGGCGCCCTGGGAAGCGCAAGTTATCTTCTACCGCTTCCGGGCGGATACGCCGGACGGCCCTGTGTACATTGGACGGGGCGCCGGCCCGTTTTATGGAGAGCTGTGCCTGGAGCCGGAAGCACTTCCTGCCTTTCAGCTCACAGTGTGGAACAGTGACTTCACTACGCCGGATTGGTGCTCCGGCGGCGTCATGTATCAGATCTTTCCGGACCGCTTTGCCCGGGGAGAGGCGGCGCAAGTGGAGTCTGGCCTTGCTTACCACCGCGCGCTGGGGCGGGAAATGCGCTTCCATGCAAGCTGGCAGGAACCCGTGGAATGGGAGGGGCACGACGGCAATCCCTACTACCCCAACGACTTCTATGGGGGGACCCTTCGCGCCATCACCGAAAAGCTGGAATATCTTCAGCGCCTTGGCGTCACCATACTGTATCTCAACCCCGTTTTCGAATCGGATTCCAATCACCGTTACAACACCGCGGACTACCACAAGATCGACCCGATCCTGGGCACGGAGGCAGATCTTCGGGAGCTTTGCACCCAGGCGCAGGCGCGGGGCATCCGGGTAATTCTGGACGGCGTCTTCTCCCACACCGGAGCAGACAGCCGCTATTTCAATCAGCGGAACTGTTACCCCGGCCCCGGCGCTGTACAGAGCCAGGATTCTCCCTATTACAGCTGGTATACATTTACCCGGTGGCCGGCAGAGTACAAATCCTGGTGGGGCTTCCCCAGCCTGCCGGAGGTCCGGGAGACGGATCCCGCCTGGCAAAGGGAGATCATCACCGGGGAAAACAGCGTTATCCGCGCCTGGCTGCGCTGTGGGATCTCCGGCTACCGCCTGGACGTGGCGGACGAGCTTCCGGACGAAGTACTGGAACTCATCCACACCGCAGCCCGGGAGACCCGGCCAGACGCGCTGATTTTGGGCGAGGTCTGGGAGGACGCCACCACCAAGGTGAGCTATGGCGTCCGCCGGCGCTATTGCCTGGGCACCAGCCTGGATTCCGTGATGAACTACCCCCTGCGCCGCGGCGTACTGGATTTTCTCCTGGGCTATCTGGACAGCACCGCGCTGCTGCAGCTCCTGCTGGGACAGCGGCTGCACTATCCGCCCCCCATTTACAGATGCCTGATGAACCTCCTGAGTTCCCACGATGTGGACCGGGCACTCACCGTGCTGAGCACCCGCATTGAAGGAGACAAGCTCACCCGGCGGCAGCGGGCGGAGTTTTGCATCACCGCGGCGCAGGCGGAACGGGGCCGGCAGTCCATGGAGCTGGCGACAACGCTGCTCTGGTCCCTTCCCGGCGTGCCCAGTATCTACTATGGGGAGGAGGCAGGGCTCCAGGGTTTTGGCGATCCCTTTGTCCGGGCGCCCATGAACTGGGACAGCGACTTCCTCCAGGCGCATTATGCCCTTTTGGGCCGCCTGCGCCGGGAGCATATTGCGCTCCGGGAGGGGGCCGTGGCTCTTGCCGCGCCAGATCCCGCCTGTCTCTGCGTCCTGCGCCAGTCCGGGGCGGAAACCATACTTACTGTCGTCTGCCGCGGGGAGACATCGTGCGTACTGGACCTTCGGGATTTCTATGGAGACCCCATAGAGACGGCGGGCCTTGCCCACGCCCAGCCCTTGCTGGGAGAAGGTAGAGGCTTTTCCTTCTCCCGGGAGCTCATTGGCATGCACCTCACTCCCGGCTGCCGGGAGATGTATCTTTTGGAAAGGTAGGCGCAATGATATGGATTATAGACGTTTTGGTGACAAGCTCCTCTTGCGTATGGACAAAGGCGAAGAGATCCTCACGGGCCTGGAAAAAGTCGTGCGCCAGGAGGGGATCACGCTGGGCCAGGTTCAGGCTCTGGGTGCCGTAAGCAAGGTTACAGCAGGGCTCTATAATGTCGAGAAGCAGGAGTACAGCAAAACCACACTCACCGGCGATTTTGAAATTGTGTCCCTCACCGGCACGGTGGACACGATGAATGGGGAGTATTACAGCCACCTGCACATCAGCGTCTCTGACCATAATTTCCAGGTCTGGGGCGGCCATCTGAACGAGGCGGTGGTCAGCGGCACCTGTGAGCTGATCCTGACAATAATCCCCGGCTCCATCAACAGGCGGAAAGACCCTCAAGTGGGTCTGAATGTCTGGAAACTTAAATAAGATTTCACAGAAACTAAATTCCCCTGGAGCGCGGTCCAAAGGACTGCGCTCCAGGGGAATTTTATTGTTCCGCCAAAGCGGTGATGCGGGAGAGCAGGGCATCCCGCCCCTCCCCTTTCACCGCGGAAAAATAGAGAAGTTCCACCTCCGGCGGCAGGGCCAAGGTTTCCCGGATCAGGGCCAGGTTTGGCGCATACTCGCTCTTTTTCAGCTTGTCATGCTTGTTGGCCACCACGATAAAGGGCCGGCCCGACTGGAGAAACCACCGGGCCATGTTCACATCGTCCGCCGTGGGCTTGTGCCGGGCGTCCACCAAAAAAACGCCCAGGCCGATGCGCTCCGGCACGCGGAAAAACTGCTCCATCAGCTCGCCCCAGCGGTCACGCTCCGCCTTGCTCACCTTGGCAAAGCCGTAGCCCGGCAGATCCACAAAATAGAGCGTATCGTCAATGGAAAAATAATTGACGTGTACCGTCTTGCCCGGAGCGGAGCCCACGCGGGCAAAGTTCCTTCGGTTCAGCAGCCGGTTGATGACGGAGCTCTTCCCCACATTGGATTTTCCCGCAAAGACAACAGTGGGCCGGTCATTTTCCAGGAATTCCCCCGCGCGTACTGCGGACTTGAGAAACACCGCGTTGTGAAGATTCATGCTTCCTCCTACTGCCGGATCACGGGTTTCCCCCCGCTGCCGGTGTCTGTGCCCGTGTTCCCCGCCAGCTCAGGCCGGGGCAGCAGAGTTTTGTCTTCTGGGACCGGGAGCTCTGCCCGGGGCATGGGGCGGCACAAAGCCACGTCCAGGATCTTGTCCAGATGATCTGTAGTGACAAAGTTCAGCGCGCGGCGCACATCGGGATCAATTTCCTCCAAATCCGCCGCGTTCCCTTCCGGGATGATCACTGTCTGAATACCGTTTCGCAGCGCCGCCATGGTCTTCTCCCTCAGCCCGCCAATGGGCAAAATCCGGCCACGGAGGGTGATTTCCCCGGTCATGGCCACCTCGTGGTGAACCGGCGTACCGGTCAAGGCGCTGATCAGTCCAATGGCGATGGTAATGCCGGCGGAAGGGCCGTCCTTGGGTACGGCGCCCTCTGGGAAGTGGATGTGAATGTCCCGGTTCTTGTAGAATTCCGGGTCAATGCCCAGTTTCCGGGCCCTGCTACGGACATAGCTCATGGCGGCATGGGCAGACTCCTTCATCACGTCGCCCAGGTTACCGGTAAGTTCCAGCTTGCCGCTGCCTTCCACCACATTGACTTCCACATCCAGGATTTCGCCCCCCACGCTGGTCCAGGCAAGCCCCCGGACCAGACCGGCCTCGTCCCGATAGCGTGGGGCCTCCGGTTTGTATTTGGCAGGACCAAGAAGCTCTTCCAGCTTGCCTGCCCGGACATGGATGGACTTATACTCTCCCGCAGCGATACCCCGGGCAGTCTTCCGGCACACCGCCGCGATCTGCCGCTCCAGGACACGGACACCAGATTCCCGGGTGTAAAGGGTGATGATCTCCCGGATGGCGTCATCGCTCAGGCGGAGCTGGCTGCCCTTGAGGCCGTGTTTTCTCCGCTGTTTGGGCAAAAGATGTTCTTTTGCAATGTGGAGTTTTTCTTCGTCGGTGTAGCTGGAGAGTTCGATGACCTCCATCCGGTCCAAAAGGGGCCTCGGAATGGTGTCCAGGGTGTTGGCTGTGGTGATAAACAGCACGTCGGAAAGATCCACGGGAATTTCCAGGAAATGATCCCGGAACGCACTGTTCTGTTCCCCATCCAGCGCCTCCAACAGTGCCGCGGAGGGGTCTCCCCGGAAATCACCGCCCAGCTTGTCAATCTCATCCAGGACCATCACAGGGTTCATGGTGCCCGCCTGTTGGAGCCCGGCGATAATCCGGCCTGGCATAGCCCCCACATACGTCTTCCGGTGGCCACGGATCTCCGCCTCATCATGGACACCGCCCAGGGAGATGCGGGCCAGTTTCCGCCCCGTTGCCCGTGCCACTGACATGGCGATGCTGGTCTTTCCGGTACCGGGAGGGCCCACCAGGCACAGCACCGTGCCCTTGAGATCCGGGGCAAGCTGCTTGACACTGAGGAACTCCAGGATGCGCTCCTTCACCTTGGTCAGGCCATAGTGATCCTGGTCCAGAATGGCAGCAGCCCGGGATACGTCCAGGGTCTCTTTGCTGCGGCTGCGCCAGGGCAAGTCCAAAACCACATCCAGATAATTCCGCAACACCGCCGCCTCCGCTGAGCCAAAGGGCTGCTTAGCCAAGCGTGTGACTTCACGCATGAGCTTATCCTCTATTTCTTGCGGGAAATGGAGAGCCTGGATCTGATCCCTGTATTCATCGTAATCGCTGGGGCCGTCATCGTACTCTCCCAGCTCGCTCTGAATCACTTTCAGCTGCTCCCGAAGATAGTAATCCTTCTGGCTCTTGGCCATCTGCTCCTGGGTACTCTCCTGGAGCTGCTTTTCCGTCATTAAAACATTGACTTCCCGCCGGAGCATGTTACACAGGAGCTCCAGGCGTTTCACCGGGCGCAGTTCCTCCAGAAGGAGCTGCTTGAGCGTGTGGCGGAGAAAGACGTTCTGGGCAATATAATCTGCCACATAGCCAGGCTCTTCCCGAGCAATGACACCGATGATAATCTCCGGCTTCACGTGGGCAGAGAGATTGGCATACTCATCAAAAAGGCCGCAGGCCGTGCGGATCAGGGCTTCTGTGCGTACAGAAGTACGTCTGGACTGTATGTCCTCCAACGGCTGGACGTCTGCCAGGAAGAATTCTCCCTTGTTCTCCACCTGCAAGAGCCTGGCCCGGGAGACGCCCTCCACCAATACCCGCACCGCCGCATTGCCAATCTGCGTTTTCAGAGTCTGCTTGATCCGGCAAATGGTGCCGATGCGGAAGAGATCATCTTCTCCTGGACATTCGGTAGAGATCTCCTTCTGTGTCACCAAAAAGATGAGTCTGTCGCTTGCCGCTGCAGTACGCAGCGCAGAGATGGATTGGGGCCGTTCCACCTCAAAATTCAAAAGCATTTGGGGAAATACAGAGATCCCCCGGAGGGGCAGCAGGGGCAGACGCGTCACCGCATCTTCCTTGGATACAACCGGTTCCATGTGATCCGACAAAAGAAATGCCTCCTTTCAGAAAAGGCTGGTTCCAGCGCAACGATGGGCGTGGCTCCGCACGGAGTCACGCCCATCGCGCCGGACGCGCCTGATCAGGCGCTCTGGGAAGCTTTGCGGTAAACCAGGGGACCGCTGCCATTGCGGACACAATCCGCAGTAATAACCACTTTTTCAATAGTGGGATCCGAGGGGACCTGATACATAATGTCCGTCATGATACCCTCCATAACGCTCCGGAGCCCCCGGGCACCGATGCGCATTTCGATGGCCTTGTCGGCAATGGCGCCAAGAGCCTCGTCTTCGTATTCCAGATCCACGTTATCGTACCCGAGAAGGGCCTTGTACTGGCGGGTCATGGCATTCCGGGGTTCCGTCAGGATCCGTACCAGATCGTCGCGAGTCAGGCTGTTCAAGGGCGTGATCACCGGCAGGCGGCCAATGAGCTCCGGTATAATGCCGAACTTCAGCAGGTCGTGGGATTGGACATTCTGCATGATGCGGCCCACGTCCCGTTCCCCGGCGCTCTGGATTTCCGCGCCGAAGCCCATGCTTTTTTTGTTCATCCGGTTTTCAATGATCTTCTCAATGCCGTCAAAGGCACCACCGCAGATGAAGAGAATGTTGCTGGTATCCACATGGATGAACTCCTGATGGGGATGCTTGCGCCCGCCTTGGGGCGGTACGGCGGCTACGGTGCCCTCCAAGATCTTCAGCAGCGCCTGTTGGACACCCTCTCCGGAGACATCCCGGGTGATGGAGGTATTCTCGCTTTTCCGGGAGATTTTATCCACCTCGTCAATGTAAATGATACCCCGTTGGGCGCGTTCCACATCAAAGTCCGCGGCCTGGAGCAAGCGCAGCAGAATATTTTCCACATCTTCGCCCACATAGCCTGCTTCGGTCAGGGTAGTGGCATCGGCAATGGCAAATGGCACGTCCAGGATCTTCGCCAGAGTCTGGGCAAAGAGGGTCTTGCCGCTGCCTGTGGGGCCGATCATAAGAATGTTGCTCTTCTGGAGCTCCACATCGTCCTTTCCACCGTAGAGGATACGCTTATAATGGTTATACACCGCCACGGAAAGGGCCACTTTGGCCCGTTCCTGGCCTACAATGTAGTCGTCCAGCGTCTTGCGGATCTCCGCGGGCTTGGGCAGCGTGGTGAGTTCCATGGGAGCACGCTGGGATACGGGCAGGTCCGCGCCGTAGTCCTCCGAGAGCATGTTCATGCACAGCTCCACACACTCGTTGCAGATATAGGCGCCGTTTCCGGCGATCATCCGGTCCACTAGGCTCTGGGGCTTGCCGCAGAAGCTGCACCGAATGCTACGGGAATCAGATTTTGCCATGGTTTTAACCTCTAATTCACAGTTTTCCCAAAATGTCCTTTGTCCAGGAGGCGGAACGCCCCCTGGACAGCCAGACGTCAACGCTTATAAATGACACGGTCAATGAGCCCGTAGGCAACGGCCTCCTCAGCGGACATGAAGTTGTCCCGTTCGCAGTCCGCGGCAACTTCGTCCACAGGGCGGCCTGTATTATCCGCCAGGATCTGGTTCATGCGCTTTTTGATGGTCTCCAGCCGGCGCAGATGTATAGCCATATCGGTAATCTGTCCCTGGGTTCCGGCGGAGGGCTGATGGATCATGATCTCCGCGTTGGGCAGCGCCAGGCGTTTGCCCTTGGCGCCGGCAGAGAGCAGGAACGCGCCCATGCTGGCGGCAAGGCCGATGCAGATTGTGGACACGTCGCACTTTACATACTGCATGGTATCATAGATGGCCATGCCGGACGTGACGCTGCCGCCGGGGCTGTTAATATAAAACTGAATGTCCTTATCCGGGTCCTGGGCCTCCAGGTACAAAAGCTGCGCCACGATCAGAGAGGCCGTCGTGTCGTTCACTTCCTCCGACAGCATGATGATCCGGTCGTTCAGTAGCCGGGAAAAAATATCATAGGATCTCTCTCCGCGGCTGGTTTGTTCCACTACATAGGGAACCAAGCTCATGTTAAAACTCTCCTTTCGCAGGTATCTTCAGAGAGCATATCCAGGCGTCTGGAAAATTATTCCCCCTGGGTCTCGTCCTTTTCAGCAGGCTTTTCTTCGGTGCTCTCCTTCTTGGTAGTTTTCCGGGTACGCTTGGGCTTTTCCTCGCCGGCAGCCTCGTCAGCGCTCTTCTTGGCGGCTTTGCGGGCCTTTTTGGGCTGTGCCTCTGTCTCTACGGCTTCCTCCGCCTTGGGCGCAGGCGCAACGGCGACGCCAGTGGAATAAATCCGGTCCGCGGCACGGTTGGAGGACAGTTCCTCTTTCACGGAATCTACGGAGATGGCCTTGCGGACCACTTCCTCCTCCACACCGTAGCGCTCGGCCATGGACTTGTACTCGGCGTCCACCTCTTCGTCTGAGATCTGAATATCTTCCGCCTTAGCGATAGCGGAGAGCAGCACCTGGGTCTTGCACTGGATCAGGGCGCCGGGGCGGGAACTCTCCCGGAACGTCTTCAAATCGGTCCCCAGCATACTGAGATACTGTTCCATCTGCATCCCCTGCATGGCGACATTCTGTCCGAAATCCCGGACCATGTTGTCCATCTGCTCCTCCACCATGGCGTCGGGGATGTCCACTTCCATGTTCGCAATGGCCTTGTCCATGAGGTTCCGGCGGAAGCCCTCGTCGGCCCGGGCTTCGGCGGCCTTGGTGAGGTTTTCCTTGACACTGGCGCGATACTCTGCCAGGGTGTCAAACTCGGACACATCCTTGGCAAACTCGTCGTCCAGTTCCGGCAGCTCAGTCTCTTTGACCTCTTGGACCTTTACATGGAAAACAACAGCCGCGCCGGCCAGATCCGCATGATAATTCTCGGGGAAGGTGATGTCCAGATCTTTCTCCTCGCCAGCGGACATGCCCACGACCTGCTCCTCAAAACCGGGAACAAACTGGCCGCTGCCCAGCTTCAGGCTGAAGCCATCGCCTTTTCCTCCGTCAAAGGGAACGCCGTCCCGGAAGCCCTCAAAGTCGATGACCGCGGTGTCCCCCTCCTTGGCGGGGCGGTCTACGGTGACCAGGCGGCTGTTGCGGTTGCGGATCGCCTCCATCTCCGCGTCCACCTGGGCGTCGGTGATATCCACGTTCTCCCGCTCGGCCTCCAGGTTCAGGTACTGGCCCAGCTTGGCCTCGGGGTACACGGCCGTCTCAAAGGACATGACAAGGCCCTTGTCATCCCCTACATCCGCATTGGTGAGGGTAGGGGCGCCCACCGTGTGCAAGCTCTCCTGCTCCACACCCTGGGTAAAGGCCTTGGGCGCCAGGTCGTTGATGGCATCCTCGTAAAACACGTCGGCGCCGTACATGCCCTCTATCACCATGCGGGGCGCCTTGCCCTTGCGGAAGCCGGGCACCGCGATGTTCTTTTTATTTTTCAAGTAGGCGCTGTTCACAGCGGATTCAAACTCCTGCGGGTCTGCCTCCACCACAAAGCTCACCAGATTTTTTTCTTTCTTTTCGACGTTCTTTACGATCATGGATGCTTCCTCCTACTGTATTTGACGTCCCTTGAGACGAAAAATTTCGCTCTAGCGATTATATCAGATACGCATACATATTGCAAATAGAATTTTACGCTTTTCCTAGGGAACAACGGAATTTCCGAGACTGCCCTACAGCAGCCGGAGCGGCGCAAAGCCCAGATGATCCGCCGATACCAGATGGTGCCGTACGCCGTCCTGCACACCCTCAAACGCCATGCGGCAGGCAGAGCCGTGGATATGGCCGGCGCAGCACACTTCCGCCCGGTAATCCCGCAGCAGTTCCAAAATTTCCCGGCAGCGGTAGTCCCCGTACCGTGGGGGATAGTGGAGAAAGACAAACTTCCGCTTCTCCCCTGCCAGCTTCAGGCTTGTCTCCAGCCTGCCCAGCTCCCGGCTGAGAATCTTCCGGTCATGGGCGTCGCTCCGCTCCTCTTCATAAAACCAGCCCCTAGTCCCGCACAGGGCCACATCTTCCCCATATGGGCCGCAGCTGTTGTGGAGGATTTCAATGGAGTCGATGCCAAGTTCCTGAAAAAAGTTCCGGAGCTTGGCGGCCGTAGACCACCAATAATCGTGGTTCCCCTTGAGAATATACTTTTTTCCGGGAAGCCTGTGGATAAACAGGAAATCCTCTTTTGCTCCGGCGAGATCCATGCTCCAGGAAAGGTCGCCGCAGAGGACAGTGGTGTCTCCCGGGCCTACCAGGCGGGAAAACGACGCCTCCAGGCGGAGGTGGTGCTGCGCCCACCTGGCCCCGAAGATGTCCATGGGTTTGTCCCCGCCCAGGGAGAGATGCAGATCGCCGATGGCAAACAAGGACATTTTTTCCTCCAAAAAACTCAGAAAAGCTGGGTATACTAAGGAATACCGACTCCATATGGCGTCGGGAATTCAACTGAGGAGGCGGTATCGTGGAAAAAGGTAAAACCAAGAACACCCAGCTTCCGGGTGTGGGCTGCAATGTGTGTAACTGCGTATATCACACCGCGGAAAACGCCTGCGTCGCCGGGCACATCAGCGTGCAGAATGAGAACGCCCAGAAAAAGGCGGAGACCTTCTGCTCCACTTTCGCGCCCAAGAACGACTGCGCGGGCACGCCGTTCTACGGCTGATTGCGCACAAACCGCCGCCGGAGCTTTCCCCGGCGGCGGAGGTACTTACGCCAGGAAGCCGGATATCAGATCCCGGAGCCCGTCCGCTTCTACGCAGCCGGCAAAACGCACTGGACGCGTCTCCAGTCCTGCAAGAGGTGCCGGTACCGGCATGCCGGACGCAGAGGCCAGAGCCGCGAGCGGTTCCTGCGCCTGGGGGCGACCCAGGGCAGAGAGGACATCTGCGGCAAATTTAAACGGGCTGGCCGTGGAGACCAGGACCGTGGGCCGGCACCCTTCCTTATCCCGGTACCGGCACAGCACATGGGATGCCACCGCTGTATGGGGATCCATGAGATAGTTGTGCGCAGAAAACACCCGGCGGATCTCGTCTCTGGTAGCGGCATCGTCACAGCAGCCGCCATAAAAGTCCCGGCGGATGGCCGTGAACGCCGCGTCGTCCAGGGCATAGCGTCCAGTTCGGGAAAGATCGGACATATAACCAGACGTGGCTTTGTCGCCGCATTGGGCGTGGAGCAGGCGCTCCAGATTGCTGGATACCAGGATGTCCATTGACGGGGAAATGGTGGTATGGAAGGGGCGGTTGCGGTCATATACACCGGTTTCCAGAAACTCGGTAAGCACATTGTTGGCGTTGGAAGCGCACAAGAAGCGCCCGGCGGGCAGCCCCATCTCCTTGGCATACCACCCGGCCAGAATATTGCCGAAATTTCCGGTAGGTACGCAAAAGTCCAGCTCCTCCCCCAGATTCAAGCGCCCGGCGTTGACACAGTCGCAGTAAGCGGAGATATAGTACACGATCTGGGGCAGAAGCCGGCCCCAGTTGATGGAATTGGCCGAGGAAAGAAACCAGCCCTTTTGGGAGAGGGCGTCTGCAAAGGCCCGATCTCCGAAAATTGCCTTGACGCCGGACTGGGCATCGTCAAAGTTCCCGGCCACAGCGGAAACACAGACATTCTTCCCTTCCTGAGTGACCATCTGCAACTTCTGCATATGGGAGACGCCATCCCGGGGATAGAAGACCACAATCCCCGTGCCGGGTACGTCCCGGAACCCCTCCAGAGCCGCTTTGCCGGTGTCGCCGCTGGTGGCCACCAAGATGCAGACTTTCCGCGCCTCTCCGGTTTTGACCAGGGACGCGGTGAGCAGATGGGGCAGCATCTGCAGCGCCATGTCCTTGAACGCGCAAGTGGGCCCGTGCCAGAGCTCCAGCACAGCAGTTTCGTCGTCCAGGAAACGCACCGGGGCAATGGCGGGATCGTCAAAATTGCTGCCGTAGGCCATCGCGGCAAAGGTACGCAGCTCCTGTTGCGAAAAGTCCTCCAGGAATTTTCCCATGATGGCAGCAGCGCGGCTGGGATAGTCCAGATCCGCAAGGGCTTTGAGCTCCTCCAGCTCCAGGCGCGGCAAAACGTCCGGAACAAAAAGACCGCCATCCGGGGCAAGTCCCCGGGC
>CDZQ01022826.1_pt1 | contig 17660 bp, 17 predicted proteins | sample 554831 | NCBI WGS metagenome assembly CDZQ01 (sample SAMEA3182112, study PRJEB8094) | gut metagenome | biome: human; feature: gut; material: Stool; isolation source: human stools | place: Canada | collected 2013-05-06
CCGGAAGCCTCTCACGCAATTTCGATTCAAATGGAGTGGACGATATGCGGGTAATCCTTGTCGCTCTGGTTGTGGGTTGTTTGATTGGCTGCCTTTTGGATCGGCTGGCGTCATGTTTTATTCGTTTCATTCATGAAAAAGAAGCCTGTACCGGAATTGGAGCCATAACATGTGCTCCTGTAAGGCAGACTTCTCTTGTCGGCCAATTCCCGAAAAATGGCGTTTCCGGTTTACTGCAAAAATATCTCCAGCCTTTCCTTGAAGGGGGCTATAGTAAATCTCCGGCAGGAAAGACAATTGTTCTGATGTCGTCGGTCTTCTCCGGACTTGTTGTTTGGCATTTTGGGGTGACATTTGCCGGGCTGGCGGCCTTATTATGTCTTTATTTTCTGATTTTGCTCGGATTCGTTGATTCGGGAACAGGGTATCTTCCGGATTGCCTGACATATTCATTTTTGTGGGCCGGGCTGCTTGTCAATATAAAGGCCACGTTCGTCACGCTTCATGTCGGTGTCATCAGTGCCTTGTCCGCCTATCTGGTTTGCCGGATGGCAAATGCGGTTTTCAGATGTGTCACAGGCAAGGATGGAATGGGAAACGGTGATTTCAAGATGATTGCGGCACTGGGAGCATGGTTTGGCTGGATGTGTCTGGCCTTTATCGTTATCATGGCTTCGTTTCTGGCTATTGCAGCCGGACTGATCAGAATGTTTTCCGGCCGGGCCCGTTTTGAGGAGTATTTTCCATTTGGCCCTTATCTGGCGATAGCCACACTGCCGATTCTTTTATATGGAAGAATACTAATGCAGACCCTGAATGATTTTTCTTAAATTTTTGATGAAGAATTTGCCTAAAATGAGTTATAAGGATTTCTCAATCGGTTTGACTGGCGGAATCGGCAGTGGAAAAACCATGGTTGCCAATTTGTTTGCGGAACAGGGTGCCTCCATTGTGGATACGGACGACGTGGCACGAAATCTGACTTTGCCGGGGGGCGAGGCAATCGAATCGATACGGAAAGAATTCGGCGGCCAATTCATACAGCCGGACGGGGCAATGAACCGTTCACTGATGCGTGAACTGGTATTTTCCAATCCGGATGAACGCCTGAAACTGGAAGCGATCATGCACCCGCTGATCAGGAAAGTATCGCTGGAACAGGCAGAAATGGCAACAGGGACTTATGTCATATTTGTCATCCCGCTATTGGTCGAGGTGCCGATATGGCATGGAATGGGGACGAGGATTCTGACAGTCGACTGTCCGGAAGAGTTACAGGTAGAACGCGTCATGAAGCGAAATAACATGAGTCATGAGCAGGTTTCCGCGATTATGGCGACACAGGCGACACGCCAGCAGAGGCTGGCGATTGCGGACGATGTCATCGTCAATGACAAAAGTGTGGGAGAAGTTTTGAAAGAAGTGGTTATTTTGCATGCAAAATATACTGCAATGGCGCAACAAACCGGTTTATGAGGTCACTTTATTTGTAATTTTTTAATGCTTCGTTCAGAATCTTACTTAAATGAAACATCGGAATTGAAAGAGGAATCATTTTGATAACTTACGAATACCCTTTCAACGAACGTATCCGCACCTTGTTGCGGCTTGAGGATTTGCATGAAAGATTCAACTTTTTCCTGCATCAGAATCATGCCCTGCAACATCATGTTGCGTTAACCCTTATCTTCGAAATGCTTGAAGTCGCTTCCCGTTCCGATTTGAAATCGGATTTGCTTCAGGAGCTCGAACGTCAAAAACAGATTCTGGCGGGATACAGGGAACATCCGAATATTCAAAAAGAAGTCCTTGACGATGTCTTGAAAGAAATCGATCAGGTCAGTGCCGCACTCGTCAATACCCTGGGAAAAACAGGACAGAGCATTCGTGAAAACGAATGGCTGATGAGTGTCCGCGGAAGAACCATGATTCCCGGTGGTGCCTGTGAATTCGACTTGCCTTCCTACTATGCCTGGCAGCACCGGAGTACGGAAGAACGCTACAAGGATATCCAGAACTGGTTTGCGCCGATGGCATCGCTTCTGGCGGCAGTCGGACTGGTCTTGCGCCTGTTGCGGGCCTCCGGTGTACAATTCAGGGTTGTTGCCGAGTCGGGAAGCTACCAGCAGATGCTGCAGGGAAAAGTCCACCAGATGTTGAGAATCCAGGTGGAAGAGAAAAGTGGCGCGATTCCCGAAGCGTCGGCCAACAAATACATGTTGTGGATACGTTTCACGAAACAGGACGGCGATTTGAAACCGAAATTGCTGGAAGAAGATGTATCGTGTGAATTGACTTTGTGCTGATATGGTTACTATTGTTAAATGTCCCGTTTGCGGTAAAGATGTTGAATGGAAAGAGGCGAATGCCTATCGTCCTTTCTGTTCCGAACGTTGCAAAGAAATCGATCTGGGTGCATGGGCGGATGAACAATACAAGGTTCCATCTGCCGATGAAGATGAAAACGACAAGGAAGAGCCTGTTTAGGCTTGACCGATATCCGTTATTGTTTTTAAATAAGCATGTTCACTTGATAAGTTAAACAAGTTAAGTAATAATCTGCACCATGTGCAAAAAAATCCAATCAGCAGTTATCTTCCTCACCTTGCGCTGGCGTAAGCCTGTCGCCTGATATCCCTTTGCGCCTTTCGTGCGCGCACACTTCTCTTGTTGTTGACGGTCTGGCTGTATGGCCATCAAGTCTTGCACGAACCATTTCTCTTTTTAAATACCTGCAGGGTGACGATCATGTTAGTGATGATTGATAATTACGATTCGTTTACATATAACCTCGTTCAATACTTTGGGGAATTGGGTGTCGATGTCCGGACGTTCCGGAACGACGAAATTACGCTCGATCAGATCGAGAAACTGAGGCCTGATCATATCTGCATATCTCCGGGACCGAAAACTCCTTACGAAGCGGGCATTTCTCTTGAAGTCCTGACACATTTTGCCGGAAAAATCCCTCTTTTCGGGGTATGCCTGGGCCATCAGTCCATCGGTGCGGCATTCGGCGGAAAAATCATCCGTGCCAGACAGGTCATGCATGGAAAAACCTCTCCGGTATTCCACAAGAATGAAGGTGTTTTCCGTGGATTGCCGAATCCGGTAACGATAACCCGATACCATTCTCTGGCAATCGAGAGGGAAAGCCTTCCGGATTGCCTCGAAATCACTGCATGGACGGAAGATGGCGAAATCATGGGCGTGCGCCACAAACAATATGCCATTGAAGGGGTGCAATTCCATCCTGAATCCATTTTGTCCGAAGAGGGCCATGCCCTGCTTAAAAACTTTATAGCGGAATAATCATGACAACCAGTATCAAACCTCAGGAAGCGCTTTTACGATGCATTGAACACCGTGAAATTTTTCACGATGAAATGTTGTCCCTGTTCCGAAGCATCATGAGCGGTGAAATGACACCGGTCATGATTGCGGCGTTAACTATCGGTTTCCGGGTAAAGAAAGAAACCGTCGGGGAAATCGCTGCAGCAGCCGAAGTGATGCGCGAGTTTTCACTCAAGGTCAAAGTCAATGACACGGCTAACCTTCTTGATATTGTCGGAACCGGCGGCGATGGGGCGCATACTTTCAATATTTCGACCGCATCCATGTTTGTCGCCGCGGCCTGTGGCGCGAGGGTCGCAAAACACGGGAGCCGGAGTGTTTCTTCCTCGTCCGGAAGCGCCGATTTGCTGGAAGCGTTAAACGTCAATATCAACCTGTCTCCGGAACAGATCGCCCGGTCCATCGACAATGTCGGTATCGGCTTCATGTATGCCCCGAATCACCATTCGGCGATGAAACATGCCAGGGCCGTGCGTGAGGAACTGGGTGTCAGGACTATTTTCAATATCCTGGGCCCTTTGACCAACCCGGCTTATGCAGACAATATGATGATGGGCGTCTTCCATCCCGATCTCGTCGGCATTCAGGTGCGTGTCCTTCAGAAAATGGGCGTCAAAAGGGCGCTTGTCGTCTGGGGAAGGGACAATCTGGATGAGGTCTCGCTTGGAGCCAGTACGCTGGTTGGCGAGCTTTCTGACGGAAAGGTTCGCGAGTATGACATTCATCCGGAAGATTTCGGGCTGAGGATGTACGCCAGCCGCAATTTTCAGGTTGAAAATGCACAGGAATCGAAAAAAATCGTTCTGGATGCACTGAACAACAAAGTGACTCCCGCAACGGATATCATTGCCCTGAATGCAGGGGCGGCCCTGTATGCCGCCGGAAAAGCGACTTCGATTGCCGATGGCCTTGCACAGGCGCAGGCTGCCATCAAATCAGGCGCAGCGAGAACGAAACTTGACCAGTTTGTCGGGTTTACCCAATCGATCAACAACAAATAACGGGCGGCATATGTCTGACATTCTGAAGAAAATCCTTTCCGTCAAAGAAAATGAAATCGAATCCGCCAAGAGCAGGGAACCGTTTTCCGCTTTGCGAAACAGAGTCGAAAACGGTATTGACTTGAAAGGGATACGCCGGAATTTCGAAGAGGCGCTTCGACGGAAAATTGCAGCGGGCCGTGCCGGAGTGATTGCCGAAGTGAAGAAAGCGTCGCCATCAAAAGGGGTAATTCGCGAAGCCTTTTATCCTGATGAAATTGCAAAAAGCTATGAAAAACATGGCGCAGCATGTTTGTCAGTACTCACTGACAAGAAATTTTTCCAGGGTTCTCCCGATTATCTGCTTCAGGCGAAAGCGGCCTGTTCCCTGCCTGTCTTACGCAAAGATTTCATGATCGATCCCTATCAGGTTTATGAAGCCGGAGCATGGGGGGCCGATTGTATTCTTCTGATCGTTGCCGCTTTGTCCGATAGCCAGATGGCTGAACTCGAAGCCTGTGCGTTCGAATTGGGAATGAACGTTCTGGTCGAGGTTCACAATGCCGAAGAACTGGAAAGGGCGCTTGCATTGAAAACAAGCCTTTTGGGCATCAATAACCGGGATCTCCGTACGTTCAAAACGACCATTCAAAATACAATCGATCTGTTGCCCGGCTTGCCTGAAGACAAACTGGTTGTGACGGAATCAGGCATTTTGCAACGACAAGACGTTCAGAAAATGCGTCAGGCAGGTGTCAATGCGTTCCTGATCGGCGAAGCGTTTATGCGTGCCAAAGAACCGGGGGAAGAATTGGCGAAACTGTTCGCCTGATGAAGTTGCCATCAGTCGAACAGGGCATTGGAAATCACGTTTATTCGGCTATGTGTAGCCAGAGTTGCCGGGCTTCCTTCATGGCAGGCGTTTCGTCTTTCGACAAGGTCAGGATGAATTTCGGGATATGCTCGTCGGCAAGAATGACGTCGAACTTCATCAATTCATCCCGGCGGAAAACGTAAGCCTCTACTTTTTCGCCGACCGAGTAACGGGAAAGCTGTTTTTCCAGATTCACCGCAGGGTTTTCCGAAGAGACCCTCAGGCGATCGATGGCCAGCAAGACGTCGCCAGCTGAAATTCCGGCGCGGTGGGCAGCTCCACCTTCAAATACGTGAGTCACGAGACAATCGCTTCCTGAACGCTTGACACGAATGTCGAGCCCTGGTTTGACATCGATATTCGCGTCGTTCATGGAAACGCCGAAAGAGAAAAACAGGTCTGCCAAAGAAAGTTCGGTTGTTCCGTAAATGTATTTCCTGAAGAATTCCTGCAAATCCAGTCCGCTGATTTCCTCAATAATCGCTTCCGCTTCCGTATCGGTGATGCCGCTGTTTTTGCCATCGTAAAAATCGCGGCCATACCGGTGCCACAATGCCCGCATGACATCATCAAGCGATTTGCTATTGCCGGTACCGAGCCGGATCGTCAAATCGAGCGCAAGCGCAACGAGCGAACCCTTGGTGTAATAGCTGACCAGCGCATTGGGTGTATTTTCATCCTGACGGTAATATTTGATCCATGCGTCGAAACTCGCTTCGGCAAGGCTCTGTTTGAATCGGCCGCGTCCACGTGACACATTATTGATAGTCTGGGTGATTTGATGCAAGTAAGTGCTTACATCTGTTATGCCGCTCCGGACAATCGTCAAGTCGTCGTAATAGCTCGTGAAACCTTCGAACATCCACAAAAGACGTGTATAGGTTTCCTGCTGCAAATCATAAGGGGCGAATACGGCCGGTTTGATCCTTTTGACATTCCATGTATGGAAATACTCGTGACTGCACAGCCCGAGAAATTGCAGATAGTCCTCGTCGATTTTCTGAGCAGGATTTTCCGCCCTGTTTTTCGCTGGCAGCGACGACCTTGAACAGAGCAGGGCGGTTGAGGCGCGGTGCTCGAGTCCGCCATAACCGTTCTTGACGACCATGACAAAAAATACGTATCGTGAAACAGGTGCCTTTCGGGTTTCCGGTTCAAAAAATGCGATTTCGGTTTCGCAGATTTTCCTGAGATCGTCTTCAATGCGTTTCAGATCCAGATTGGGGACTTTCCCGGTAATCGCGATTTCATGGGGCACGCCGCAAGCCTCGAACTGGCCCAGCATGAAGTTACCCATTTCGACAGGCGAATCGATCAGTTCATCGTAATCCTTCGCCATGTACGTTCCGAAACCGTAACGGGAAGCCTTGTGTTCCGGAAGTGCCGTTATGACCCGCCAAGTCAGGGTATCAGGTGAATCCGGTTTTTTGATGTCGACGATGTGTGGCCGGTTTTCCAGTCCAACTGCCTCCAGGAAAACACTCGAACCGTTGAAAAAAGCATGGGTTTGATCCACATGTGCGGATCGGACAGACAGATCCCATGCATACACTTCGTAGCTTAACGTAACCGGCCCATCACAGGGTTCAGCCTGCCATGTATGCTTATCGATTTTGTGCAGCCGAATGGTTCTGTTCTGGCAAGTGGCACGGATCTGGACGATATTTTTGGCAAATTCACGGATCATATAGCTACCCGGAATCCATGCCGGCAACCTGAACAGTTGTCCGTTTTTGTCTGGATCACTTACCGTCATCGATACCCTGAACAAATGACCGTTCAGATCGAAGGGTTCAATACAATATTGGATAGCTTGTGTCATGGCAATTCCGTTGATAATCAGTCAGTCCATTCAGAGAATCGGAGCCAGCCATTTTGCAAGCTGTTCTTCCGGCACATTCCTTCTTTTCGCCATGTCGCTCATCTGGTCTTTTCCGATTTTCCCGATCGTAAAGTAATGGGCGTCAGGGTGGGCAAAATAAAATCCGGTAATGGATGCTGTCGGCAACATGGCGTATGACTCCGTCAGCTTCATGCCGATTTCCTCACATCTCAATATCCGGAAGAGATCATCTTTCACCGTATGTTCAGGGCAGGACGGATAACCCGGCGCAGGCCTGATGCCCCTGTAATGTTCCTTGACGAGCTGTTCATTCGTGAATGCTTCGGCGGACGAATAGCCCCAGAGGTCCTTCCTCACCAGTTCGTGCAGGTACTCGGCCAAAGCCTCGACGAGGCGGTCGGCAAGCGCCTTCAGCATGATAGCGTCATAATCGTCCAGTTCAGTTTCGAATTGCTCAAGATGCTTTTCGATTCCCAAACCTGCCGTGACGCCGAACATACCGATATAGTCCTTTATTCCGGAGGATTTCGGCGCAATGAAATCGGACATGCACTGGTTTGGGCGTGCAACGCCATCGACAACCGGTTTTTCGTTTTGTTGACGGACACCATAATAAGTGAAGGCGACCTTGGAACGTGATTCATCAGTATAGATTTCAATATCGTCATCGTTGACGGTGTTGGCCGGCATCAGCGCCAGCGTGGCATTTGCCGTCAGCCATTTACCCTTGATGAGTCTTTCCAGCATCTTCTGGCCATCGGCGAAAACTTTTCTGGCCATTTCGCCATGGACGGCATCGTTCAGGATGGTCGGATAGGAGCCGGACAAATCCCATACCCTGAAAAACGGCGACCAGTCGATATAATCGACCAGCGTGGCCAAATCGATATTTCTCAGGAAACGCTGGCCGAGATAAGTCGGCCGCTTCGGTGCGTCTTTTCCTTCAAATGACAACTGGGCCTTGTTCTTTCGTGCATCCCCGATAGACAGCAGTTTCTGGGGTTTTTTCTGGGCATGCAATTCCCGGATATGCTCGTAATCGTCCGACAGAACCTTGAGATATTTCTCACGGATACTGTCTGAAAGCAGTGCCTGGATGACCGTGACGGTTCTGGAAGCATCGGTGACATGGACAACCGGGCCTTCGTAATTCGGTGCGATCTTGACAGCAGTATGGGTCTTGCTGGTCGTCGCGCCACCGATAAAGAGCGGAATATTGCGGGAACGGAAATATTCATCCCGCTGCATTTCACCGGCAACGTACATCATTTCTTCCAGCGACGGCGTGATCAGGCCGGACAGGCCAATGGCATCGGCGTTGACCTCCTTGGCCTTTGCAAGGATTTCCTCACATGGAACCATGACGCCCAGATTGATGACTTCAAAGTTGTTGCACTGCAAAACGACGGCAACAATGTTTTTGCCGATATCGTGAACGTCACCCTTGACCGTAGCAATAACGATCTTTCCGTTCGACTGGCTGCTGCCACTCTGACGCTTTTCTTCCTCGATATACGGTACCAGATGCGCGACGGCCTGTTTCATGACGCGTGCGGACTTGACGACCTGAGGCAGGAACATTTTGCCCTGCCCGAAAAGATCGCCGACAGCATTCATCCCGTCCATCAACGGTCCTTCGATAACTTCAATCGGTTTGCCACCGTTCTTCAGTGTATCCTGCAGGGCTTCTTCCGTGTCTTCAATGATGAAGTCCGTTACGCCATGCACGAAAGCATAAGACAGGCGTTTGTTGACGGATTCTTCTCTCCACTGAAGATTTTCACCTTCTTTTTTGGCTCCGGACTGGAATTCTCCAGCCACGTCGATCAGACGTTCAGTCGCATCTTCACGGCGATTCAGGACGGCGTCTTCAACCCGTTCACGCAAGGCTTCCGGAATCTCGTCGTAAACGCCCATCATGCCCGCGTTGACGATACCCATCGTCATCCCGGCTGAAATGGCGTGATACAGGAAAACGGTATGGATGGCTTCACGGGCAGGATTATTGCCGCGCAAACTGAAACTGACGTTGGAGACGCCACCGCTGACTCTTGCATTCGGCAGGTTGTTCCTGATCCAGCGGGTCGCCTCGATAAAATCGACCGCATAATTGTTATGTTCTTCGATACCGGTCGCGATCGCAAAGATATTCGGATCGAAAATGATGTCTTCAGACGGGAACCCGATCTGGTTGACCAGCAAGTCATATGCCCGTTTGCAGATATCGATTTTGCGCTGGTACGTGTCGGCCTGTCCCTTTTCATCGAATGCCATCACGATAATGGCTGCACCATAACGACGGCACAGTTTGGCATGATGAATGAATTCTTCTTCACCATTTTTCAGAGATATGGAATTGACGATCGATTTGCCTTGCAGGCATTTCAAGCCAGTCTCAATGACTTCCCATTTGGACGAGTCCAGCATAACCGGCACACGCGAGATTTCCGGCTCCGATGCTATCAGATTCAGAAAACGTTTCATCGCACTGACCGAATCCAGCATGGCCTCATCCATATTGATGTCGATGATCTGGGCACCGTTTTCGACCTGTTGTCGTGCGACCGCAAGCGCGTTGTCGTATTCCTCGTTCAGGATCATCCGGGCGAAAGCTTTCGAACCGGTTACGTTGGTCCGTTCCCCGACATTGACGAACAGGGAATTGTCGTCAATCGTGAAAGGTTCCAGTCCGGACAGGCGCATGGCAGGCGGAATAGTCGGGACTTTTCTCGGAGGCAAAGGCGCGACCGCTTTTGCAATAGCGCGAATATGGTCGGGCGTCGTACCGCAACATCCGCCCACAACGTTGATAAAGCCGCTTTCGGCAAATTCCTTCAAAAAGGCCGACGTGTCTTCAGGCAATTCGTCAAAGCCCGTTTCGCTCATTGGATTGGGCAAGCCGGCATTGGGATAAATGCAGATATGCGTATCGGCAATGCGGGACAGTTCTTCAACATAAGGCCTCATCAGTACGGCACCCAGTGCGCAGTTCAGCCCGACCGTCAAAGGACGGGCATGGCGGATGGAATACCAGAAAGCCGTCACTGTCTGTCCCGACAGGATACGGCCGGAAGCGTCCGTCACCGTACCGGAAATCATGATCGGCAATTTCTTGCCGGATTCTTCGAAAAACGAATCGATGGCGAAAAGAGCGGCCTTGCAGTTCAGGGTATCGAAAACCGTTTCGACCAGCAGCAGGTCGGCACCGCCTTCGACAAGTCCCCTGATTTGTTCCATGTATGCCTCGACCAGTTGATCGAACGTGACATTACGCGCGCCCGGATCGCTGACATCGGGAGAGATCGACGCGGTTCTTGGGGTCGGCCCGATAGAACCCGCCACGAAACGTGGACGATCCGGTGTGGAATACATGTCGCAAATTTCACGGGCGATTTTCGCCGATTGCACATTCATCTCGTAAACGAGATGTGCCATGTGATAATCGCCCTGGGCAATCGATGTTGCGCCAAACGTATTCGTTTCGATCACGTCGGCACCCGCTTTCAGGTATTCTTCATGAATGGCTGAAATGATGTGCGGCTGCGTCAGCGACAACAATTCGTTGTTGCCCTTGACGAACAGTTCCCGTTTGCTTTCGGAAGCCGGAGGCACAAAATTCGCAAACCGGCCACCGGGGCCACCCCGATAATCCTCTTCGGTCAGTCCGTAACGCTGGATCATCGTGCCCATTGCACCGTCCAGAACAAGAATGCGTTTGGACATAATTTCGCGAAGACAGGCTTCAGTAGAGGTTTTATCTGTCGAGGTCATTTTTATTGAAGAAAACTGTTTAATTATTTTCGGAATCCGATTGTGCCAAAAACGGAGCAACAAGGTAAAAATTATACTGTAATCAACCAGACCAGACGAATGGCAGGGTTAATATCGATTGTCCAAACCCAATATCGTCTGATTTGTCATATATAAAATGGTAAAACGGACTTACTTTTATATTTGATAAACGATATAAAGATTGAACAAGGAAGAATGAAAAAATAGATGTTTCCATGCGGGAACTCGGTATGATGAGACTTTTTTACAGTCTTTTCTCGCAATACAGTCACAAATAACATGAATAAAATCAAAGGCTATCTTTATGGCTGTATTTCTTCCGCGACCTACGGGCTGGTTCCCCTGTTTACTCTGCCCCTGATGTCCCGTGGAATGCATTACGATAGTATCCTGTTCTATCGTTACTTCTTTGCGACCCTGTTTCTGGGAGCCGTCCTGAAACTGACCGGCAAATCGTTCAGGCTCGAGCGTGCCGATATCCTGCCGCTGACGGGACTGGGAAGCCTTTTCGCGCTGTCGTCGCTGTTTCTTTTCATGAGCTATCTCTACATGGAATCGGGCATTGCCTCGACCATCCTGTTTTTCTATCCGATTCTGGTGACGCTGATCATGGCGATTTTTTTCAGGGAGAAAATTACCTGGGCGACAATCACCTCCATCATGCTGGCATTCGTCGGTATTGGCCTGCTTTACAAAGGGGACAAGGGAATGCCGTTAAGCATGTTCGGCATATTTATCGTTTTCCTGTCGGCACTGGCTTATGCGCTTTATATCGTCGGCGTCAACAAAACGCGTGTCAATACAATGGATGGGGACAAACTGACCTTTTATGCGCTCCTCGTTGGAAGCGGAATTTTCTTCATCAAACTGAAATTCGGTGCGAATCTGGAAATGATTTCCGGTGTCGCGTCGTGGTTCGATATCCTCATGCTGGCGCTGGTTCCGACCGTCGTATCGTGCGTTGCAATGGTGTGGGCGGTTCACAATGTCGGCTCGACCGTTACCGCTATTCTCGGAGCGCTCGAACCCTTAACGGCTGTTTTTGTGGGGATTGTCGTGTTTCACGAACCGCTGACCGTCAATATGGCCGTCGGCATATTCATGATCATACTGGCCGTGATCGTCATTATTCTGGGCAAGTCGTTCAACATGTCTCTGGCCTCCATCAAGGCGCTTGCCCATAAACTCACACAAAAATAAATCCCATCCATCAGCGATGGACAGGATTTATTTATTATCCGGAACCGGTTATTTCAGCGATTTCAACTTTTTCTCAAGTGATTCAGCATCGATAGCGCCCGCTACGCGAGTATTGTCGGTAAAGAAAATAGTCGGCGTGCCACTGACTTTGAGTTTTTGTCCCAATTCGCGGATTTTTTCATTAGGGAAGTTGCAATCGGGTTTTGCCTTTTCCGGTGCATTTCCATTCAGCATCCAGTCTTCCCATGCTTTTGCAGGGTTGGCCGAACACCAGGCATTTTTCGAAATCTCAACCGAATTGGCCGACAGAATATTGTACGGATAAAGATAAACCGTCACATTGTCGATTTCTTTCAGGTTGCCTTCAAACCGTTTGCAATAAGCGCAATTCGGATCGGAAAAAACGGCGATTTCGCGTTTCCCGTTTCCCTTCACGATCTTGATGGCCAGATCTTTTGGCAGATCGGCAAACCGGGTAACCATCTTTTTAAGTTTTTCCTCGGTGTAATTTTCCCTCGTTTCCAGATTCATGATTTCGCCAAGAAACAGATATTGAGCCTGCTTGTCCGTATAAACGAGATTGTTCCCGAGCCTGACTTCATACAAACCCATATAAGGTGTTTTGACAATGGCGCTTTTCGGAACGTCGACACCAAGATAGTTTTGCAGGCGTTGCTGGATACGGGCTTCAGGTGAAGTCGCCGCCGCGTGGGCAAGACATCCCGCCAGCAACAGGGCAGCGAGTGAAAAACGTCTCAGAAAGGTCGAAAGGAAATATTTCATTATGGTTCCTTAAAAGAAAGGGCGAATTGTACAGACAGTTTACCGAAAATTTTCCATTCTGATTTATGTACTAATTTTAGGCTTCAAAATTTATTGCACACTATTGATTAAAAATATACTCCCTGTGTTGTTTGGAAGGCGTCCGTCCCGTTCGAAACACGGGCGCAAAAAAATCATGTTTATAAAACTGGCAAGAAGTTCTTTCAATGACGTTTTTGATTTTCCTGATTACTCCTTGTCATTCCAGTTCAGAGACAAGACAACAGCCTTCTCATTTTTTATGATATTTGCCTTGCGTCTTTTATTCCTTGTCATTGCAAGGCTGTGCCAGCAAATTATCTTCATCAATAACGCCATTGTGCCTGAACTGATTTAGTACGATGATTTGCCAAGAATGTGAGTATAGACCCGACGCAAGTCGGATCGCATACGTTTTTATTCCTGCCCTCTGACACTTCAGACTTTCCTGAAAAGAATATCTCGCCGTTTGCAGCTGTAACACTGGTGTTCCTTGATGATCCGACACGTGCTTTCAGATATAGCCTCGATGTGAGGCTGATGACAAATATACGTTCACAATCAACAGGTGCGTTTTGGGGCCGGTCCGACGGATTTTTTCATAACCATCGATACCTGACAAAAAACAGATCCAAAACAAAGGCAGAAAAAGGGAAACAGAGTAAATCTGCCGTTATGGCAGACAGGTGCAAGAGTGAAAGGTGACCGCTTACTCCGGAGAATTTTTCCGGAGATTTTGCCCGCATCAGCCGGAAACACTGAGACACAAACGGACAATTGTGTTGCTGGTTTGAATAACATCATTCTTATATAATGAATAGCGACAAGATGTGCATTTTTTTTGCTACAATGCACGCTTCGCTGATGTAGCTCAGTTGGTAGAGCAACTGATTCGTAATCAGTAGGTCGGAGGTTCGACTCCTCTCATCAGCACCACCGGATTATTTTAAGCCGTCCCAAGAAGTATATTAACCCGCATAAATTCAATGAGTTATGCGGGTTTTTTTGTATCAAGGCGTCCGATAGGGTGCATAGACATCCAATAATTATAGGGGTATATTTTGGGGTATCTTGCGTACCCCTAAATGGAGATACCCCCAAAATGGCAAGAATCATCAAACCGCTTACCCCGATTCAAATAAAAAATGCTAAGCCACGAGAGAAGGCTTACAAATTATTTGATGGAGGTGGCCTCTTCCTTCAAATTATGCCGACAGGCTCCAAGCTTTGGAGAATGAAGTTTCGACAATCCAATGGTAAGGAAAATCTTCTCTCGTTTGGTAAATTTCCGGAAGTTTCATTAGAAGCTGCTCGAAAAAAACGAGAAGAAGCGCGTAGCTTAAAGGCGTCAGGCATTGATCCTGTTGAGAAACGCAAGGAAATAAAAACGGCAAAACAGGAGCGAGAAGAAGCAAAGCTGATTCAAGATGCCAATACATTCGAACGCATAGCTAGGCGTTTGCATGACAGTAAACACGGTAGAACGACTGATGACTACCGCAATACAATGCTTCGTCAGTTTGAAATTCATTTATTCCCAACAATTGGACAAAAAAACATCACTGAAATAGATGGGAAAGAATTATTTTCGCTATTTGCCTCAATAGCTCAAAAGACAAATAGCCGAGGAAAGCCAATGACCTATATGGCAAAGAAAATTTGTCAGTGGTCGGCAGAAGTTTATGACTTGGCGAATGTGGAGAATAGTAGTTTTGCTTTAAATAATCCTTGTCGGGCTATTATCAAGTTCCTGCCAAAGCATGAAACTGAGCATATGGCGCGAATTAAGTTTGAAGAACTTCCTGCGTTCATTCAAGCTTTACAAACATATGGAGGACATCCATTAACCAAGGCTGCCATTTGGATGTTGCTTTACACGGGCATGAGACAGACCAGCATCAGAAAAGCACAATGGAATGATTTTGACCTTGAAAAAGAGGTTTGGAATAGACAACCAGAAAAAACAGATAAAGAAATTCATGCTCTTCCGTTACCAAAGCAAGCTATCCAATTACTTGAAGAAATCAAACCTCTCTCCGCAGGTAATACTGGTAACTTAGTTTTTCCGAGCGCCTTTGCTGGACAATTAAAAATGAGTGAAGCGGCAATTGGACAGGCTATTGGAAGAATGGGCTTTCTCATGACAGGTCATGGTTTGCGTGGGGTTGTCAGTACGGGGTTGAACGAATTGGGTTTTAATTCCCGCTTGGTTGAAGTGCAGCTTGGCCACAAAAAAGGTGATGCTATCGAAGCCGCCTATAACGATGCTAAGCATTTTGCTGAGCGACAGAAGATGATGCAGCAATGGGCTGATTATTTGGATGAAGTGACGACTAAAAAGATTATTCCATTTCGTGTGGCCTAGTTATTCTGCTGTTAATATATACAGTAGTATAATGAAGTATGAGAACGTATTACATAGAACAGTAGCGCCTCATCTGACGGGTGTCTTTCTCAACAATACCTCAAGGAAAGTATCATATGGAACAGATCACAAATGAAAAGTTATTACACATTTACGATGATGATAATCCTTTGATAAATTTTAAAAGCAAAACAGCACGCTATTTTTTCATCTTGGCTCAATTAAATCTTATATGGTGTTTTTTAGGTGGCGATACGTATGATTTTCTGATTGATATATCTGAACCAGAAGAAGATGCTGCAGGTCGTTATATAAAAATTACATTGCCAAGCGAACATGATGAGAAATTATTAAAACTTTTTAAAGATGATATAGAGGCATTAAGTTTATTTATATCAATAAGAAATTATATGAATAAATTAAATGAAGACCCAAAAGAAGAGTCGCCGGTCTACCTTGCAAAAGCGTTTTTGAGTTTAGGCATGTTAAGTGGGTTGATGGCTGGCAAAGGGATGAATTTTGAAAAAATTAAACAAGAAGTAAAAAGCGAACTTGCAAAAAAAGGTTCTAGTGCGAGACACGCAGAAAATAGATCCATGAAGAAACAGCTTTTCGAATGGTGTGATGAAAAAATGACTTGTTTTAAAAGCATGGATAGTGCAGCTGAGGCTGTTGCAGGAAAAATACTTCCCGTCTCCTTTAGGACGGCTAGAAGCTGGATTGGAGAATGGAAAAAAATACGCTTTACCAGTAAAGTGTAACTTGTTCTGGCAAACTGAAATCGCTGCCAATAGGTTGATCGTTCTACCAGAATGCTGGATTCTTTCAATATAAAATTACGTCCAAAATCTCCTTAACCCGCACAGATTGCTGCGGTACGTTATAGGAGATAAATATGCCAGCAGAAATAACTAATCGCATTTTGCGCCAACCAGATGTCCGTGCAAAAATCGGCTTATCCAAAAGTACCATCTACGAACTTATCCGAAAGAAAGAGTTAAAGGCGCCTATTAAGCTGGGTGAGCGGGCTGTCGGTTGGCTGGAAAGTGACATTGATGAATTTCTAGCAAAACGCATCAAGACAAGTCGAGCTTGCGGAGAATAAGGAGTGTGGTAATGAAAAACAATATAAATATTGGTGATATGCCGTTCCAAAAAAAGAGATATTGTAAGCTTAACGATCGTAGTGTTTTTTCACAGCGTATACGTATTTTGTCATGGCTCGAAATATATGGTGGTCTTACAACTCAAGAGGCACGTATCACACTTGGCATAATGCACCCAGCCGCCAGGGTTATGGAGTTACGAAAAGGAGGTTTTGACATTATGACCTATTGGAACGAGCATCCAACATCGGACGGCAAGTTTCACAGAATGGCGAAGTATGTTTTGATGAAAAAACGAGAGGGTGGGTTAAATGAATAAACACCTTAATGAGTCGCAGAATGAGGTTTTGGCGCGTTTTTCATTTGAGTGGATAAATACCCTTAATCAAAAGACGTTGAGCCAATTCGGACTTACTCTCGTCATTGCTGGAAGCCATGAGCAAAAACAGCAAACGCGCCCTTAAAGAAGCCAAGCAAGCCAGAGGGGGAGGGCAGTTTCTCCCCTTCACGCTGAACGTCTTGCAAAGTAAGGAGCTGTCCAGTCTCACGCCGTATGAAGCCAAACTGCTACTCGATCTCATGAGCCAATGGCGTATCGGGCAAAATGGAGACCTTAGCGCAGCTTGGACACTCATGCAAAGCAGAGGCTGGCGATCTAAGGAAACCTTGAACAATGCGCTCAAAGGGCTTGTCGAAAAAAGTATCATCGTGCGATCTCGCCAGGGAGGGCGTAATAAATGCAGCCTATATGGGCTAAGTTGGCTTGCCATAGATGAATGTGGCGGGAAATTGGACATACATCCAACAGCATCACCTTTGACAAGAAACTGGACAAAATTTGCCGCTGAAAATTAATTTCTCATGTACGCGTGGCGTGTCAATCAGACGAAAAAGCGTACTCATTGACCCGTCCAGCGTACTACATCTTGAAAAAATAGGCATCATTAACCCGCTTAGCGTGTCAGTCAGGGCAATTTCTCAAAATCGTTGATACGCTGGGCGTACACCTCTATAGAATTACCATCTCTTTATCTCAAAGTATAAAAGGAGGAATTTGCTTTCGAGATTAAATGCGCGTGCGCGAGAAACAGAGATTCGATACTTTTAGGCAAAAGTTAAGCAGAATGTTCATTCAAAGTTAACAATTGTAATCAAAAAAGATGATATACTGCAAAGACAAAAGTCAAGCTCATTACTAATATCGGTTATCAATATATCGGATGAAAAAAATGGAAAATCAAAGCATTTTGACGCCCGAAGCTTCCAATTTTAGTAAGAAAAAGATTGCTGAAATTGCTGAAAATTTAGCCGAACAGCTTGAGTACGATTGTGGCGGGGATATCGA
>CDZQ01002858.1_pt1 | contig 17659 bp, 18 predicted proteins | sample 554831 | NCBI WGS metagenome assembly CDZQ01 (sample SAMEA3182112, study PRJEB8094) | gut metagenome | biome: human; feature: gut; material: Stool; isolation source: human stools | place: Canada | collected 2013-05-06
GGCGGTTCCGGGAGTTCTATCCGAAAGGCTGGAGTCTATCCAGAGCCGCTCCTACCACCTTAAAAACGAAATCTGGCGTTAATCAATGCCAGGCCTCGTAAGGTGCTTAACTTCCGTATCTCCCCAGGAATTATGGGACTTCGAGCTTAATTCCTGTTGCACTTAGTTTGACAATTCACTATTAAGGCAAAGCTTTCATGTTTTCCCCGGAGTGAACCCCGACCCAAATGCGAACAGACCCGCGCAGCACAAGGCAGCACAGAACAGGATGGTTTTCCTGTCCATATTTCAGGAAAATAAACTAATTGAAATTGAGGGACGGACAAAAAGCGTCTGGAGGTTATTCCATTATTGAGAACGCCGCTAGGCGTTTTTTACATATGTTAAGCTCCACTATGTTCCAGCAGTATTCTTTCGTAGGTCCTGAAACCTGGGCCTAGGCAAGAATTTCTCGTTGACATTTTTTGCAATCAAGGGTGTATCTGATTAAAATTGGAGAGGCGCCGTTTATACGACACCTCTCTTTTTACTCTCAGTATTTTTAGCAGGCCGCTGTCTCCACCCGCTTAAGCAATTCACAGTTTATCAGTGTGAAAATGTTTTCCTTATGCACATATTCAAAACTGCGCAGCACAATAATGTTTTTGAGAGAAAGCTCCGATGAGGCAACAAAAGAAGGCAAGCGCAACTGTACTATTTCTCTATCAATATGTCTAAATTTAATACTGCAGTTCCAATGTGGAAAACAGACATGCTGCGGTGAAAAATGCCTTTTTGGCGCGTTCCTCGCAGAAGCAGTCTATCAAATAGCGCCCGGTGTCCGGATCCTGGGCCCAGAGAAGTTCCAATGCGCTGGTGATACCCCGCAACAGTGCGGCGGATTCTTTTTCATAGATGGCTTGAGCAGTTTCTACCAGCACGAAAAGGCTGGTATACCGCCGCACAGTTAGGAGTTCCAACTCCTTAAAGGCCCACCATGCAGGCTTTTCTCTGCCGGAAGAGGTGATTTTGGAAGAAAAACAATCCGGCAGTTCTTTGATTCCAGCAAATATCGGAATATACAAGCTGATCCGAGGATTGGACAAGGCAGTCCACATCACGCCACCGAAGGCGTTGGGCAGCCAGGAGCGTAGCTGGACAACGATACTAGCAACGGTGCCTCGTTGTGCCAGACTGTAACTGTCGGGGGCGTCGTGGAATGGATTGCCTCCAGGACCGGCAGCCGGTACAGCAGCCAGGTCATAACGGGTACCTGTGTACACATCTCGCAACACATTTTTGACATCTTCTCGTGTGAGCTTTCGGTTTGGGTGGACTTGATAGAGCAGGTCTTCTTCCGGAAGTTCTTTGTCGGCATATAGGCAGAGCGCCCGCCATCTCCGCCGCATGTTGATCTTGTCCAGCTCCGGCCCCCACTCATTGATGCTGGCGTCTCTGCCGTAAATGCGGGAGAAATCGAAGTGGTGCTTGTCTCCGCCCCAACCTCGTGCAGCGGCGTATTCGGCCAGTCCCTCCGAGCACATGACATTGTCCGTATCCGTCAGATCGGCGTCATGCGTCCCGAAACAGTTGACCCGAACAGATGCCATGTGGTCCGGGACACGTTGGGCGATCCAATGATTACCGGGGGCCAACTCCAGCCACCAACCTTCCTGGGGATCAGCGATGCCGAACACTGCGACCCCCTCTGCACCTTCCCAGGAGGAAACGTTAAAGCCATGTTCTCGGATCAATGTGCCCAGCATCTGAATGGCGTGCCGTGCAGAGGCGGCCCGTTCCAATACCAGCCAGGGGATGTCGTCTGCTTCCAAACGGGCTCCAGCGGATGCAATGGGCTGGAATGCGTGGACACCGGTCTGGGCAATGGCTACCTGGTTTTCGTTGATGCCCTCTGCCCAAGCGTGCTGCCGGTGCCCAATGGCATAGAGGCAACAGGTATAGCTGTAGGAAAACGTGACAGGAACCTGGGGGATCTCATATCCTCGAATGGTCCGAAAGACTTCCTCGGAAGTATGGGAAATCCTGGGGACGTGGACTACTTGCCCGGGGGTACCGTCCCAGTCGTTGTTGGCGCCTAAAAGGACGGAACCGTCCACGGTCGCGTCTCTGCCGATGATTGTGCAGGTGCACATGGGTCCGATCAATCCTTTCCTTTTACAAAGGCAGAGAGCGGTTTGTAGTAACCGGTCTTCTTGCCGATGAGACTCAAAACATAATACAGAATAGCCGTGGCGATCATGGAGTAAGCTACGGCACCGAGGGTCTCCATCATCCAGCCTACACCAGTGAACACGAAGTAGATGACAGCGCCGAAAACGAGAGAAATCATGCCGTACCAGTTGATGCCGTTGCTGTACCAGTAAGGCCCCTCTTTTTTGCTGAGGAAGTAAATGTTGTATTCTCTGCGGCGCACCAGAAAATAATCTACCATAATGATTGTCCCAATGGGTGCAAATACCGCGCCAAGATAGCCCAGGAAGACCTGGAAAGTATCCATGAAGCTGCCGGTGATCATAGGAATCAGAGAGACCAGTACCATCAGTCCAGAGAGTACCCACGTTACTGTTTTCATATTGGCCTTGGGGGCAATATTTCCAAAGGCCTGAACACCTACGAAGAGGTTGATGACATTGGTGGTGACCGTTGTGAGGATCAGCACCAATAGTGCGACCCAGCCAAAGCCCAGCTGAGTGACCACCGTAGAGGGATCAGAGGCGTTGGGATCGAACATTCCCGTGGAAACTGCGGCAGCAATGGTGGTAACAGTACCCACCAAGGTGAACCATACCATGGAAAAAGTAGCGCCCAGAACGGGTGAGACCACAGCGATGGATACCTTTTTCGTGTAGCGAGTGAACTCTGCCAGACAGGTAATCCAGGCTAGACTGAAAGCCAGAATGTTGTCAATTCCGAGGCCAAGGGGCATGGCTACATCAGATGGAGGTTGCCAGTTGAGAATGTCGGAGAATTTGAAGGTGGTGCAGACTACGACCGTGATGATTACCGTCAGGATCACCAAAAGGATGCCGCTAAACCGTTCAAAAATCTTTACAGAGCGAGAACCGCCGATAATTACGGCACCGATGGTCAGTGCACTCTGAAGAAAAATGCCGATGAGCATGGTGATCGTATCACCGTCCATGCCATATGCTGGCATTCCAGTCACCGCATTGAGAATGTAGCTGATCGAGATGGCTGCGATATATGTGTTGCAAGCGCACCAGCCTAAATAGGGAAATAGCAGAGCCACAGACGGCACAATGCTGCCCCGGATACCCAACGGTACGCGGGCCAACCCCATGGATGTGGTGCCGACCTTGTAGCCCATATATCCCAGAGCGCCCATGCAGAGATAGGCGATGGGATTAGCGATCAGGGTGACACCCAAAGCTCCCATGAATCCCATGGCGGCGATGCAGCCGCCGACATACCAGGTAGATGCGTTGGCGTTGCCGCCGATGAATGTGAGAAACAGATCCCAAAATCCATAATGCCGTTCTTCATAGGGTGGGCATTCGTCGACGGGATATTCCCGCACAGCGACGGTTTCTTCCTGCTTGCTCATGATTCTCCCTCCTCGTTTCCTTTCCCATGTTCTATTTTGACTGATATGCTCCGATGAGTTGGTATTTCAGTCTATACTGCATTTTAGAATATAGATTTAGATTTGTCAATAATAAAAATGTAAGTCAGAAGTTTTTTCTTAAAATTGTGCATATTGCCTGAATTGGCGTATAAAATATAGCGTTTTTTCTTTTACAGAAACGACGTTGTCGAACAGTAGTATGCACGTCTCCATTGACAAGAGGATTCGGGACGAATAGAATACATACAACTATTATCACACGGTCATATCCATTGTGCGTGACTGCATTGGGAAAATGGATTTGGGAATGAGGCTGCTACTATGGGAATAGAGATGAGCAAGCGTACAGTCGTTGTTGTGGATGATGAACCGATTGTCCGGATGGATCTTTCCAGCATGCTGGAAGAGGCGGGCTTTCTCGTTGTAGGAGAAGCAGGAGATGGGTTTGATGCCGTTTCCTTGTGCCGCGCACGGCGGCCGGACGTGGTTTTACTGGATGTAAAGATGCCGGTATTTGACGGGCTCTCCGCCGCGGAAATAATCACCCGGGAATCTTTGGCGGGCTGTGTGGTTTTGCTTACAGCCTATGGAGATCAGGGGACTGTGGATCGGGCCAAGGAGGTCGGGGTAAGCGGGTACCTGCTCAAGCCTGTAGAACAGAGAATGCTCCTGCCTACGTTGGAAGTGGCGTTGGAGCAGAGTAGGCGGCTTCGCAGGAGCTACAGGGAGACGGAATTGACTCGGCGGCAGCTGGAGGAGTCGAATCTGATTCGGCGCGCCCAAGGCATCCTGGCGAAGCAGGAGGCTGTTAGTGAGACACAGGCCTATCAGCTTCTACAGCGAATGTCTATGGAAAAGCGTATTTCCATGGGACAGCTGGCAGCTGCGGTGCTGGAACAAGAACGTCACAGAGACGATGTGGCTCGGGCAAAGAATCTGCTGATGCGAAAAAAGGGGCTTTCTGAGTCTGCGGCATACAAGCGTCTCTCTCAGCGGGCGGCACATGACGGCTGTACGCGGGAAGAGGCGGCCCGCAGCATACGCCAGGAGCTGGAGGGATTGGATTGAATACTTTGGTGGACCTTTGTCGAAGATACACAAAACTGACAGAGGAAGATATTCGGGAATTGGGAGTATTGGAACGTTTATTACCAATCATTGCCGAACTAACGAACGCGGATGTTTTTCTCGACTGCCGATTGGACGAAAAAACAGCGGTGGTGGTGGGCCATGGTAGACCGTCCCAGAGCATCAGCGCTTATCAGAATGATGTAGTGGGTGCGGCTGCAACAGCGGAGAAGGAGCCAGCGGTATTTCATGCATTCCAGATGGGGGTCCCTGTGTGTGATCTAAAGGCAATCACCCAGGAAGATCGCTGTGTTCGGCAAAATGCGACACCGGTCCGCAACAGTTCTGGTCAGGTGATTGGAGTTCTGATACGGGAAAAAGATATCAGTGAAGGGTTGCGTCAGGAGCAGAAATATGAGGAGCTGGCCAAGCGCTTTGAGGCTGTCTCCGGAACGGCATACGGAGCTTTGTCAGAGGATCCCAACGCTGTTGCGATACGGGAAGTGCACCATAGAATCAAGAACAATCTTCAGCTTGTGGCTAGTATTTTAAACCTGCAGTCTCGCAGAAGCCAGGACCGGCAACTGCGTCTGATTCTGCAGGAAAATGTCAACAGGGTCTTGTCAATTGCTGCGATCCATGATATATTAACTCATGTATCGGGAGATATGCGTACTATTCAAAGCACTGCGCTGCTGGATCAGCTAAGCCGAAATCTCCAGATGTTGGTTTCGGCAGACAAACACATCCTGCTTGTGACTGAGGGTGATAACCTACCCCTGACGGCAGATGTTGCCACGTCGGTGGCGTTGGTGATTACAGAGCTGGTGATGAATGCACTTCGGCACGCGTTCCATACCCGTGCGGAAGGGAACATCATCATTTCAGTGTGTGCTGGAAAACTGTTTCATACCATTACTGTGACGGATAATGGCACAGGATTTGATTTGGAAGCTTCGCCTGGGGACAGTTTAGGGCTGCGGATTGTGCGTGCCACGGTACAGGACAAACTCAAAGGAAAGCTGCGCCTTTCCTCCGGAGCGCAAGGGACAAAAGTGTCCTTTGACTTCCGCAGTACTGATGTGTAAATATCGGGTGTAAAGCAAAAAAGAATAGCTTTATGACTGCACAGCAGGGTGCAGTGTCATTGGCAAAAAGGCCAAAGCGGTTTTTTTGATCGCTTTGGCCTTTTGCGCATTTTTAGGGTTTGGAAGAGGGGTGACCGGCTTGTCCGCGATTTTGAGTGTGGGCATCGACATCGGCACATCCACCACCCAGGTGGTTTTCAGCCGGATTACTATGGAAAATACAGCGAGTTATTTTTCGGTACCTCGGATTTCCATTGTGGATAAAACGATCCTTCATAGAAGCACTGTCCATTTCACGCCGATGCTCCAGAACACAGAGCTTCTGGATAGCACCGGTGTGCAGGCCATTGTGGCGGAAGAGTTTCAAAAGGCCGGGTATTGCCCCGGAGACGTGGATACAGGTGCAGTGATTATCACCGGGGCATCCGCCCGAAAAGAAAATGCGGCAGAGCTCCTACGGCAGCTGAGCAGTTTTGCTGGAGATTTTGTGGTCTCCACAGCGGGGCCGGATCTGGAGGCTGTGATAGCAGGAAAGGGCAGCGGTGCTTGGCGTTATAGCGTTGACCGTGATTGCACGGTGATGAATTTGGATATCGGCGGCGGAACGACCAATATCGTCCTGTTTGCTTCTGGAAAAGTTCAGGGCAAGAGCTGCTTTGATATCGGAGGACGCCTGATCCGTTTGGAGGCTGATTATACGGTTCGTGCTGTCAGTCCCCATGCCGCGGCTGTGGCCCAGGCAGAGGGCATCCAACTCCGGGTGGGGGAAAAAACGACAGAATCAGAGCTTCGGCGCATCACAGACCGCATGGCGGAGCTTTTGGCACAGGCGGTAGGGCTTGCGCCTGCAGAACCGCTCTTGGACCGGCTCCATACGGTGAGAAGTTCCCTTTTGGGTCCGTGGAGGCCGGGGTGCAAGATCTGCTTTTCCGGCGGCGTGGCGGAGTGTATTTATAGGCCGGATGCAGAGGCTCCCTTGCGATATGGAGATATCGGCATTTTATTGGGAGATTCCATCCGGAAGAATTCCTGTTTTGCAGCGCAGCCAGTGATTAAGGCCGGTGAAACCATTCGTGCCACAGTGGTGGGGGCCGGGAGCGATACGACGGAGCTCTCTGGTAGCACGATCGACTATGACCAGGGAATTTTCCCAATGAAAAACCTCCCCGTGCTCCGGTTGACTTCTGAAGAACAGGCAGCATGCGTAGCTGGTGATGAGACAGTATTGGACCGTCGGACGGAATGGTTTTTGGAACAGTCGGACAGTACCCGCCTGGCTCTGGCGATTCCAGGAATTGCAGACCCTGAGTATTCGGAATTGCAGGCCATAGCACAGAGTGTTCTGGACGTGCTGGACAGCCGCCTGCCGAAAGACGAGCCAATCCTAGTGGTAACGGAGCAGGACATGGCGAAAGCGCTGGGGCTTGTTATGAGAGGACTTTCCAGTGGCCGGCGCAAGCACGCCGTTATTGACGGCGTGCAGGTGGAGGAAAATGATTTTCTGGATCTTGGCCATCCTTTGATGGACGGTCTGGTTGTGCCGGTAGTGGTAAAGACGCTGATATTTGGTTGAGATCAAAGAATAAAGGAGAACAATATGAAGCTTTCCACACGCCTGGCAGGAGAGAACTTCACGTTCCATTCGGTGAAGGAAGTCTTAGCGAAAGCAAACGAGGAAAAGTCTGGGGATGTTCTAGCGGGCATTGCCGCGGGCTCAGATTTGGAGCGGATTGCAGCAAAGGAGGTGCTCAGCAGGCTTCGCGTCCGGGATCTGCGGGAAAACCCGGTGGTGCCCTACGAAGATGACGAAGTGACGCGTATGAACCAGGATTCTCTGGATGGCGCGGTGTATGAAAAAATCCGGGAATGGACTATGGCGGAGCTGCGGGAGTATATCCTTTCCAGCGCTGCCGGAGAGGAGGAACTTCGGACCCTAGGCCGCGGTCTGACAGCGGAGGTCGTCGCTGGTGTATGCAAACTGATGGGGAATTTGGATTTGGTCTATGCAGCTGGTAAGCTGCGTGTCACAGCCACCTGCAATACCACCATCGGCCGCCGCGGGACACTGGCCACTCGCCTGCAGCCGAACCATGCCACAGACAATGTGGAGGGGATCACAGCATCTCTGTTCGAGGGGTTGAGCTATGGCTGTGGGGATGCGCTCTTGGGGCTGAACCCGGTTAACGATACCGTGGCTAGCCTAACGGAGGTTCTCAAACGCTTTGATGAAGTGAAAAACCGGTTGGAGATCCCTACACAAATTTGTGTTCTGGGACATATTACCACCCAAATGGAGGCCCTGCGCCGAGGCGCACCCTGTGATATGGTTTTTCAGTCCATTGCAGGCAGTCAGAAAGGAAACCATGCCTTTGGCTTTGACACCGATATGGTCCGGCAGGCACGCCAGCTTCTGCGGGAACGGGGCACAGCGAAGGGGCCCAACGTGCTGTATTTTGAGACGGGCCAAGGCAGCGAGCTCTCTTCAGATGCTCACTACGGTGCAGACCAGGTGACCATGGAAGCGCGCTGCTATGCCTTTGCCCGAGAGTTTCAGCCCTTTATGGTCAACACAGTGGTAGGGTTTATTGGCCCGGAATACCTGTATGACGGCCGACAGCTGATCCGCGCCGGGCTGGAGGATCACTTCATGGGCAAACTCAGCGGCGTTCCAATGGGCTGTGACTGCTGCTATACGAACCACATGATGGCAGATCAGAATGATATTGAAAACCTGGCGGTCCTTTTGGGAAGCGCAGGGGTAAATTACATCCTCGGTGTGCCGGCTGGAGATGACGTCATGCTCAATTACCAGACCAATGCCTATCATGATTCCGCTGCAATTCGGGAACTCCTGGGCCTACGCCCCATTCCAGAATTCGAGGTTTGGCTGGAAAAAATGGGGATCATGGAAAATGGCCGCCTAACGCAGAAAGCTGGAGACCTCACACTGTTTGCACGATGGAAAGGGTGAGTAAGTTGCTGGAGGAGAAATGGATCGAGCGGATCGCCGACGAAGTCGCCAGACAGCTGCGGCAATATGGCAGAATACGTTTGCCGGAACAGTTGCAGTATCCCGGTGCAGAGGTGGATGGTGAGGAAGTGGAGGATCTTGTTTCCAAAGAGGCGCGGGAAAAATCGCAGCTTCGTGCGCCCTGGGACCCGGAGCTGCTTCGACGGATGAAAAAGTGTACCACCGCCCGAATTGCCGTTGGCCACACGGGATCGCGGTTGTTAACCCGAACCTTTCTCACGCTCCGGGCGGATCACGCCAAGGCCAGGGATTCCGTATTCACGGATGTGGATCAAGCTTTGCTGGAGTGTCTGGGCCTGTTTTCTGTCCAATCCTGTTGTGAAAGCAAGGACGTTTTTGTGACACGGCCGGATCTTGGTAGAAAGCTTAATGCAGAGGGAGAGGCGCGTCTGCGTCAGGATTGCCTGCCGTGTCCAGATGTGCAGATCTATGCAGCAGATGGCTTAAGTTCCACTGCGGTGGAGAAAAATCTGGAAAAAATTCTTCCAATACTTTTGGAAGGACTCAAGACTATGGGCATCCGGACAGGGACACCGTTTTTTATGCGTTACGGCCGTGTAGGTGCAGAGGATCAGGTGGCAGAGATTTTGGGAGCAAAGGTGGTCTGCGTGTTGATCGGCGAGAGGCCCGGCCTGGCCACGGCGGAGAGCATGAGCGCCTATATCGCTTATAACGCCCATGTGGGTATGCCGGAGGCTAACCGCACTGTTGTATCTAACATTCATAGAAACGGCTTGTCTGCGGCGGAAGCGGGAGCCTATATTGTGGAGGTGATTGGTCAGATTCTACGGCAGAAGGCCAGCGGAATAAATCTTGTGAAGTGAGGAGGAATTTTATGCGGGGAGACCCATTAAGGACTCGCGTGCTTAGCGCACAGCTCATCCCCAACGCGCCTCCTGGCCTGTTGGATCAGCTATCCGTGCCGGAGGGGCACCGCAGTCTGGGTCTATTCACCAGTGACTGCGACGATGTTTCCTATGCAGCTCTGGATGAGGCCACGAAAAAGGCCCGGGTACAAGTCGCATATGCCCGGAGTATGTATGCCGGGGCCAGAAACGCCGGCACGGCCCTGGCGGGAGAGTTTATCGGCATCCTATCCGGGGAGGAGCCGGCGGAGGTCCGTAGCGGACTGGAAGCGGCGATCCATTATGCCCGTGAGGAAGCCAGCTTTTTTAGTGCCAATGAGACAGACACGGTGGTTTATTTTGCGCACTGCATTTCCAGAACTGGCTCCTATCTTTCCCGGGAGGCAGGCGTGACGGAGGGGACGGCAATAGCTTATCTCATTGCCCCTCCTCTGGAGGCAATGGTAGGGTTGGATGCCGCACTAAAGGCGGCTGCTGTGGAGTTACGGCTCTTTTACGGACCGCCTACAGAGACAAATTTTGCCGGTGGACTGCTGAGCGGCGATCAGGCAGCTTGCAAAGCGGCCTGCGAGGCATTTGCACAGGCAGTATGCGCCGTGGCGGAAACACCGCTTGCCTATTGAAGAAGAGAAGAAATTAAAGGAGGCGTTGCAAATTGGAACTTGACAGAGACCTGCAGTCGCTCCAGGAAGTGAGAAATCTGGTAGCTCGGGCAAAGACAGCCCAGGAGGAATACGCAGAGTATTCCCAGGAAAAGATGGACGAGATCGTCCGGAGTGTCGCAGAAGCCTGTGCAGGCCAGGGGGAGCGCTTGGCCCGACTGGCAGCAGAGGAGACCGGCTTTGGCATTTGGCAGGACAAGGTACTGAAGAACAAGCTGGGCAGTACGATGACCTATGAAAATATCAAGACCCTTCGGTGCGTTGGCATACTGCGGGAAGATGCGGAACAAGGACTCTGGGAGATCGGTGTGCCTGTGGGTGTTGTGGCTGCGTTGATCCCCTCCACCAATCCTACGTCCACGGTGATGTACAAGAGCCTGATCTGCCTGAAGTCCGGAAACGCCATTATTATCAGTCCGCACCCCAATGCTAAAAAATGCATTTTGGAAACATATCAAGTAGTGGCTAAGGCAGCCAAAGCGGCGGGTGCGCCGGACGGTATTGTTCAGTGTATCACAACCCCCACCGGAGAGGGCACTACTGCCCTGCTCAAACACCCGGATATCGGTATGATTTTGGCAACAGGCGGAGAAGCCATGGTCCGCGCTGCATATAGTTCTGGCAATCCGGCGCTAGGGGTCGGGCCGGGAAACGGACCGTCGTTTATTGAAAAGTCCGCCGACATCCCGGCAGCAGTCCGGCGCATCCTGGACAGCAAAACCTTTGATAACGGCACAATCTGCGCTTCTGAGCAGAGCGTTGTCACAGAGAGCTGCATCCGGGAACAGGTCATGGCGGAATTGAAAGCCCAAGGGGCGTATTTCCTGTCTCCGGAAGAATCGGACAAGGTTGCACGACTTCTCATGCGGGCAAACGGTACCATGAATCCAAAAATTGTGGGCCGGAGTGCCCGGACCATTGCGGAAATGGCAGGAGTCACTGTCCCGCCGGAGACTCGTGTGCTCCTCTCTCCGCAGACTGCGGTGGGTAAGGACAATCCTTATTCCCGGGAAAAACTATGCCCCGTTCTGGCTTTCTATGTGGAGGACAGTTGGGAGGCAGCCTGCAGGCGGAGTATCGAAATTCTCCGTAATGAGGGAACTGGCCACACCATGACCATCCACAGTCAGGACAAAAGTGTGATTCGGGAGTTTGCGCTGAAAAAGCCGGTTTCTCGGTTACTGGTGAACACCGGGGGATCTCTGGGCGGTGTGGGAGCGACAACGGGTCTCCCTCCGGCTCTCACCCTGGGGTGTGGTGCGGTGGGTGGCAGCGCGACCTCAGATAACGTAGGGCCGATGCACCTAGTCAATATTCGGCGGGTAGCATATGGACTGCGGGAACTGGCGGAACTGCGGGGTGCGGAACCTGTGGAAGCGCACTGCGGTGCCGAACTGACATCGGAAGAGGAGAATTTTGGCACCGGCATCAGCCGAGAGGAGATTGAGGCCATCACAAGGGCTGTATTGGCCCGTTTGACTAAGCCGGAAATGTAAGCCGGCAACAAAAATTGAATGGAGGAATAGAAAATGGCAGCATTGCAGGCATTAGGAATGGTGGAGACAAAGGGCCTTGTGGGCTCTGTGGAAGCAGCGGACGCCATGGTGAAAGCGGCCAATGTGAAGCTGATCGGCAAAGTCCACGTAGGCGGTGGACTGGTGACAGTGATGGTCCGGGGAGACGTAGGTGCAGTCAAGTCCGCGACAGACGCTGGTGCCGCAGCGGCAGCCAAGGTTGGGGAACTGCTCTCTGTACATGTGATCCCCCGGCCCCATGATGACGTGGAATACATTCTGCCTAGTCTGGAAAACAGCGACCGATGACTGAAAAAACGGAGGGAAAGCGCAGCAGAGCAAAGATGCCAGAGAAGTGTATAGTACCTCAAAAAGTCAAGGATTTGGAGGAAAAGAAAATGGCGACATTGTTGGCGTTGGGAATGGTGGAGACAAAAGGCTTAGTCGGCTCTGTGGAGGCGGCGGACGCCATGGTGAAGGCGGCCAATGTGAAGCTGATTGGCAAGGTCCATGTGGGCGGCGGACTGGTGACGGTAATGGTCCGGGGAGATGTGGGCGCGGTCAAAGCGGCGACAGACGCCGGTGCGGCAGCAGCGTCCAGGGTGGGAGAACTGGTTTCTGTCCACGTGATCCCGCGGCCGCATGAGGACGTGGAGTACATTCTGCCTACACTGGGTGACGAGGCTAAATAAACGAAAACTAGATTGGCACAGGTGAAGGAGGAATGCATGTGAACGCAAAGCTCTTGACAGATGTGGAACTACGTGCCCGCTGGAGGCGCGGAGATATGGCATATGCTGTGGAGGAGGGGACAATTCTGACCCCCGCCGCACAAGATTTTGTCCGAGAGCACGACGTCACGCTTACCTTTTTTCCCAAGTGTGCCCGGGCAGAACGCATGACCCGGGAATGCTTCCCTGATAGCGAGAGTCAGGTACAGTATCAGGATGCGGAGACTGGAGCAGCACTTTTGTGCAAGCCGGAGGCAATGACCCACCTGCGTGGGAGACTTTTGGTGTCAAAGACCCATCCCCGTATCCGGCTTCGAGGATGCCTAGACACGCTGACGGCACAGTTTCTCACTGTGGAGCTTACGGCAGACGAACTTGGAAAGCGCCAGGTGGTGGAAGCGCTGGAAGAACTCCTGGAATACCTCCGGCACATTCTGGCTGCAGAGGTAAAAGAGCAGCCGCTGGAAAAGATTCGCTTTGACGGCTTGGACAGCGCTGCAATCCGCCGCGTCTCCCACCATGTTCGGGAGGAAATCGGCATAGACCACCCTATCCCTGACTATCGCATGGGACGGTTGTGTGTGGAGCTGAATCTGTTGCGTACACAGGTGCGGAAGACCGAGCTGGTAGCTGCCGATGCGTTTGTGGATATGTCGGGGAAATGCACCAGAACTGATATTGTGGAAGGCTTAAACCGCCTTTCTAGTTGTGTATATATCCTATTCTGTCGTGTGTTAGCCGGCAAATATAATCAGGAGAAACGTAATGAATTACTATAGTGAGAAGGATATCAGAGAGATCGTGACCGGTATGATCGTCCGTTCCGGCCTGGTCCGAGACGGAGAGAGCGGTTCGGTGACTCGCTTCCCGGTGGAGACCTCTGCCCGCCATGTGCACTTGACACGAAATGCCGTAGAGCGCTTGTTCGGAGCGGGTTATCGGCTGACAAAAAAGCGGGAGCTAAGTCAAGCGGGAGAATTTCTGTCCCAGGAACGGGTGAAGCTAGTTACGCCTGATGGGCAGATCGAAAATGTGGCAGTTCTTGGTCCGGAGCGGGAACAAATCCAAGTGGAGCTCTCCCGGACGGATTGCTGGGCCTTGAAACTCTGTGCCCCTGTCCGTCTGTCTGGGCACCTGGATGGTGCGGGGGACCTCCTGATGGTGGGACCGGTTGGCGTGCTGGAGGCAAAAGGCTGCGCCATCGTAGCTCGGGCACATATCCATATGGCACCGGAAGATGCGGCGCGTCTGGAAGTCCGAGACGGAGAGAGCCTCCGTGTCCGCTTGGAGACAGCGCGTCCTCTCGCCTTGGAACAAGTAATCGTCCGAATCAAAGAGGGATCAAAACTGGCCATGCACATTGACCAAGATGAGGCGAACGCTGCCCTGGCGGACGGTGAAACCAAAGGCTACATCATAGGACGGGGGTGAGAGCACATGGATGCAAAGGAGCTGGAACACCTGACGGAGCTTGTGACCCGGCGCGTGCTGGAGACGCTCGGAAAGATGCATGAAACCGTGCCGCAGGGAGCAACGGAGACTTGGCGAATGCTAGTGATCGGCGTGCCTTCCCGCATACCCGGGGAGTACATCGGTAGTGCCATCCTATGTCCCGTGGAGGATTACCGCAGCTCATCCGATATCCTGCGCTACCAAAAAGTCCTGGTGGAACGCCTTACATTGACGCAGCTGGCAGATATCGCCGCAGGCAGAGAAACGGACAAAGCTTGCAGTGCGGTGCTGCAGGCTTTGCTCCAGGGAGTGGAGGTTTGGATGCTGGAGGATGCCCCGCCTCACCGCCGCAGTGTACGGTGCCACAGCGGCACCCTTCACCAGATGCTGGAAAATCATGTACAGACTCTTCTACGCTTTGGTATCCGGTTGTTCCCCGGCAGCGGTACACCCCCTTTGGCTGCCCGGAGCTTTGTTCCGAAATACAGCTCCGAAAAAAGCGGGCTGATCACAGAGGCGGAGGCGCTGCGTTTGACAGAAAAGGGAGAAAGAGAGCTTTGTTTGCCTACCGGCACAATTTTAACGCCCTCTGCCCGGGATGTTTTCAGCCGAGCCCGCGTTGCATTGGTCTGGGAGTACCCGGTGGAATAGGAGAAAGATGATGATAGTTTGCAAAGTGATCGGACATGTCTGGGCGACCAAAAAGGAGCCGGCTCTGGAAGGATTGAAACTTATGGTCGTACGGAAGGAGGAAGTTGGGGGGAGCACCAGGGACACTTATGTGGCGGCGGACGCTGTCGGCGCGGGGATCGGGGAGCATGTGCTGGTAGTTTCCGGAAGTACGGCCCGAAGGGTGTTCGGCAGTGATGATGTTCCGGCGGATATGGCGATTGTCGGCATTATTGACAGTCTTGAAGTCCAAAAGTGCCGGGAGTGAGCTGATGGGAGGTAGTTCCATGGATTTGCTGGAACAGATAGCGTCTGCTGGCGTAGTGGGCTGCGGAGGTGCGGGTTTTCCGACCCACGTCAAACTGAAAGGGAAGTTTACCCACTGGATCATCAACGGAGCTGAATGTGAGCCTTTGCTACGCAACGACCGTTACCTGATGCGTACCCAGGCCCCTGCGTTGGTAGAAGCTGCCTGTGCCGTAGCCGAGGCGCAAGGAATCGGACGAGTGGTATTTGCCCTTAAGGGGCATTACCGCGAGGAATGCGCCGCCCTGCGCCGTGCCATTGAAGCGGCGGGTGCCAATGCTGACGTGCAGGAACTGGTAAGCTTTTACCCTGCCGGGGATGAACAGTCTGTTGTTTACGAGGTTACGGGCCGCATTGTACCTCCAGCCGGATTACCCAGTGAGGTGGGTGCAGTCGTGAGCAACGTAGGAACGGTTTATGCCATCTATGAGGCGCTGCACGGCCGTCCATTTACCCACAGATACCTGACGGTGACTGGATTGGTACATCATCCTGCGGTTTTGCATGTTCCCGTGGGCACCAGTTTTCGGTACTGCCTGGACTTGGCTGGCGGTACACTTTCCGATGACTTTTTTGTGGTGTCCGGCGGACCAATGATGGGATGCGGAGTACCTGCGGAGAAGCTGGAGGATACCGTGGTGACTAAGACTACCTCCGGTATTTTGGTCCTGCCGCCGGATGGCTACCATGCAGCAGCCGATGCGTTGCAGCTGCAGCATATGCTCAACCGGGCAAGATCTGCCTGCATTCAGTGTTCTGCCTGCACACAGCTGTGTCCCCGGCATCTTTTGGGGCATCCTCTGGAGCCTCATCGCATTATGCGGCGTATGGCGGTATCCACGGATCTGCAGGTATTGCTGCAGGAGTCATATATACGCACTGCACAGCTGTGCTGTGAGTGCGGGGTATGTGAGACTTATGCCTGCCCGATGGGTCTGCAGCCCAGGAAAATCAACAGCCTGCTGAAGCAGGAGCTGGCGAAAGCAGGAATGCGCTATCCGCGAGGAGAGGGGCCGTGGGTTCCAGACCCTGAGCGGGAGCAGCGAAAAGTGCCAACAGAACGCATCGCCGCTCGGACAGGTGTATATCCGTATTGGAATTTCCCAGTTGCCGAATGCATAGAAGATACGCCGCCAGAGGTGCGCATTCCTACAAGAATGCATGTAGGCGTCCCTGCTTTGCCGGAGGTTATTCCGGGAGACATTGTGCACCCCGGTACGGTGATTGCTCGGCCACCGGAGGGAGCTTTGGGAGCTATGATCCATGCCAGCATCGGTGGTCGAGTGCAGGCTGTGGGCGAGAAAATCGTGATCACAGCAGAATGAGGTGGACGATGGAAACGATTGGATTTTTGGAGTGGAACAGTATTGCTGTGGGTGTGGAGGCGGCAGATGCCGTGCTAAAAACAGCGGCGGTAGAACTGATATTTGCAAAGGCTGGCTGCCCTGGGAAATATTATCTGCTCTTTTCGGGAGATGTAGCGGCAGTTCAAGCTTCTGTGGACGCAGGTTGTTCCACGGGTGGAGTACATGTGGTGGATCACTGTGTGATTCCCCGTGTCCATCCTCAGGTCATACAGGCGATTCGTATGACAACAATGCCTGAGACGATGCGGGCCATTGGCGTGATGGAATTTTATTCTGTCACTGCTTCGATTAATGGTGCAGATGCGGCAGTGAAAGCTGCAGAGGTGGATTTGGTGGATGTGCGCCTTGGCACAGGCATAGGAGGAAAATCCTTCGTGATACTCACCGGGGAAGTGGCTGCGGTGCGGGAGGCTGTGGCCTGTGGGACACACACACCGAACGCGGAGGGAATGCTGGTTTCCTCTGTGGTGATTCCAAATCCTCATAAAGATCTGCTGCAAAGTTTGCTTTAAGAGGGTGGCAACAATGGAAGAGAAGCAGAGAATCATACAGGAATTTGTACCAGGAAAACAGGTGACGTTGGCCCATCTCATTGCAAATCCGGAGTCGTCCCTCTATAAGAAGCTGGGTGTCATTGGGGAATACAGCGGCGCTCTGGGAATTATGACCATTACCCCGGGTGAAGGGGCGATTATTGCAGCGGATACCGCAGCGAAGGCGGCGAGTGTTGAGGTGGTGTTTGTGGATCGTTTCAACGGTTCTCTGGTGATCCATGGCGATGTTGCCAGCGTGGAGGCAGCGCTCCGGGAAGCCATGGGTGTTTTGGAAGCTGTACTGCGCTTTACACCGACTGGAGTGACGCGGTCGTGAGGCGTGTTCTTTTAGTGGGAGCAGTGGGCTGCGGGAAAACGACGCTGTGCCAGTGCCTCAACGGGCTTTCCCGGGAATACCGTAAGACACAAACGTTCGAGGTATGTCATAAGACCATTGACTCCCCAGGTGAATACCTAGAGCGGAGAGTATTTTTTCAAAGATTGGTTGTGGTAGCAGCTGAAGTGGAACAGGTGCTGTTTGTACTAGATGCGACCCAGGAGCGTTTCATGTTTTCTCCGGGCATGGCTGCGGCATTCCCTGTGCCTGTGGCTGGCGTTATCTCTAAAATCGATTCTGCAACTGCGGAAGAACGGCGCCGGGCTAGGGTGATGCTGGAGCTCACGGGTGCTACACCGATTTTGGAAGTTAGTGTGGCAGAAGGAATGGGAATAAACGATTTGCTGAAGCTTTTGGAGACACCAGTATGTAAAGCAACAGTAAGAGAT
>CDZQ01037794.1_pt1 | contig 17656 bp, 16 predicted proteins | sample 554831 | NCBI WGS metagenome assembly CDZQ01 (sample SAMEA3182112, study PRJEB8094) | gut metagenome | biome: human; feature: gut; material: Stool; isolation source: human stools | place: Canada | collected 2013-05-06
TATCTTTTTAAATGAAAAAAATTTAGCATTCCTTTTTTAAACCTTATCCAAAGCAAAGGATAGCTGCCTTTGCAAAGTGCGTTGACAGAACACCCTAAAGTTTTCTATAATATAGATATGTTAAAAATAACATAATATTTCCTTATCCTTATCGACATTTGCAATTACGGAGGGAGCATCATGCGCATCATCAAGGTCAACCTAACCGACCATACGATTCGGGAAGAAGCGTTTCACCAAGAGGATTATGGCTTTTTTGGCGGGCGAGGCCTCATCGCAAGGTTTTTAACCGGCTATTGCGATCCGCTGTGCGATGCGTTGGGGCCGGATAATCCGCTGATTTTTGCCACGGGGTATTTTTCCGGCACCATTTTAACCACCAGCAACCGGCTTTCCATCGGCGCAAAGAGCCCGCTGACCGGGGGCATTAAAGAATCCAACTCCGGCGGCACCTTTGCCCGCCGCATGACGGATCACCAAATTAAGATCATCCTGTTTGAAGGGCAGTCCCCAGACTGGGTTTATCTCTACATCGATAAAGAGGGGAACCCCAGCCTGGTAGACGCGGCAGCCTATATGGGCATGAACACCTATCCGGTGGGCCAAGCGTTTCGCAAAACATATAATGACCGGATCGCCATTGCCGCCATCGGTACGGCTGGAGAGCACCTGGGCCTTGTCTCCTCCATCATGGTGACGGAGATGAATTCTGGCCTGCCTTGCCGGGCGGCGGCCCGGGGCGGCATGGGCGCGGTGATGGGGAGCAAGCGGCTGAAAGCTGTGGTAATTGAACATTCGGACAATCCATATTATGTGAAGCTGCCCCCCAAAGCGGATGAAGAGTTCCGGGCACTGAATAAAAAGATCGTGGAGGCCATAAAAACCAATCCCCTTACCGGCCAGACCATGCCGGCCTATGGCTCGGCGGCGGGGGTGGATACCACCGGCAAAATGGGGGCACTTCCCTGGAACAACTTCAATGGCAAGTTTACGCCTGGTTGGGAGCGGATCGGGACCCAGCAATGGCGGAAGAATCTGATCGAGCAAGGGGGCCATAGCACCATCCCTTGTCAACCGGGGTGTATTGTGCGTTGCTCCAACGAATACTGCGATAAAAACGGCAATTATCTTTCCGCGGGCATCGAATATGAAACCGTAGCCTTGTGCGGCTCCAATATCGGGGTGTTCGATACGGACATTATCTGCACCCTGGATCGACTATGCGACGATATGGGCATGGACACCATTGATATCGGCTGCGCCCTGGGGGTCATGATGGACCAAGGGGTGTTGGCTTTTGGGGATGGGGAAGGGGCCATTGACTTGGTACGGAATATGTTTGCCCCGAATTCCCGCTGGGGGAACGTATTAAAGGATGGCTGTGCCGCCGTTGCAGACGCCCTGGGGGTACCGCAACAGCCGGGTAGGAAACGGGTGCCCGTATCCAAACGCCAGGCGTTTGCAGCCTATGATCCCCGGGTGATCCGGGGCTATGGCCTAACCTGGGAGCGGGGCCCCATGGGGGCGGACCACACCTCCGGTTCCGCTGCAACGTATATTCCTACCATGACGCCTGAACAACAGGCGGACTATTCCCTGGCAGTAAATTGCACGTGCGATTGTTTCATGTGCCTATTTTCCTGGTCTGCGGTGAATTTCAGCAAGGAAGCCCGCCCGGCCATCGCTAGGATGGCGGGGATCTTAGCGGGCATGGAGGAAGGCCCCGACGTGGGCATGATCCAGCGGAACGGCATGGAGATTTTGCAATTGGAATATGCCTTTAACGCAAAGGCGGGCATCGTACATGAAAACGACCGGTTCTATGGCGGCAAGGACAATTTCATGTATTCGGAGCCCCACGAAGCCACCAAGAGCCCCTTCTGGAGCATCCAAAACGGCCCGTTGCCCACGCCCCCAACGCCTCCCACGCCGGCTGCCGCCCCCCAGGCGCAAAAGACAAATGAGGTGAAAGAATGAATGGGATCTGCATAAAGGTTTGCGGCCAGCAAAAGCAAATGCCGGCAAATTCCAACCTGGAAGAAGCGCTGCGCCGGTATTCCCCATATGGGGAGGAGGCGGTGGTATGCCGGCTCAACGGCCAGGTGATCCGTAGCATAGATGATGCGGCCTCCCATTTATTAAACGATGGGGACGAGCTGGAGATCTTTCCGTTGATCATTGGCGGATAGGCCCTGGGGGGATCGCTCCAGGCCGGGGAAAGGGCGCAATTTGGCCCAGGCCGGGCAATGCCTGCATGGGCGATGGAACATGAATCGGCGGCAGAGGCATCCCCTAGCCGTTGCGGCAGGGGATGCCTATCCGCTGCTTCCATCGCTGCCAGGGCCGCTGCGCCCCGCCGGCCAGCACCGCTCCCCATAGGTTGCTGTGGCCCGATCCCCTGGTTGCGAACCGGCCCGGCAGGCTATCTACACCGGGCCGAGCCCCAGCGTATTCCTGGACGAGGGATGGGCATTGCCCACATCACCCGGGCGTTGTGATCGGTGCCGGCGGGATCGGCCCCCTCCCGTCCCAGTAGGCCACCCCATCGGGGATCTATCGGCTGAGGGGGCTGCGGGCCATGGATGCCCATGGGGATTCCCCGCCGGCTCACGGCGCCCAGCCCCGCAAACGCTTACGGGTTAAACGCTGCTGGCCCCCTTGGCCTGGGTTGGAAAGGCCCCTGGGAACGGGGTGGCGTTGGAAAAATCGGGACGCACATTTCTTTTTTGCGGGGAAGGCTTATAGCCGATGCCCGAAGGTTAGGCCATTTCACCGCGGCCTGCTCCATCCCAGGGTGGAAACCACTTGCTGGCACTATTGACATTGCACACCATATGTTATAGAATTTATATGTTAATTATAACATATATAGAAACAGGTCCACACCAGCCAATCCCACACCGCCAGCATGGGGAAGATCCTTTCCGTCTTCCCAGGAGGGGGTGACTTTTTCACCGCAGCCGATAGAAAAAACGCCATAGCCCTGGCGGCATACATGCATTTCATAGGGTATCCATACGAAAATATAAAAATTCAGAAAGGAATCAAAACAAGATGGAAACCAAGAAAAAGTCTACGCTCTCCTTTGGGCTGCGCTACGGCTATGGCCTTGGCGAATTTGGACTAAACTTTTTGCTCACCTACATAACCTACTATCTGACCTTTTACTTGACCAATGTGGCGGGGCTGAGCATGACCTTAGCCGCCACGGTGACCACAGCCACCACGGTCATCAAGGTATTCGGCATGCCCATTGCCGGCACGCTGATCGATTCCATTAAGCTAAAAGGCAGCAAATTCCGGGGTTGGATGGTTTTAGGCGGCGTTCTCTATTTTGTGGGGGGCACCTTGTTGTTCTATCGGTTTGACATGGAACCTGGCCCATATGCCATCGTATTTTGTTTCTTCTTCTTCATCTATTGGTTGGGGTACTCTGCTTCCTGGTCCAGCTGGCGTGCCCTGATGGACCCCATCTGCTCCCATCCCATCGATAAGGTAGGCCTCACAGCCGCCGCCTCCCAGGAAGGCACCATTGCCAGGGTCATTTTCTCCTTTATTGCCACGGCGATCCTGGCTGCCTTTACCATAGACGGGATGATCGATCCCATGGGCTATACCACCGTAAACGGGGTATTTGGTATCATTGCCCTATTGTGCTTCGTGCTGGTCAGCATGATCACTAAAAAATACGACAATATGCCTGCGGCGGTGGAGACCAAGACCCAGGCTAAGGCTGCGGCGCAGAAAATGCGCGGCAAGGATTTCATCAATACCATCAAGACCCGCCCCATGCTGATCTTCATCCTGTGCGCCGTGTTCCGCTGCGCGGTGCTGACGGTGATGGGCACCCTGTTGGCCTTCTATCTGCAATACGTATTGGGGAATGCAGACCTGGCCCAGATTTATATGCTGCTGGTCTATGCCATTTCCTTCTTTGGGGCCCTGTTGATGCAGCCTCTGGCAAAGAAGATCGGCAAACGGTCTACCTTTGTATATACCACGGCCCTATCCGCCATTTGCGTGTTTGGCCTGCTCTTTACCGGCACCAACGCAGTTGCTTTTATCGTTTTAATGTGCGTATTCCAGTTCCTGGGCATCTTCTCTTCCACCCTGATCCCTGTGTGCATGGCGGATATCGGGGAATATAACTCCATTACCAACGGCGCCCAGGCAAGGGGCCTGGTATTCTCCATCGGCGGTATGGCCATCCAATTGTCCTCCGTGGTAGGCGCAGCTTTGGCCTCTTACGGCATGGTGCTGGTGGGCTTTGACACAGCTGCAGTGACGGAAGCCGGCATCGCCGGCCTGAAGGGCCTATATATTTGGGGCATTGGCGGACTCTCCCTGGTGTCTGCGGTGCTATTCATGCTTTATCCCCTTACGGAAAAATATATGGAAGAGCTGCGGGCCCAAAACCCCGCCAGCCCTGCGGCGTAACCTTGTAGCCGGGGGTTCGGCCAAAGCCATGCCGCGGCGCAACGGGTTTGCCCCGCATGTTATGGAAAGGCGGCCCCCTATCCAGGGCGCGGCAGAAAACCGCCCGCCCCGGAAAAGGAACGGCGTTTAATCATTGGTTAAAATACGGCCGTGGCCAGCGGGCGGCCCCTTCCCAACCGGGCAAGGCTGGGGAGGGCGCCGCCTGCGGGGATCCGGTTGTGTTGGCCCTTTGGTTTATGCTATAATATCGGTGGATAGGTGGAGGAAAAATCCATGAAACGGCTCATTGTAAAAAACATACAGAACTGTACCGGCTGTGGCAGCTGCGAGCGGGCTTGCGCCAAGGCATATTATAAAACCGAGGATCGGGAGTATTCCTGTATTCGGATCATGGATGCCCAACTCCGGGTCTGCACCCAATGCGGCAAATGTGCAGACGTATGCCCCATGGAAGCGATTCGGCAAAATCCCCAGGGAGTGTACATGATTGACCGCAAAGCGTGCATCGGGTGTTTGGCATGCGCGGATATTTGTCCCGCGGATGTGATCTGCAAGAGCCACGACAATATTTTTGCTACCAAATGCACTGCTTGCGGCCTATGCGTGCGGGCGTGCGAAAACGGTGTGATCCAAATAGAAAGTTAACGCCCCCTTCGCAGGGGGCGGCCAAGGAGGAAGTGGATAGGCTATGTTTGAAATATTGGTGCTTGCGAACCTGATGCTGAAACCTTGCTATGGCTATGAATTTAAGCGGCACCAAAAGGTGTTAAATCCCAATAATAACAAGATCTATCCGCTTTTAAAAAAATTTACAGACGAGGGCTTGGTTACCGTGCGTTCCGAGACCCAAAGCGACAGGCCGGCCCGTAAGGTATATGAAATAACCGACGCCGGCCGGCAACGGTTTGTTGAAAAATTGCGGGACTTTCCCTTAAAGGAGGCCCATTTAAACGATAATTTCTATTTACGGGTGGCCTTTTTCTCCCTGCTGCCCATCCAGGATATCGATCGCATCCTGCAAACGAGACGGAAGGCTTTATCTGCCCGCTCGCAGCTTGCCACCATTTGCGAAGGCTTGATCGAATACCCGGATTGCTTTTCGGATATCCTTTTCCTACAAAACTATCTGAGCGCCGTGACCCAGACCGAACTCCGGTTTGTAGACAATCTGCGCAAGAAATACGGTTTACCTGTGGATGCGTCCCAGGCGGACGAAGCAGACGCCCAGCCCCAAGGGTAAAAATGGGAGGATGCGTTTGCATGGGAAGGGCCCTATAAAAGTACGCTTCCCAATATGGGGATAGCGAGCTTTGGACGGCAGGCGCGGATGCTTTCAGGGTATCCGCTTTTTGCTGGCGCGGCAACTTGGCTGTATAGGGCTGCCGTATAATATAATGGAAGGAGACGCATAGGCGTCTCTTTTTGGATACGCCTGGGAATTTGTACGCATGGGACAGGCGGCAAACAGCCGCCGCCTTTGCGCCGGAGGTAAACGAAAACGCCAGGCCCCAGGTGGGGCGCTGGCGTTGCAAGGCGAAGGCGGAAACCTCAATAGCCGTGATCTGCATGTTCCCAACGGCCTGCGCCGTCCCGCACCAAGATCCAATTCCAGCCGGTGTAGGTGCTGTTGGGATTGAGGGAACCGTCCCCCCCGGACGCGTCTACGGTGAAGGAGGAGGTGAGGATAATGGCCTGGTCCTTTTCGCATTGGTCGGCCCAGTGGGCAAAGGCTTCCGCATCGTCGCCAGGATACTGGATCTGGGTTAGGGTGCAGCCGGAGAATTCCTTTTTAAAGTACCGGATGGCCACGTCCATGGCGGCGTCTATCTCCTCTTGGGAATACAGGGAAGACGGGGCGTAGAGCCGTTCCACATTCCGCACGTTCCCGCCGCAGCCGGATAAAAGGCACAGGACGACCCAAACCATAAGCGCTAGGGAAACGCCTCGCTTCATATTGATAATGCTCCTTTCCTTTGGCCTAGGGGCCGCCCATCAACCAAAATTCACATATTCGCTAAACACATACCCTAAGGTCCCCTGATAATTTGCCAGGCACCAATCCCCCTGCACATAGTATACCGTGATCTCGCTGCGACGATCCAGCAGTTTGATCACAGCGCTGTCCGTATTGGCGCCGGCCCGTAGGTTCACCTGGGCGGAGGTGGTGCAGGCCCGGGGCTGGATGTTGGCGTTAACCTGGGGAATGCCTGCGTCGCCCTGGCTTTCCACCCGGATATAATCCTTGAAGGCAAAGCCTGCCTGGCCTTTATACAGCACGTAATACCACTCGTCCCATTGGCCAAGGATCTGCAATTCCGTGCCCTTGGAGAGCAGCTGGATCTTTTCGGCCTGGGTGCTGGGGGCCTTGCGGAAGTTCACCTTGCCGCCTACGCTCCCCTGGGCCAGACGCACGGTGGAGCTGGAAACCGGCGTATCCGGTGTGCCCACGGTCTCCTGCTGGTCTGCGCTGGTCTTTTTTACGTATTTGCCATAAACATAGCCCATGATCCCATTATATTCTACTTGCTGCCAGTCCCCGTCCTGGCCGTAAAGGATCAAAGATGCCCCTTCCGGGATGCGGCCCAGCTTTTTGTGGCTGGTGGAAGGGCCCTCCCGGAAGTTTACGTCGGTGGTGGTGACGCCTTTGCCGGTGCTTTGGGGCTTGGAAGGCTCGTCGGGCTGGAATAGATCCTCCATGGCGTCGTTATAGCTTTGGGTGACGGTGATATACTTGGAACTTACATAGCCCGCCGTGCCGTCCTCTAGCTTTACCTTGTACCAGCCGGATTCCATTTCGTAGAGGATCACCTCTGCGCCCTTGCGGAGGATATCCAGCGCTTCATGGCTGGTGCCCGGGCCTTGACGCAGATAGACGTTGCCCGTGGTCTTGCCAAGGCCGGTGCTGCCTTGGGGCGGCGCCCCCTCCACATTGCCCTGGCTATCGATCCGGGCGGTGCCGGTGATGGTGATATAGCTATCGTATACGTAGCCTTTGGTTTGGCCGATCTGCACGTAATACCAATCCCCATCCCGGCCCAGGACGAATACGCCGGTATTTTTATCCAGCTTGCCATAGCTGGCAAAGCTGGTATCCGGCCCCTTGCGGAAGTTTACGCCGCCGGCGTTGAGCAAGCCGGTCTCCACGGCGGTATAGCCGCTGGAAACATCGGGGGTGGCGGTGGGTTGGGCCGATGGGCTGGGGGTGGAAAGGGGCAGGGAAGGCTGCAAGGGGGTATCCACTTCCGGCACATAGGCGGGATAGCCGGTGATGCGCACATAGCTGCCGATGATATACCCGTTTTGGCCGTTGGCCTGGGCCCGATACCAACCGTTTTCCTGGCCATAGATGGAAAGGGGCGTGTTCCGGTCCAGCTTGCACAGGCTTTCATAGAGGGTGCTGGGGCCGGTGCGGAAATTCACCCCTTGGCCGGTGACTTGGCCATAGGCGATGACCCCCGGGGCCGCAGACCCTTCGGGCGTGGGGGAAGGTGCGGGGGAAGCGGAGGGGGAAGGCGTAGCGCCGGAATCCGGGGGGTAGCCATTGTCATAGGCGATGTAATCCTCGGACACATATCCCGCATAGCTGCCGTAGGCTACCCGGGCCCAGCCGCCTTCCCGGCTGAATACCTGAAGCTGGGCGTCAGCGGGGATCACGCCCAAAGAAGTATAGGTGACCCCCGGGCCTACCCGCAGGTTGACTCCGCCGGTGGTACGGGCAAGCACATAGTCGCCGGCAGGCTGAGATCCATTGGGACGGGCCGGATCGGCGGGCATCTGGACGGAGATGGTGGATAGGGTGGCCCCAGGATAGTAAAATTTCAGGATATCCCGGTAGGATAAGCCTTCGCTGGCTGCCTGCTGGGCGCCTCGCTGGCTTAGGCCGACCCCGTGGCCGTAGCGCAGATGGTAGATGTAATAGGCGCTGCCGTCTGCGGCCTGCTCCCCCCAGAAGATCCGAAGGGAGCTATCCAAGACGACCTGGTAGGCTTCCAATTCTTGGGTGGTAAAGTTGACGGTGATGTTTTCCAGCAGGGTATTCCCTGCCGTATATACGGATACTACGGCAGTCCCTGCGGTCATGTTGCGGGTTTGACCGGAAAAACGAGGGGTATGCAGGCTAAACTGGGCGATATTGTATAGGGCGGTGCAGCTTTGGCCGGTGGCGGCGCTGGCCTTGGTGAGCAAAAGGTTCCACAAGCCCTGGCTGATGGAGCCGCCCCGGTTCAAGGGCACGGTTACGGTTTCCTTTTTGGCGTATACATTGCGCAGGTCGTAGGGGTCCTGTACCACGGCATAGCCGCTGCTGCTCCTGCCGCTCCAGGCTTGGCTGGGCAGCATGGTCTCGCCGCCATTGCTGGCAGCATAGTAGGTGCATAATAGCTTGCCGTTTACGGTGAGGACCTCCTGGATGGTGGAATCCACCGCGGCGATCACGTTGGAATAGCCGGCATAATAGCCCCGGTATACCTGGTCGCTGGAGGTATCCCCGATGTCGTAATCCCCGCTGGAGCGCAGGGAAAGGGCGTAACACTTGGCGGCAATGGCCTGGGCCTTGAGGGCCTCCATGGGGAAGGAATCGCTCATTTCATAGGCCACCACCCCGTAGAGGTAATGGGCCAGGGGAACTTCGTTAATGACCCGTAAATACCCGGAGGACAGGGGGGCGATGTAGAAATGCCCCAGGTACCGGTAGCCGTTGAGCTGCAAATATCCGGCGCTCTTGTCCATTTTGGCCCGCATCAGGTGCAGGCTAACGCCAGTATATAGGCTGCCCAGGCTGCTGTGATACAGGGTTAGGGTACCGTCCAGATTGGAGCGGACGGTTAATGTGCCCCCGGAAAAGGAAGCCCCATTTTCCTGGATAAAGTATTCACCAGAAACATAGATGGATAAAGCGGTGGCGTTATTGGTGGAGAGTTTGACGCGGATGGTGTCATACGAGCTGTCCGCAAGGGATATACCGGCGGGCAACAGGGCAAAAACCATGACCAGCGCCAAGATCAGCGCAATAAACTGTCGCATAGCAAGATCCTCAACGATACGATATTATTATATACATAATAACATAAATTTCGCCCAATGAATACCTGCATTGTAATGCAGGTCTCAGCTTGTCGAGAAACCCCTGGGGGCTCGGGGGCCGCAGCCCCCGGAGGCTATAATCGGATTTGGCGACATGCGCGTCAAATCCGCAAAAAGCCTTGCGTAGCAAGGGTTTCCTTGCATAGCTCCCTGGCCGCGCCGTAGGCGCAAGGGAGCTATGAAAACCTCGAAAAAGTGGCGCAAGCCACTTTTTCGACAGCCTGATACCTGCATTGTAATGCAGGTCTGTGAATGATTATGCTCATTTGTACCGGCAGCCAATCCAAGCTCCAAAGCTGGCGGTGAAAAACGGAGGCGACCCGGGGAAAACCCGAGGGAAATGGCAAAAAAAGGCGTGCTTTTTTTCTTATCATATTGTATAATACGAGGGATAATGAAGATTGGTAGATAAGGAAAAAGGAGAAACACATGCAAGGTAATTTTTCAATGGAGCTGGCAGGCCGCACCCTGTCCGTGATCACAGGCAAGTATGCGGAACAAGCGGGGGGCAGCGCCCTGGTCCGCTGCGGGGATACGGTGGTGCTGGTATGCGCCACGGTGGCAAAGGCGCCCCGGGACGGGGTGGATTTTTTGCCCCTGAGCATCGAATTTGAAGAGAAGATGTACTCCGTGGGCAAGATCCCCGGCGGTTTCATCAAGCGGGAAGGCCGTCCCAGCGAAAAGGCCATCCTGACGGACAGGCTCATCGACCGGCCCCTGCGGCCCCTGTTCCCCAAGGGCTTTTATAACGACATCCAGGTGATCGCCACGGTGTTGTCCGTGGATCAGGACGTGCAGCCGGATATTTTGGCCATGCTGGGCAGCTCCATTGCCCTCTCCATCAGCGAAGCGCCCTTTATGGGCCCCACCGGCGCAGTGGCGGTGGGCATGGTGGACGGCAAGTATATCATCAACCCCAATAGCGAACAGCGGGCCAAGAGCCGCCTCACCCTGACGGTGGCCGGCACCCGGGACGCGGTGATGATGGTGGAGGCCGGCGCCTGCGAACTCACCGAGCAGGAAATGCTGGATGCCATCCTGTATGCCCACGAGGAGATCAAAAAGATCGTGGCCTTTATCGAGGACATCCAGGCCCAGGTGGGCAAGCCCAAGATGGAGGTCAACATCTACCAGCCCGACCCGGCCTTTGCCGAGGAAGTGCGGTCCTATGCCCGGGATAAGGTGGAGTGGAGCCTGGATACCTTCGACCGCTATGAGCGGGAAGCGCGCAGCAACCAGGTGAAGGAGGAGACCGTCGCCCACTTTGCGGAGGCCTATCCGGACAGCGAAAAGGATGTGGATAGCATCCTCTACACCCTCACCAAGGAGATCGTCCGGGATAAGATCATCAACCGGCACATCCGGCCCGACGGCCGTAAGCAGGATGAGATCCGGCCCATCTGGTGCGAGACCGGTATCCTGCCCCGCACCCATGGCAGCGCGGTGTTCACCCGGGGCCAGACCCAGGTGATGACCATCGCTACCCTGGGCTGCATGGGGGATGGCCAGACCCTGGACGGCATTGGCGAGGAGGATTTCAAGCGCTACATCCATCATTATAATATGCCTCCCTATTCCGTGGGAGAGACCCGGCCGGTGCGTAGCCCGGGCCGCCGGGAGATCGGCCACGGCGCCCTGGCGGAGCGGGCCCTGCTGCCCATGATCCCCTCTGAGGAGGAATTCCCCTATGCCATCCGCCTGGTATCCGAAGTGGTCAGCTCCAACGGCTCCACCTCCCAGGCTTCCATCTGCGCCAGCACCATGGCCCTCATGGATGCGGGCGTGCCCATCAAGAAGCCGGTGGCCGGCGTGGCCATGGGCCTGATCAAGGACGACGCCAACGGCAACATCGCCGTATTGACGGATATCCAGGGCCTGGAGGACTTCCTGGGGGATATGGACTTTAAGGTGGCGGGCACCAAGGACGGCATCACCGCCATCCAGATGGATATCAAGATCAAGGGCATCGATAAGGAGATCCTTACCCGGGCCCTGGAGCAGGCCCGGCAGGGTAGGCTATTCATCCTCAACAAGATGCTGGAAACCATCCCGGAGCCCCGCAAAGAGCTTAGCCCCTATGCCCCTCGTATCCTCCAGTTCAACATCCATCCCGATAAGATCCGGGAGGTGATCGGCAGCGGCGGCAAGACCATCAACGGCATCATCGCGGAGACCGGCGTCAAGATCGACATCGAGGACGACGGCCGGGTGTTCATCGCCTCCCCGGATATGGCGGCGGCGGAAAAGGCCAAGAAGATCATCGACAGCATCTGCCACGACATCGAGGTGGGGGAGGTGTTCTTGGGCAAGGTGGTGAATATCCTGCCCATTGGCGCCCAGGTGGAGCTCAAGCCCGGCAAGAAGGGCCTGGTACACATCAGCCGCCTGGCTAACCACCGGGTAGAGCGGGTGGAGGACGAAGTCAGCGTAGGCGACGAGCTGCTGGTGCGGGTCATCGCCGTCAAGCCCGATGGCAAGATCGACCTGACCCGGAAGGATCTTTTGCCGGACGCCAAGAAATGATCCCAAGGCCCGCCCTGGGCGCGCCTTGAAACATACGGGCCCGGGCGGGATCGAGGCCCCGGCCCATCACCATTTTATCTATACGAATCCGTTAAAAAGTGGCCAAGGCCACTTTTTAACGCAATAAGGCCATAAAAAATCTTTTCGTCCCCAGGAATGCCCCGTGACAAAGAAGTAGATGGACGTATTTTTAGCCCCCAGGGATGGAGCTGGCGGCGGGGGGAAGGGGAAAAGGAATTTTTGCCGAAGGGGCTAAGGCCGCCCCTTGGCGCATACCCATATATATAGAACAAACAAGGGGGATGCGCCATGGGAAGGTCGAAGGCCGGACACGCGGTTACCAATCTGCTTTTGCTGCTGCTGATCGCAGGATTATATCTGGGGACGGCCCAACCCCAGACGATCAGCGTCAGCGCCCCGGTATATCGGGGCCAAGCGGAGGGGAAAATAGCCTTACAATTCGCCGTCAGTTGGGATGCGGGGGCGCTGGAGGATATTTTGGATACCCTGGAAGAAAACCATGCCCGCGTCACCTTTGCCTTGAGCGGGGAATGGGCGGCTCGCAATCCCGCCTTAGCCCGGCGCATGGCCCAAGATGGCCATGAGCTGGCTACCATGGGCTATGCGGTTGGCCAGGATGGACGGCTTAGCTGGGTACAGGAGGATGTAGAGCGATCCCTGGAGGCCATAGAAGCAGCGGCTGGGGTAAAACCAACGTTGTATTATTCCGGGGGGCGGTCGGTCACCGTGTCGGGCCGGGTAGCCCATAAGCTGGGGCTGACCCAGGTTTTGTGCACGGCGGATCTATTGTGCGCCCGGGGCGTTGCTGCGGATATTCTTGCCAGGCTGCCCCAGGAGCCTATACCGGGCAGCATCCTGCTGCTACAGCCCACCCAGGCCGCTGGGGAGGCCCTTAGCGGGATTCTTACAGCATTACGGGAGAAAGGATTGGAGCCTGTCCCTGTGGGGGAGGTGCTCCAATAGGGATCGGATTTCATGATCATAACAGACCGGTTGTCAAACGGCATGCGGGTGGTGGCGGAGCCCATGGAAGGGGTCCGCTCCGTTGCCATCGGGATATGGATCCCCGCGGGACCTGTATACGAGGGGCCCGATGAGGGCGGGATCTCCCATATGATCGAGCATATGCTCTTCAAGGGCACGGACAACCGTACCGCCAAAGAGATCGCAGGGGAAATGGACGGGCTGGGGGGCAACCTAAACGCCTTTACGGCCAAGGAATGCACCTGCTACTATGCCAAGGTGTTGGACGAGCATCTGGGCCAGGCGGTGGATATTTTACAGGATCTGGTACAATACCCTCGCTTAGCGCCGGAGGATTTAAGCCGGGAGCAGGGGGTGGTATGCGAGGAGATCCTCATGGTGGAGGATAGCCCAGAGGAACTGGTTCACGAGCTGCTGGGCAGCGCCATCTATGGGGAAAGCCCATTGGCCCGGCCGATCCTGGGTTCCCAGGAAAGCGTGCGGGCATTTACGCCGGATCGCCTACGGGCATATATGGCCCGCCGGTATCAGCTGGGGCAAATGGTGGTGGCTTGCGCAGGCAGGGTGGATATGCAGACCCTGCTGCCTTTGCTGGAGGCGGCGTTTTGCAAAGGGGAAAAGGCCCTACCGGCACCGGGAGAGGACATGCCTGCCTCCCAGCTGCTTCAGGGACAGCGCTTTGTGGCCGCCCAAAAGGATGTGGAGCAGACCCATATTTGCCTAGGTTTCCCTGGCTTTCCAACGGACACCAAAGAACAGTTCGCCCTGTATGTGCTCAACAATGCCCTGGGCGGCTCCATGAGCAGCCGGCTGTTCCAGCACATCCGGGAGGAGCGAGGCATGGCCTATTCGGTTTATTCCTATCCCAGCGGCTATAGCGGCACAGGGTATTTCGCCCTGTATGCAGGCACCGAGGGGAAGCAGGGGGCCAAAGTGGCGGAGCTGATGCTGCAGGAAGCCAGGCGCATGCGGGAGCAGGGCCTTACGGCGGATGAATTCCACCGGGCAAAGGAACAGCTAAAGGGCAGCTATATGCTGGGCCAGGAAAGCACCTCTGCCAGGAGCAGCGCCATTGGCCGCAGCATGCTGATGCGGGGGTATGCCCTGGAGGAAGGGGAAATGCTCAGCCGTATCGCCGGCGTGCGTATGGAGGATGTAGAGGGCATCTTGCCCTATGTATTGGATGAGACCCGCATGGTTGCGGCCGTGGTGGGGCGGCAGGCGGTGCATGAGCCGATCCGCCAGGCCCTTAACATGTGATTGTGGCCTTGCGGCAGCAGAAAGGAGGCGATCCCCATCGTTCGAACCCGCAAACGCGTTAAGATCAACCCGCGCTTTTACCTGATCCTGTTTTTGGTGGTCGGGTTAGGGGCGCTGGCTATATTTCTGTTTAAGCCGGGAAGGAAAAGCGGCACGTTGCATACCGGCACCCAAGCCCTGGCCCTGGAGGCATCGGCCATTGTGATCCGGGAGGAGAGCTGCGTATCCGTGGAGCGGTACGACCGGGCTACTTACCAAGTGCAGGAAGGGGCGCAGGTGACCTCCGAGATGCCGGTGGCCACGGTTTATAAATGGGGTTATACCGACGACATGACCCAGTCCCTTTTAAGCATCCAGGAGGAGATCTACCAAAAGCAACTGGAATTGTTGGGCAGCGTCGAGAGCGCGGAATTGAGCAACATCAACAACCAGCTCCGGGAAAAGCAGCAGGCCATCCGTCAATGCCTGCAACGGGGGATCCAGGGCCTAACCGGGGACACAGGGCAAACAGCCCCCGCTGCAACGGCTCAGCCCGCGGCGGCCCAAACCAGCGCCCAGGCAACGCCCCAGCCAGGGGAGCAACCGTCCGAGACCCAGCAATTGCCTATCCAACAGCCGGCCGGGGAGGATCTGCTGGCCCTGGAAAACGATGTCAAGGATCTTTTGGCCCAACGCAGCGCCCTGCTCAAACAACTGGTGCAGGCGGACGAAGCTTTAAATGCCCTCTATGGGGAAGAGGAGACGAAAAAAGCCCAGCTGGCCGAATATGCCAGCGACGTGGTGGCAAAGGGCAGCGGGGTGGTGAGCTTTTACTTTGACGGGTTTGAGCAGGTGCTCAGCGGGGATAAGCTGGACGTGATCAATGCGGACGTGATCAACAAGGTATTGGATAGCGCCGCAGGGGGCATGGTAGCCAGCTCCGAAAGCCTGCTGTTCCGCCTGGTGAATCCTTCCCACTGGTATATTGCTTTCGTTACCCCCCGGAGCCAGGCGCTGCGGGTGAGCGCAGGGCAGACCTATCGCGTGCAGGTGGAAGGCTATGCGGACCGGTTATTTATCGGTACGGCCCTGGAGCCGGTGGTAAATGAAAACGGGGTGGTTAATATTTTGGAATTCAATGAGACCTTGGACGACCTGATCGGCGTGCGGACCGTGAAGGTTACCCTATCCGGGGAAATGACAGGCTTAGAAGTGCCCCTGGAGGCCATCTTGGAGGAAAACGGCGTGCCGGTTTTGCCGGTGGATGGACAGAAGATCCCCCTGGAGGTCTATAGCGCGGACGAGGATACGGCCATCATCGCCGCCAAGGACGGGGCTTCCCTCTCGGCGGGGATGCGCTATGGAGACTGATCAGCCAGGAGAAAAAAGCGAGGCGAAGGATTGTGAGCATTGCTGAAAATTACCGGAAGGTGGAGGAAAACATCCAACAGGCCTGCCGGGAGGCGGGACGTAGCCGGGACGAGGTGCGCTTGATCGCGGTGACCAAGTTCGTAGATACGGACCGGATCGGGGAAGCGGCGGATGCTGGCGCAAAGGAAGTGGGGGAAAACCGGCCCCAGGAGCTGGTATCCAAGTTGGATTTTTTCCAAAAGAGGGGACTTTGTCCACATATGATTGGACAATTGCAAACAAATAAGGTAAAATATGTGATAGGCAAGGTGGCGCTGATCCAGTCGGTAGACCGGCCGGAGCTGGCCAAGGAGATCAGCCGCCTGGCCCAGAAGCATGGATGCAGCCAGGATGTCCTCCTGGAGGTGAACATTGGCGCCGAAGAACAAAAGGGCGGCGTCTTGCCGGCTGCATTGCCTGGGTTTCTCGATATGGTCTCCCAGCTGCCCGGCATCCGGGTCAAGGGCTTGATGTGCATTCCTCCCAACGTGGGACAGGAGGAGGCGCGCCGGTACTTTGCCCAGATGCGGACCCTGTTCGACAGACTGGTTTCTGCCGGATGGAAAGAAATGGATACATTGTCCATGGGCATGAGCGGAGATTATATAGCGGCCATTCTGGAAGGCGCGACCATGGTCCGGGTGGGAACGGCCATATTTGGTCCGCGGCAAACAGCGTAGCCGCGAAAACGGAGCGTATAGATAGAGCAGTTCCGTTTTGAAACAAGGTCTTTTTTTCTCCAAGCGCCAAGGCACATACCATTAATATTTTGAATGGGGGAAAAAAGCATGGCAGGTCTATTAAACAAATTCATGGACTTCATCGGCATCGAGGAAACCGAGATGGACGATGATATGTACGGGGATGAGTATTACGAGGGCGAAAGCCAAGCCCAAACGGATAACGTCCTCAACATGGCCAATCGCAGCAAACGGCAGCGTACGGCGGCCAGCGCCGCCAGCGGCTCCAACGTGGTAAGCCTTCCCACAGCAGCTTCCATGAAGATGATTGTGTATCATCCCATCAGCTATGAGGATACGCAGAATATCATCGACAATCTCAAGAGCCGCAAACCGGTCATCGTGAATATGGAGGAATTGGAGATCGATTGCGCCCAGCGTATTTTGGATTTCATGGCGGGCGCCATCTATGCCCTAAACGGCAGCATCTACAAGATCTCCCGGGGTATTTTCGTGGTTGCGCCCACCAACTACGACATCATCGGCAACGATGAATCCTCCGATTATACGGACGTGATGTAACCGGCGGCAAAGACGGGAGGCTGCAAAAGGGCAGCCTCCCATTTTATTGACAAAAGGAGCGAACCCGTGCAGATTCAAGAGATCGTCAATCGAAAATTCAGCTGTGCCTTCCAGGGCTATGACATCGGGGAGGTGGACGCGTTCCTGGATGAGATCATCCGGGACATGGAGCGGATGGAGCAGGAGTTGCAGCTTTTAGAGCTGCGCAACAAAATGCTCCTGGAGGAATTGGCCCGGGCCAACGTCCAGAGCGGCTTTCTGGACCCCTTGCCGGAGCCGGAAAAGCAGGAAGAATCCGGCGAAGGGCCCAGCTGCTAGCGGGCCCCTATGCAGGCCCATCGGGCCCAATTGCGCGGCCGGGATTTCGAAACAGGCAATGGCAACCCAATGGCTATGGGTATAAGCGGCGTTTGGCCGCTTTTTTATATCCTTTCTTGCGCGCTCCCCCAATATGGCTTCCATCCAAAGGATGGAGGCGCGGGGAAAGGGAAAAGGCCGGGGGCAAATTTTAGCTGCATTTGTCAAGCAAAAGTAGACACAGAAAAATAGTTTAGAGGAAGCCCCGTTCAGTCCTGTACTGAACGGGGCTTTTGTAGGCCAAGGCAGCGGCAGGACGATCATTATTGAAGAATTGAACATAGGCATCCAAGAGAGCAGGAACATTGTCGGTGTGGGCTAAACCGAAGTCAAGATAGAGT
>CDZQ01030947.1_pt1 | contig 17630 bp, 17 predicted proteins | sample 554831 | NCBI WGS metagenome assembly CDZQ01 (sample SAMEA3182112, study PRJEB8094) | gut metagenome | biome: human; feature: gut; material: Stool; isolation source: human stools | place: Canada | collected 2013-05-06
CCTTGGCCTCGTTTTTCCAGGTGATGCGGAAGAGGTTCAGCGGGTCCACGTCCCAGAGGCCCACATGTTTCAGCTTGGCCTGAATCTTCTCCGGGATGGTCTCCGGATGCTCCATTTGGGCGATGGTGGGGATGACCACCTTGTTTTCCCGGGCCTTTTGGATATTTCGTTCCAAAGCCGCCTGATGTATGGTCAAATCAATCATGGATTTCCCTCCTTCATTATGATACAATACACAATAGGGAATGCAGAATCATCATACACGTTCTTTGCAGCCCTGACAAGTTGTTTTTTCACCGGCCCGGCGGGAACGGGGCCGGAGGGAAGGAGATGCCATGATGGAAGGATTTGTGCTCCACGGAGATTTTCTGGACACCACGGCGCAGCGGCGCGTCCGCTGGCGGAAAAACGCCTGGGCGGTGTGTGAGGACGGGCGCTGCGCGGGGGTGTTCGACGCGCTGCCGGAGCGCTGGCGGGGCCTCCCGGTTCACGACTGCGCCGGAAGCGTGATCCTGCCGGGGCTGACGGACCTCCACGTCCACGCCCCCCAATACGAATTCGCCGGCCTGGGCTTTGACCACCAGCTCCTGGACTGGCTGGAGGCCCTGGCTTTTCCCACAGAGGCCCGGTATGCCGACGCGGACTATGCCCGCGCCCACTACGGCCGTTTTGCCGCGGACCTGCGCCAAGGGGCCACCACACGGGTCTGCGCCTTTGCCACCCTCCACGGCGCCGGCGCGGCGGTTTTGATGGAGGCGTTGGAACAGGCGGGCCTTGCCGGCGGCGTCGGGAAGGTGAATATGGACCGTTTAAGCCCCGACATCCTGCGGGAGGAGAGCACCGCGGTCTCCCTGGCGGACACAGAGGCTTGGATTTTGGCCACCCGGGAGAATTTCCCCCACATCCGCCCGGTGATTACCCCTCGCTTCGTCCCCTCCTGCTCGCCGGAGCTCCTGGCGGGGCTGGGGGCCCTGGCGGAGAAGTACGGCCTCCCGGTTCAGAGCCATCTGGACGAGAACCAGGACGAGATCGCCCTGGTGGCCCAACTTCACCCGGATTGCGAGAGCTACGCCCGCGTCTATGACAAGTACGGTCTCCTGCCGGCAGAGTGCATTATGGCCCACTGCGTTTACCTGGACGCAGCGGAGCGGCGGCTTTTGCGGGAGCGGGGCGTCTTTGTGGCCCACTGCCCCGGCTCCAACGCCAACATCCGCAGCGGCATTGCCCCGGTGACGGAGTATCTGGACGAGGGTCTCTCGGTGGGCCTGGGCTCCGACGTGGCGGGGGGCTATACCCTGGATATGTTCACGGCCATGCGGGACGCCCTTTCGGCCAGCCGCCTGCTGTGGCGGCTCCGGGGCGGCACGGGGCGCTGGCTCCGGAGCGAGGAAGCCCTCTTCCTGGCCACCCGGGGCGGCGGAGCCTTTTTCGGCCAAGTGGGCGCCTTTGAGCCCGGCTGGGAGTTCGACGCCGTGGTGGTGGACGAGTCCCGTTGGCCGGCGCGGCCCCAGAACACGGACGCGCAGCGTTTTGAGCGGCTGCTTTACCAGGCCGGGGACCGGGATGTGACGGCCAAGTATGTGGCCGGACGGCGGCTTTTCTGACAATTTTTTCACTTTTGGGGATTGACAACGGCGCGGAAAAGCAATAAAATGTTTCAAAAGGCCTTGCCTTTTGAAAGAGATATTTGCATGGGAGCTTTCGCGAGAAGGCTGAGAGGCGGGGCGAGTCCCGCGACCAGACCTGATTTGGGTAATGCCAACGTAGGGACGCATATGCACGCTGCCGGGATCGGGGCAGCGGCAGACTGACCGGAAGAAAACGGGACGTCCCTTTTTGGGGACGTCCCGTTTTTCGCGTGACCGCGACAAAGGAGGAAAACAAATGAATGCAAGCGTAGCCATTCAGGTGCTGCCTGGGGTGACGGAGCGGGAGGAAACCCGCCGCCTCGTGGATGCGGCCATTGACCGCATCCGGGAAACGGGCCTCCGCTATGTGGTGGGCCCCTTTGAGACCACGGTGGAGGGGGAGCTGGAAGAGCTCCTGAATCTGGTGAAGGACTGCTGCCGGGCCTGCGTGGAGGCGGGCGCCCCGGAGCTGATGGCCTATGTGAAGATCAGCTACGAACCCAACGGGGTCTGGACCATAGACGACAAGACCGGAAAATACAAGGACGCCTGGGAGGTGGAGCACTGTGGAGAAAAGTGAGCTTTCCGCCCGGCTCCGGGCCGTCCGGGAGGGCGCGCCCCTGGTTCACTGCATTACCAATTTTGTCACCGTGAACGACTGCGCCAACATCATCCTGGCTGCCGGGGGGAACCCCAGCATGCCCTTTGACGCCAGGGAAGTGGAGGAGGCCGTGGCCGGGGCGGACGCCCTGGTGCTGAACCTGGGGGCGGTGGACTGGCTGGATGCCATGCTCCTGGCGGGGAAGCGGGCCAACGCCCTGGGCATTCCCGTGGTGCTGGACCCCGTGGCCGCGGGGGTGACCCAGCTGCGCCGGGACGCCTCCCGGCAGCTCCTGGAGGAAGTGCGCTTCGCTGCCGTGCGGGGCAACGCCTCGGAGATTCGAACCCTGGCCCTGGGCTGCGCTGCGGGCAGCGGCGTGGACGTGGCAGCGGCGGACGCCGTCACGGAGGACACCCTGCCCCGGGCTGTGGAGCTCTGCCGCCGCCTGGCCCGGGAGCGGGGGACTGTGGCGGTGATCTCCGGCCCCACGGACATCCTCTCCGACGGGGAGACCACCCTTCTGCTGCGCAATGGCTGCGCCACCATGTCCCGGATCACCGGCAGCGGCTGCATGGTCACCTCCCTGATGGGAGCCTTCTGCGGCGCGGGCCGGGAGGCGCCCCTGGCCGCGGCGGCGGCGGCCATGGCCGTGATGGGCCTGGCGGGGGAGCAGGCGGAGGCGCTCCGCCTGGAGCGGGGCACGGGCAACGCCAGCTTCCGCACCGACCTCATTGACCACGTGTTTACCATGACGGAACAAGACCTGGAGGGGGGCGCGCGCTGTGAAGTTTACCAGGGATGAGATACGCAAAGCCATGCTGCTGTACGCCGTGACGGATCGGGCCTGGCTCCACGGCCGTACTCTGGCGGAGGACGTGGAAAAGGTCCTGCAAAACGGCGCCACCTTCCTTCAGCTCCGGGAAAAGGACCTGGACCGGGAAACTTTCCTTCGGGAGGCGAAGCAGCTCAAGACCCTTGCGGCGCGCTACGGCGTTCCCTTTGTGGTGAACGACGCTGTGGACATCGCCCTGGAGGCGGGGGCGGACGGCGTCCATGTGGGCCAGGAGGACATCGCCGGCAAGGACGTCCGGGCCGTGATCGGGCCGGACATGCTCCTGGGCATCTCCGCCCACACGGTGGAAGAGGCCGTGGCCGCCCAGGCGGGCGGCGCGGACTACATCGGCGTGGGCGCGGCCTTCGCCACCTCCACCAAAGATGTGGACAGCATCCTCACCGTGGCCGAGTACCGGGCCATCTGCGACGCGGTGGACATCCCCGTGGTGGCCATCGGCGGGATCCACGCCTGGAACATCCTCGACCTCCGTGGCAGCGGGGTCAGCGGCGTGGCGGTGATCAGCGCCATCTTTGCCCAGCCGGACGTGGGCGCGGCCACGGCGGCGCTGCTGCCCCTGGCCCGGGAACTGGTGGAAAACCATGGATAAACGCTTCTGCATTTTCGACATGGACGGCACCCTGGCCGACTCCATGCCCTTCTGGGTGCGCCTGGGCCGGGAATACCTGGAGGGCTTGGGCCTCCGGCCCACGGCGGCGCAGCTTGCCCAAACGGACACCATGACGATGGAGGAGAGCGCCGCCTATTTTCACGAGACCTTTGCCATCCCCGACCCGCCGGAGAAAATTTTCGCGGACATGTATGGGGTGATGGGCCGGCACTACCGCCGGGACGTCCCCCTGAAAGCCGGGGTGCTGGACTATCTCCGGGCCCTAAAGGCCCGGGGGGCGCGGCTCGGCGTGGCCACCGCCACGGAGGCGGCCGTGTCCCGGGCCTGCATGGAGCGCCTGGGGGTTTGGGAGTATCTGGATTTCCTTTTGAGCTGCGAGACCCTGGGCGTGGGCAAGACCCGCCCGGACATCTACCTGGAAGCCGCGGCGCGCCTCGGCGCGGCGCCTGGGGAGACAGCCGTGTTTGAGGACTCCCTCTACGCCCTGAAGACGGCGAAGGCAGCGGGTTTTTACACCGTGGCCGTAGCGGAGCCGGCTTACGCCGCGGACTGGAACGCCCTCTCCGCCCTGGCGGACGAGACGATTACCGATTGGAGGAATGCCATTTGAAAACCACGGAGCGCCTGCACGCCGCCGCCCGGGAGGTGTGGGAGGCCTGCCATGCCCACCCCTTCGTCCAGGGGATCGGGGACGGGAGCCTGGAGGTGGAGAAGTTTCGCCACTTTCTCCTCCAGGACTATCTCTATCTCTTTGACTATGCCCGGGTTTTCGCCTGGGGCGTGGTGAAATCCCGGGAAGCGGAGCTTATGCGCCTTTTCTCCCAGAATGTGGACGCCATCCTGGGGGGGGAGATGAAAATCCACCGGGCCTATATGGCCCGGCTGGGCATTACGGAGGACGAAGTTTTGGCCGTAAAGCCCGCCCTGGCCAACCTCTCCTACACCCATTACATGCTGGCTGTGGCCGCCGCCGGGAACGAGGCGGAGATCATTGCCACGATTCTGGCCTGCTCCTGGAGCTATGCGGAGATCGGCGCGCGCCTTGCGGAAATCCCAGGCGCGGCGGAGCACCCCTTCTACGGGGAGTGGATCCGGGGTTACGCCGGAGAGGACTACCAGCGCACCAACGACGCCCTGGTGGAGCTGATGGACCGTTTGGCGGCGGGCTGCTCAGAGCAGGAATACGCCCGCCTGGAGGAAATCTTCGTCCACTGCAGCCGCTATGAGCTGGGCTTCTGGGATATGGCCTGGAAGCTGGAGCAATAAAGGCCCCATGCTGGAGTTTCAGGAGGTGTCCTTCCAGTACGAGGGGGAGGACTTTGACACCATAGACCGCCTCTCCTTCCGGGTGGAGCCGGGCTCCTTCCACTGCATTGTGGGGGTGAGCGGCTGCGGCAAGAGCACCATTTTCCGCCTGGTGAACGGTCTTTTGCGGCCCAAAAGCGGCGTCATCCGGGTGGGGGGCATCCCGGTGAGCGCCGGGAAGCGCTGCTGCGGCTACATGCCCCAGAAGGATCTGCTCTTCCCCTGGCGCACCGTGGGGGAGAACGTGGCCCTGCCTCTGGAGGTGGCCGGCGGCTGCAGTCGGAAGGAGCGGGCGGAGCGGGCCGGGGCGGCCCTCCGGGATGTGGGGCTTGCCGGCTGCGAGGGAAAAATGCCTGGGGAGCTCTCCGGCGGTATGCGGCAGCGGGCGGCCTTTGCCCGGACGATGCTCACGGGGCAGGAGCTGCTGCTGCTGGACGAGCCCTTCTCGGCCCTGGACTTCCTCACCCGGATCACGCTGCAGGAGTGGCTCCTGGAGCAGTGGCAGAAACACAAAAAGACCATCCTCTTCATCACCCACGACGTGGAGGAGGCCCTCTTCCTCTCCTCCAGCGTCCTGGTGGTGGAGGAGACGCCCATCCGCCGATTGAAGGAGATCCCGGTCCCCGCCCCCTTCCCCCGGGACCGGAGCTGCCTGGCCCGGCCGGAGCTGGCGGAGCTCAAGGAGCAGCTGGTGGCCATGCTGCGAAAGCAGGTGACGCTGTGAAAAAGGCCTGTAAGGGGAATCTCCCCGCCCTGATTTTCCTCCTTGCCCTGGTGATGGCCTGGCAGTGGGGGGCCATGGAGCTGGACGCGGCCTACATCCTGCCCACGCCCTGGCAGATCCTGCAAAAACTCTGGGAGCTGCGGGGGCCCTTATTTACCGTCCATCTTCCCGCCACCATGTCCGTCACGGCCATCGGCCTGGGGATCTCGCTGTTTTTCGGCCTTGCCCTGGCGGTGCTCATGGACCGGAGCCCCCTGGTGCAGAAGATGCTCTATCCCCTGGTAGTGGCCTCCCAGACCATCCCCACCACCACCATTGCGCCCCTTTTTGTGCTGTGGTTTGGCTACGGGATCTGGAGCAAGATCCTGGTGACCATCCTCATCACCTTCTTCCCCATCACCATCACAGTGTACGACGGCTTCCGGGCCGCCAACGGGGAGATGCAGGAGCTGCTCCTGACCTACGGCGCGGGGCCGTGGGAGACCTTCCGCCTGGTGAAGATCCCCTGCGCGCTGCCCTATTTTTTCTCCGCGGTGAAAATGGCCGTGCCCATGAGCGTCATCGGCGCGGCCATCGGGGAGTGGCTGGGGGCCCAGCAGGGCCTGGGCTATTTCTCCCGGCGGATGATGACCCAGCTGGACGGCGCCGGCGTGTTTGCCCCCATCGTGCTGTTGTCCCTCACAGCCATGGCGGCGGTGGGGATTGTGGAACTCCTGGAGCGGAAGCTCGTCCGGTGGAGGGGATGAAGCTGTCGGAAAAGGCGGAGCCTTTTCCGACAAAGAAAAGAGAGACATTCCGCTTCGCGCAGGTTTTGTCCGCCAAAGGCGGACAAAGCCCACGCACGCTCCACGAGAGGAGTTTTTTCCAAGGCGCATGTCCCTGGAAAAAACAGATTCCATTTCCTTTGCGCCAAGCGGGCGCAAACTCTGCGAGGCTTTTTGTCAAAACGGAAGAACATCCGGTGGAGAGGATGAACGTTCAATTGACAATTGACACTTAACAATTGATAATTTTTGAGTCTGGATTTTTGTAAGTTAAGGAGCTTTTTATGAAATCGAGCAAAAGACTTTTCGCCCTTTTTCTCGTCTTCTGCCTCCTTGTGCCCCTTTGCGCCTGCGGCGGCGCCGCGGCGCCGGAGGGGGAGGCACTGGAGACGGTGGACGTGATCCTGGACTGGTATCCCAACGCCGTCCACGCCTTCCTCTACCAGGCCATAGACAAGGGATATTTTGCCGAGGAGGGCCTCCAGGTGAACATCCAGTTCCCCTCCAACACCACGGACCCCCTCACCATGACCGCCGCGGACCAGGCGGATATCGGCTTTTATTACCAGGAGGACACCATCATCGCCAAGGCCAATGAGGACGTGCCGGTGCAGGTTCTGGGCACCGTGGTCCAGGAGCCGGTGAGCGTCATCTGCTCCCTGGCGGAGAAGGGCATCGAGACCCCGGAGGACCTGATCGGCAAGACCATCGGCTATACCGGCACACGCTTCGGCGAGATCGCGGTGGCCCAGGTGCTGGAGAGCGTGGGGGCCACTCTGGAGGATGTGGAGCTCATTGACGTGGGGCTGGACCTGATGAGCGCCATTACGACAGGGAACGTGGACGCGGCCTACGGCTGCTTTTTGAACCACGAGGTTCCGGCCTTGGAAGAACAGGGCTTTGCCGTGAACTGCATGAACCTGCCGGACTACGGCGTGCCCAACTACTATGCCATCGTCCTGGTCACCGGGGAAAAACGCCTGGAGGAAAACCGGGACAAGTACGCCCGCTTCCTCCGGGCTTGCCAGAAGGGCTTTGCGGAGATGCAGTCTGACCCCGAGGGGAGCTTGCAGCTGATGCTGGAAAACCAGAACGCCGAGAGCTTCCCCCTTACAGAGAGCGTGGAGCGCCGGAGCTATGAGCTGCTGCTGCCTATTATGGACACGGAAGACTCCCCCTTTCTCTATCAAGACCCCGCCGTGTGGGAGGAAAACATCCGGTGGCTTCTCAGCGAGGGCATGATCGAAACCGCCTTCGATCCGGAGGAGGTCCTGGTGGACCTCCTGGAGGACTGACCGTGGAGGGCCGGGAAAGACTGCGCCGGGCCGTCCTTGCCGGGGCGGAGGCCGCGCTGCCGGAGCAGCTGGAGCTTCTGCGTTCCCTCTGTTCCATAGACTGCGGTACGGGAAACGAGGCGGGAAACGCCGCCGTGCGCGCCCTGCTGCGGCCTGCGCTCACCGAACTGGGGGCGGAGATCGAGGAAATCCCCGCTCCGGGCCTGGGGGCCCATCTTGCGGCCCGCGTCCGCCCGGCGGTCACTCCGGAAAAGCGGGCGCTCCTGTGCGCCCACCTGGACACGGTGTTCGGAGAGGGCTTTGCCCAAAAGCACCCCTTCCGCCTTGACGGGGACTGGGCCTGGGGCCTGGGAGCGGGGGACTGCAAAAGCGGCGTCCTCATTGCCCTGTTCGGCGCACTGATCTTGAAGCGGGCCGGGCTGCTGCCCCCTTGGGAGCTCAACTTTCTGTTTACCTGTGATGAGGAAATCGGCTCCCCCACGGGCCAGGCGGTCTATGCCCGCTTTGCCCCCGGGGCGGACCTGGCCCTGGTGTTTGAAGGGGGCCGGGAGCGGGAGGGAAAGCCCGCCTTCGTCACCTCCCGCCGGGGCGTCATCCTGGGAGAGATCCAGGTGGAGGGGAAGGAGGCCCACGCCGGCGGGGCCTATCTGGAGGGGCGCAGCGCCGTGCTGGAGCTGGCCCACCAGATCATCCGGCTCTATGGCTTCAACGACCTGGAGCGGGGCATTTACTTCAACGTGGCTCCCATCTCCGGCGGACGGCCTAACGGCATCGTGGCCGGGGAGGCGCAGGGCGCATTCTGCTGTGCCGGCATCCCGCGTAACGCCGACTTTCCGGCCATTGAGGAAAAGCTCCGTTCCCTGGAACAGGCTGTCACTGTGGAGGGCTGCCGGGTGCAGGTAGCGTATCACACCCTCTTCCCAGCTATGGAGGAGAGCGGGAAAAACCACGCCGCCTACCTCCGCGTGGCGGAAGCCGCGGCGCTTCTGGGGTGGGAGAGCGTGGAGATCGCGGACCCCAGCGCCACGGACGGGGCCTATCTCAGTACCCACGGCGCCCCTACCGTGGACGCCCTCTCGGCCATGGCCCGGGGCATCCACACCACAGAGGAGCACGTCTCCATTTCCTCCCTCCGGGAGCGCACCGTCCTGGCCGCCCTCGTGCTGGGAATGCTGGAATAGATGTTTTACAAAACGCCCCGGCCACTATGCATTTCGCAGTGGCCGGGGCGTTTGGGCTTTGGCGCGCACTGATCCGGCGTGCCTGCAGGCGAAATGTTGCACGGGCCTGTCTGGAATTGCCAGCGCGCCCGGTGCGTGGTATACTGTGGGGGAGAATGTGGAAGGGGGCGCTTTTCTTATGGAATATCGCATCCGGGGCTGGGAGCCCGCGGCCCTGTTTCGGTTTTTTGAGGACATCAGCGCCATCCCCCGGGGCTCCGGGAACGAAAAGGCGGCGAGCGATTTTGTCCTGAACTTTGCCCGATCCCGGGGATTGGAGGCCTGGCAGGACGCGAGCGGGAACGTGGTCGTCCGCAAGGACGGTTCTCCGGGGGCGGAGGGCTGCCCGCCGGTGATCCTCCAGGGGCATCTGGACATGGTGTGTGAAACACGGGCCGGTGTGGCGCACGACTTTCGTGCCCAGGGCCTGGATCTTGTGGTGGAGGACGGCATCCTCCGGGCCAACGGCACCACCCTGGGGGCGGACGACGGCGCGGCGGTGGCCATGATGCTGGCGGTGCTGGACGCTCCGGACCTGGTCCATCCCCCTTTGGAGTGCGTCTTTACCACCGGGGAGGAGATCGGGCTCCTGGGCGCCCAGGGCCTGGACATGTCCCGGCTCCGGGGCCGGACGCTCATCAACCTGGATTCGGAGGAAGAAGGCCTGGCCATTGTGAGCAGCGCCGGGGGCATGCGCTTCACCCTCTCCCGCCCGGCGGCTTGGGAACAGGCTTCCGGCACGGCGCTGGGCGTTTCCGTCTCCGGGCTCCGGGGCGGCCACTCCGGCGGGGACATTGACCGGGAACGGGGCAACGCCATCAAGCTCATGGCCCGGCTGCTCCGCCGGCTTCTCAGGGAACCGGAGGCCCGCCTCGCGGACTTCACCGGCGGCGGCAAGGACAACGCCATCCCCCGGGAGTGCGCGGCGACGCTGGTGTATCCGGACGAAGCCGCGGCCCGCCGGGCCCAGGAAGCCGTCCGGACCCTGGCCGGGGACATGGCGGAGGCCCTGCGGCCCACGGAGCCGGGCTTTGCCTGCGCCACGGCCCTGGAACCGGCGGAGGCCGTCCCCGTCCTCTCCCGGGAGATCGCCCGGGCAATGGCGGACGCGGCGTTTCTTGCCCCCAACGGCGTGCGGCAGCGTAACCCCCAAAAGGATAACTTTGTGGTGGCGTCCCTGAACCTGGGCATCGTCTCCACCACGCCGGAGGCCTGTTCCCTGGTGTTCCTGCCCCGGAGCAGTGTAGAGACGTTCCAGGAGGAGACGGCGGAGCTTTTGACCCTCCTGGGAGAGACCTTCGGCTTCTCCGTGGAGGTCTCCGGGCGCTATCCCGGCTGGGCCTACGCGGAGCGCTCCCCCATCCGGGAACTCTTTCAGGCGGTGTACCGGGAGCAGACCGGCAGGGAGCTGCGGGCCGAGGCCTTCCATGCGGGGCTGGAATGCGGCCTGTTTGTCCAGGGCCTGCCGGGGCTGGACGCCATATCCGTGGGCCCCGACATCTGGGACATCCACACCCCGGACGAACGTATGCCTCTGGATTCCTTTGCCCGCTGCTATGCCCTGGTCACTGCCGTCCTGGCCCGGCTTGCCGGGGGCCAGTAACGAAAAAAGGGGGGGATGCGCCTTGCTTGGGGAACCACGCTCCAATTACGAAAAGATGAAAGACGCCATGGCGGATGCCTTTCTCCTGCACGACCAGTCCGCCATGATCCGGAAGTTTGGCCTGGAGCACGACGCGGCGTATCTGTATCTGGTATTTGTGAACCGGCCCTATCGCGTTGACCGCCGGAGCGGGAAGGTCTCCTGGTCTCAGGACGGCTTCTGGACGGCGGTGGCTGCGGACTACAACGCGGCCATGACCATCTACGATGTGCTGTGCTGCTCGAAGGAGAACTGCCATCTGTCCCATGAATGGGTCGGCGTGGGCAACCTGTCCGGCATCCGGGGCGGTACCCTGGAAAAGGGGAGCAATTTCTTCCAGGACGCCGGGAAATATTTTTCCGGGCGTCCAGATGCTTTGGCCCGGGCCTGCGAGGCTCTGGGGGGCAGAAGGATCGAGCGGGGCGACGTGGCTTACACGCTGGCGCTGTTCCCCTTTCTCCCGATTTCCCTGCGCTTCTGGGACAGGGACGAGGAATTCCCCGCCAGCCTGCAGCTTCTGGCGGACCGGAACACCTTGGACTATATGCACTATGAGACGCTGATGTTTGCCCTGACCCACCTGCTGGAACGTCTGCGGGAGGAGATGGGCAGAAACGGAACGCCGTAGAGGAAAAGACGCCTCTCCTGGTCGGGGAGAGGCGTTTTTCTTTATCAGGAACCGGTCTGGCGGGGGGCTATTTCAAGGGGAGTTCGCCGTAAACAAGGCGATGGAGTACCGTGATGGTTTCAGCCTTGGTAATGGGGTCCTGGGGGCGGAAGGTGCCGTCATCATGGCCCTGGATGACGCCGGCGGCGGCTCCCCGGGCCACGGCCTCCGCTGCCCAGAGGGACACCGTGCCCCAGTCGGTGAAGGCGGGTTCCGCCGCAGCCGGGAGGGCCCAGGCGTTGTCCAGGATTACCATCGCCTCTTCCCGGGTGATGGTGGCCTCCGGCAGGAAAGCGCCGTCCCCATAGCCCTGGACCAGGCCCAGGGCCGCGGCCTGGGCGATGTACCCCTCCGCCCAGTAGCCGGAGATGTCCCGGAAGGGATGGGTCTCCGGCGTTTGATCCGGGATACGCCCGGTGGCACGGAGGGCGGTGACCAGCATGGCCACGAACTGGGCCCGGGTGGCGCTGCGATCAGGGTTGAAATTCCCCGCGGTGTCACAGCACATGTCCACGCCCAGGGCCTTGAAATCCCGGATCTCCTCCACGGCCCAGTGGCGGTAGCTGTCCGGGTAGCTGTCCGCGGCGTCCCGTTCCCGGAGTACGGCAAAGCCGTAGTCCAGCAGGGCCTGGGAGTCCCGGTGGCGCCGGTCATTGTCGGAGCTGTGCATTACCACAGAGATGATCCGGTGGCCGTCCCGCACCGCCGTGGCGCACAGGCAGTAGCCCGCCTCGGTGATGGTGCCGGTCTTGAAGCCGTCGCAGCCTTCATAATAGTAGCTGGTCAGGAGCTTGTTGGTGTTGCTCCAGGTGACGCCGCCGTAGGACACGCTGGTCATGGAGGTGTACTGGAGGACCTGGGGGAAGCGCTGGATGCACGAGCGGACCAGGGCCGCCTGGCTCCGGGCGGTGATGGTGTGGGGCAGCGCCCCGTGGCAGTTTTCGTAGCTGGCCGTGAGTCCCAGGCGCTGGGCCGTCTCGTTCATCCGCTGGACAAAAGCGGCCTCAGAGCCGGAGATGTTCTCCGCCGCCACAATACAGCAGGCGCTGGCGGAGGGGATGAGGATGAGCTTCAAAAGCGTGTCTACGTCGATCTCTCCGCCATAGGGGAGGGGGACTGCCGTGGGATAAGCGCTGTTTCGGGAGATGCTGGCGGCGTTGTCGCTGATGGAAAAGCGGGTGTCCAGGGAGATGCGCCCGGACTCCAGCTCCTCCAGGATAATGTAGGCGGTCATGACTTTGGTCATGCTGGCGGGCACCCGGGGGGTGTCCGCGTCCTTGGCGTAGAGGACTTCCCCGGTGTCATAGTCCATGACCACGGCGCTCCAGGCGCTCACCCAGGGCTCTTCCGCCGCCAGCGCGGCGGTGCCCAGCGCGCCCAGGCACAACGCCGCCGCCAGGATCAGGGCCAGGAACCGTGTCTTGCATTGCGCTGTTTTCATCCGTATGTTTCCCCCTCAAATATGGATATGGAAAATTGGCAAAAGCCGCGGAACGCCGTCCGCGGCTTTTATCATATACTTTAACGCAGGCTGAGCCCGGCGTTGAGGCTGCGCCAGATGAGCGCCGCCATTTCCGAACGGAGGATGGCGTCCCCGGGGCGGATGCTGCCGTCCGGATCCCCCTCCACCAGCTGCGCCTGGAGGCAGGCGGAAACCGCTTCCTCCGCCCAGGCGGAGACGTCCCCGGCGTCCGGGGCGGAGATGGCGTTTCCAGCGGGCAGGCGCCAGGCGTTATAGAGGATCTGCATCATCTGCTCCCGGGTGATCCCGCTCTCCGGGGCGAAAGTGCCGTCCCCCATGCCGTCCACGATGCCCAGCTCCGCGGCCAGGGCGATGTAGCCCTCAGCCCAGTGGCCCCGGCAGTCGGTGAAACCGCTCTCCGCTGGCAGCTCTTCCCGCACCAAGCCCTTGGCCTGGAGGGCGGAAAGGAACATGGCCACGAACTGGGCCCGGGTGGCGGTGCTGTCCGGCAGGAAGCTGCTACCGCTCAGACTCATCTCCGCACCCAGCTCCCGGAGGCCCAGCACCGGCTCGGCAAACCAGGCATCCTCCGGCACGTCCCAATAGGCCTCCGCAGGCTTGGCCACGGCAAAGCCGTAGTCCAACAGGGCGGTGGAGTCGGTGAAGCGATGGTAGTCGCTGATGGAGCCCATCACCACGGAGATGATGCGCTTGCCATTCCGCACTGCCGTGGCGCTCAGGCAGCAGCCCGCGGCGGACATGGTGCCGGTTTTGAAACCGTCGCAGCCCTCATAGTACTGGGTGGACAGGAGCTTGTTGCTGTTCTGCCACACCACGCCGTTGAAGGTCACCTGGGTCATGGAGGTATAGCGCAGTACATCCGGATACTTCATAATGAAATTCCGCACCAGCGTGGCCTGGGCGCGGGGGGAGACCTGCTCCCCGCCGATGGTGCCGTTGGTGCTCACATAGTAAGCGTCGATGCCCATGCGCCGGGCCGTCTCGTTCATCCGTTGGATGAAGGGAGCCGTCCCCCCGGAGATGTTCTCCGCCGCCAGGACGCAGCAAGCACAGGCAGAGGGAATGAAAATGAGGCGCAGGGCCATATCCACCGTCAGCTGCTGGCCTACGTACAAGGGCCCGGCGTTGGACACGCCGGATACGGAGCAGGCCGCGGCTTCCTGGCCCACGGTCCAGAGAGTGTCGTATGTAATGTTCCCTGCCGCCAGTTCCTCAAAGATGATGTAGGCGCACATGACCTTGGTCATGCTGGCCGGGGCCCGGCGGGCGTCGGGGTTTTTCTCGTAGAGCACTTCGCCGGTGTCGTAGTCTATCACAATGGCCGCCGGGGCTGTGATGCTGGGGAGATCCGCCGCCAGGGCGGGGGCAGCCAGACCCAGCACGAGGCTCAGGGCCAGGCACAGGGTCAAAAGCCGAAGGGCGCGTTTTTTTTCCGTCATGCTGTCTCTCGTTCCTCTCTGTTGGTGGATTTCGGGCTTTAGTTGTGCAGGAGATACTCTGTGAGGGCCTCCACTGTGGGCAGGATCACGTCCGCCCCCGCGCTTTCCAGCTCTCCCGGCGGCGCGTAGCCAAAGGCCACGCCCACGGCCCGGATGCCGCAGTGCCGGGCGCCCTCCATGTCGTATTTCCGGTCCCCCACCATCACTGTGGCGGCTTTGGCCTCCGGCGTGGTGACGCCCAACTGCCGGAGCGTTTCCTCCATGACCTCGATCTTGGTGTCCAGCCCGCCGGAGAGCTCGCAGCCCATTACCACGTCAAAGCAGTCCGCCACGCCGTAGCGCTCCAGGATCTCCCGGGCAAAGACCCGGGGTTTGCTGGTGGCCAAGGCCAGGCGCTTTCCCGCCCCCTGGAGCCGGCGGAGCATGGGCTCGATCCCCGGGAACATCTCATTTTCATAGATGCCATGGGAAGCAAAGCGCTCCCGAAATTTTCCCAGGGCGGCCTGGGACTGCTCCGGGGTCATACCGTATACGCTTTCAAACAGCTCTGTGGGAGGCGGCCCCACAAAGGCCAGGAGCCGCTGTGGGTCCGTTTCCACAATGCCGAAACACTCCAGGGCATAGCGCACACAGGCGACAATCCCCCGGGCGCTGTCGCTGAGGGTTCCGTCAAAATCAAGCAGGATGTTCTGGATCATCGTCTACCTCCCAAGAGGGAATATCTGAATCAGACAATAAAAAAGACCAGCTTGCCCTCTTAGGATATTTCCAGGAGGTGGCAGGCCGTGGCCGGATGCGCAGCGAAACCGCCGCATTCCGTTTTTTTCATTATAATGAATCCGGTTGAGATTGTCAATCGTCCCCGCCGGCGCATAGTTTGGGGCGAGAGCTTTCCTGCGGAGCGGCCGGTCCCCCGGAGCGCGCCGGGGGAGATAAGGAGGTCAACTATGCTTGAGCAGCAAGTAACAAGTTTCTTTCTGGGCGCCAACAGCGCCCGGGGCTTTTCCTCCCTGTACGATCAGCTGATCCGGGAGGAGGCGGGGGAATTCCTCTGGTGCATCAAGGGCGGCCCTGGCTGTGGAAAATCCAGCTTTATGAAGCGGCTGGGCCGGGCCGCGGAGACGGCGGGGCTGGATGTGGAGTACATATACTGCTCCGGAGACCCGGAGAGCCTGGACGCCGTGCATTTCCCCCAGCTGGGCATCGCCTATGCCGACGCCACCGCGCCCCATGTCCTGGAGCCTCGGTACCCTGCAGCATCGGGGCTCTATCTGGACTTGGGCGCATTCTACGCCGCCGGCCCCCTGGAGGAACGCCTGCCGGAGATGACGGCCCTGCAGCGGCAGTACCGGAGCATTTACCAAGGAGTGTATGCCGCCCTGGGGGCGGCGGAGGCTCTGATGCCCCAGGCCCTCCCGGGCCTTTATACGCCGGAAGAGGCCGCCGCCGTGGCCGCCCGGGCCAGGGCGGCGATTGCCCGGGAGTGCGGCAAGGGCAACGGGGCGCCGGGGCGGCTCCGCCGGCGTTTTGTCAGCGCCATTTCCTGCCAGGGGACTGTGTTTCTGGGCGAGACCGTCGCCCGGCTGTGCCCCCGCCTGTTTCTTCTGGACAACGGCTGCGGCCTGGCGGACGTGTATCTGCAGGAGGCCGCTAAAACAGCGAAAGAGCGGGGTCAGGCAGGCATCCTCTGTATGGAACCACTGTGTCCGGCGCGGGCGGAGGCGCTGCTCCTGCCGGAGCTGGGCGTGGGCTATCTTGCGGGCAATGGCCGTCACGATGCAGGCCTGCCCATCCACCGGCGCATTCGCCTGGACGCCATGACGGACGCGGCTCGGATCCGGGAGCTGCGGCCCCGTCTCCGGGAGCGGTCCCGGGCTGCCGCGGCCCTGCTCCGGGAGGCGGAGACGCTCCTGGCCCAGGCCAAGATCCTCCATGACAGCCTGGAAAGCTGGTATAACCCCCACGTGGATTTCTCCGGCGTCTATTCCCTGGCCGACGAACATGCCGCCTGGCTTCTGGACCAGGCGGGCGTATGAGAGGCCGCCGCTGGCCGACGAAGTCCCAAAGCCTCCCAATCCGCTGCCGGGGCAAAGGATCATCTGCGCCGCCGCAGCCCCGGCGGCAGGGGAGGTACCGCCGCCGTTTCTGCGACCTTCTTTTCACGCGCTTTTCGTAAAACATGCTGGGGATTGCCGCAGGGAAGTTTTCCGCCCTGCGGCAGCCTGTTTCTTGACAATTGGCGCACGGTCTTATATAATTACCCTGAAGTTAGTTATTACTAACTTTTTGCCGGAAATTTGGTATGTTAAAAATGATCCCAGAAGCGTGGGGCATCCACATTCTACACGGATCGGAACACGGAAAGGGGTGCGGCGATGCAGCCGGATTATCGGAACTGGGTGCCCAGAGGCATGGTACTGGGCCTGGGGGCCGCAGCCGGCGTGCTGGCGGCGGGAAACGCGGCGGCGTTTAGGCCGTGGCTGCCCTTGGGCCGTGCGGTGCGGAGCGCTGCGGGGACGGTCCTTGCCCTTGGCGCGGTTGGCTGCCTGGCGGGGGCAGCTTGGAGCCTGTACGCCCGCGGGATGTTTTCCTACAAGGGAGGGCGGCAGCTGTCACGGCAGATCGTGGAGGGGGTGGCGGCCCATGTTCAGCTTCCGTCGGACGGCGTTGGCCTGGATGTCGGCTGCGGCAGTGGGGCGCTGACCATCGCCTGCGCCAGGCGGAACCCGCGGGGCCGCATGGTGGGTATTGACCGCTGGGGCGCGGAGTACGCCTCTTACAGCCAGAAACTCTGCGAGCAAAACGCCCGGGCCGAAGGCGTGCACAACGCCTCCTTCCAGAAAGGCGATGCCCGCCATCTGGACTTCCCGGACGAGACCTTCGACGCCGTGACCAGTAATTATGTCTACCACAATATCACCGGTGTGGACAGGCAGAAGCTGCTGCGGGAAACTCTGCGGGTACTGAAACAGGGCGGCGTCTTTGCCATTCATGATCTGATGGAGCCTGCCCGGTATGGGGATATGGACGCTTTCCTCCGCACGCTGGGGGAGGAGGGGGTTCAGGAAGTGCAGCTGCTCCCCACGGCGGACGGGACATTTATGACCCGCCGAGAGGGAAAGTTCCTGTTCCTCTCTGGCTCCACCCTGCTGGTGGGTAGAAAGTAAGGGAGTGTTGCGCCCGCAGGGCTAACAGCGAAGGGTGGGAATACTCTCTGACATGACAGCAAGCAATATGAAAATAGAAGTTCTGCTGTACATTTGCCGGCTGCAAAGAAAAAAGCTCCGCTCCATCCGCATGGATACCGCGATGATTTCGAAAAACCGCTAAGAACAGCTATAATCGTATATTATTTATAAAAGGAAGAAGCTCTGTTTTTCAAGAAAGCTGTTTGAAAAG
>CDZQ01051276.1_pt1 | contig 17596 bp, 14 predicted proteins | sample 554831 | NCBI WGS metagenome assembly CDZQ01 (sample SAMEA3182112, study PRJEB8094) | gut metagenome | biome: human; feature: gut; material: Stool; isolation source: human stools | place: Canada | collected 2013-05-06
CAGCTTCTGGGCAAAGGCCCGGGCCCGGGACACGCTGCCCACGTCCGGAGAGACCACCACCATGTCGTCGCACTTCTCGCCGAACTTCTTGGCGTAGTAGTCCACAAACACGGGGTTGCCGTAGAGGTTATCCACCGGGATATCAAAGAAGCCCTGGATCTGGGCGGCGTGCAGGTCCATGGTCAGCACCCGGTCCGCCCCCGCGGCCACCAGCATGTTGGCCACCAGCTTGGCGGAAATGGGGTCCCGGGCCTTGGCCTTCCGATCCTGACGGGCATACCCAAAGTAGGGGATGACGGCGGTTATCCGGCCGGCGGAGGCCCGCTTCATGGCGTCGATCATGACCAGGAGCTCCATCAGGTTGTCGTTCACCGGGCGGCTGGTGGACTGGACCAGGAACACATCGGAGCCGCGGACAGACTCGTAGATGGAGGCGCTGACCTCCCCGTCGGCGAAGTGGCCGACCTCCGCGTTGCCCAGTTGGATGCCGATCAGCTTGCTGATGTCCTTGGCCAGGCCAATGTTGGCATTGCCGGTAAATACCTTCATATCCTTGCCGTGAGAAATCATTTCCAATTCCCTCTTTCTTCGTCGTTGTTTCGTTTTTCCCTCTTACTCCCGCAGCGCGAAGAGCGTTTCTGTCTTATCGTAAATTTTATGTGTCACTGTCTCTGTTCCGCGCCCTTCTCCCCGGCGCGGAAGCCGTCCGCAAGCTATTTGCCGTGCATCTCCCGGCGCTTTTTGGCCCAGCCGGGCTTGTTCTCCTGGCGGGCCCGGCCAATGGCCAGGCTGTCCGGCTCCACATCGCGGCTGACCGTGGTGCCCGCGGCCACATAGGCCCCGCCGCCCACCGTTACCGGCGGAACCAGATTGGTGTTGCAGCCGATGAACACGTCGTCCCCGATCACGGTGCGGAACTTTTTGAAGCCGTCGTAGTTGGAGGTAATGGTGCCGCAGCCGAAATTTACCCGGCTGCCCACATCCGCGTCCCCCACGTATGTCAGGTGGCTCATCTTGGTGTCCTGGCCAAAGACGGCGTTTTTGATCTCCACGTAGGCGCCCACCTTGCATCCGTCGCCCACGTCGCACTTGGGGCGGATGTGGGCAAAGGGCCCCACATGCACGTTCCGGCCCAGGGTGCTGTCGTAGGCCTGGGAGGCGTTGACCTCGCAGCCATCCCCCACCTGGCAGCAGTGGATGAGCGTGTTGGGGCCAATCTGGCAGTTTGCCCCAATCACTGTCTCCCCCCGCAGGATGGTCCCCGGCAGAAGAACAGTGCCCGGGCCGATGGCGACGCGGGGGTCGATATAGGTGTGGCCGGGGTCCAGCACGGTCACGCCGGCGCTCTGGTGTCGGCCGGCGATCTCCTCCCCCGCCGCCTGCTGCAGCTGCGCCAGTTCCGCCAGGGAGTGGAAGGGGCGCAGCGTGCCGCCTACGGGGAACAGGGGCTCCCGCACTTCCTCAATCCGGCAGCCGCCGGCAAATTTCTCCAGATCCTCTTGATAAGCCTCAGGTGTGCCCAGAGCGGCCTCGGCTCCCGCCGGAAAGCAGGCGGCGGCCTGGGCGTGATACGCCTCGTGGCAGACAACAAAAAACCGCCCAATGCCCTTTTCCATCCAGGCCCGCATGCACCAGTTCAAAACCGGGCAAAAAAGGGCCTCCTGCAGCATCAGCGGTTTTTGGTTATCGGTTGGAGATACACGGTCCGTCATACATACCACGACGCATTTTTGATCCATCGGGCACATCCCCTTCCCTGTAGTGGCGTTTTCTGATTTCATTATAGCAGACACGGCAGGTTATGCAAGGGGGATTTTTGAAAAAATACGCGCAATTTTTATAAAAAGGTGAGGAAACTATTTTTCTTCTGACTTTTTGCACAAGGTTTTCCTGTTATGTAGACTAAAATTCGTGGTTTCATAAAATTGAAGGACGGTTTGCGGCTGTTTTGTAAAATAATAAAAAGAAATTCTTGCTTTATGCTTGAATTCGAGAAGAAATTGTTTTACAATATATGCTGTTAAACTTTGAACAAAGCGGCCTGGCGGCTGGGCCGCCGGGGAGGAACCTATGCTGCATATTGTCCTGGTGGAGCCGGAGATCCCGCAGAACTGCGGCAATATCGCCCGTACCTGTGCCGCCACCGGCAGCAGCCTGCATCTCATTGAGCCTTTGGGTTTCGACGTGTCGGAAAAGGCGGTGAAGCGGGCGGGGCTGGACTACTGGCACCTGGTGGAGGTGACGGTGTACCCCGGCCTGGAGGACTTCTTCCGCCGCCATCCGGAGGCGGCGGGGGATCCGTGGCTGGCTACCACCAAGGCTCCCCGCTCTTACAGCCAGGCTTGTTTTTCCCCCGGCTGCTGGCTGTTTTTCGGCAAGGAGACAGCGGGGCTGCCCCAGGATTTCCGGGAGCGGTACCGGGAGAGGTGCGTCCGTCTGCCCATGGTGGACCGGGCCCGGAGTCTGAACCTGGCCAACAGCGTGGCGGTGCTGGCCTACGAGGCCCTGCGCCAGAACGGGTTTCCCGGTCTCCTGGATGCGGGGGAGATGGCGGACGGCCGGTAAGAGCCCCGGCCTATGTGATGGCGCATACCCCGCCCGGCGCCGAGGCATGCTAAAGAAGCGGCGGAATAACCAAGATCCGAAAGGAGTTATATGTATGAATTACAACAAGAAGACCGTCAAGGACATCGATGTGAAGGGCAAGAAGGTCCTTCTGCGCTGCGATTTCAACGTCCCGCAGGACAAGGCTACCGGCGCCATTACCGACGATAAGCGCATCCGGGCCGCCCTGCCCACCATTCAGTACCTGCTGGATCAGGGCGCGGCTGTCATCGCCTGCTCCCATCTGGGCAAGCCCAAGGAGGGGCCGGATCCCAAGTTCAGCCTGGCCCCCGTGGCCCAGCGCCTGAGCGAACTGCTGGGCCGCACAGTCATCATGGCCTCCGATGTGGTGGGCCCCGACGCCACGGCCAAGGCTGCCGCCCTGGGCGGCGGGGAGATCATGCTGCTGGAGAACACCCGCTTTGAAAAGGGCGAGACGAAAAACGACCCCGCCCTGGCCAAGGCCATGGCGGATATGGCCCAGGTGTACGTGTCCGACGCCTTTGGCGCGGTGCACCGGGCCCACGCCTCCACCGCCGGCGTGGCCGCCTACCTGCCCGCCGTCAGCGGCTTCCTCATTGAGAAGGAACTGGAGATCATGGGGGGGGCGCTGAAAACCCCCAAGCGGCCCCTGGTGGCCATTCTGGGCGGCAGCAAGGTGTCCAGCAAGATCGGCGTCATCAACCATCTGCTGGATATTGCCGATACCATTATTATTGGCGGCGGCATGGCTTATACCTTTGCCAGGGCCCAGGGCGGCAGCGTGGGCAAGAGCCTGCTGGAGAGCGACTGGCTGGATTACTGCAACGAGATGCTGGCCAAGGCCAGGGACAAGGGCGTGAAGCTGCTGCTGCCGGTGGACACCCTCTGCGCCGCGGAGTTCTCCGCCGACGCCGCGCCGGTGCTCCATGACACCATGGCCATTCCCGACGATATGATGGGCATGGACATCGGTCCCAGGACCATCGCGGAGTACACCCAGGCCGTGAAGGGCGCCGGCACCGTGATCTGGAACGGGCCCATGGGCGTCTTTGAGTTCCCCGCTTTTGCCGAGGGCACCCGGGCTGTGGCCCAGGCCCTGGCCGACACAGACGCCATCACCATCATCGGCGGCGGCGACAGCGCGGCCGCCGTGGCTCAGCTGGGCTACGCCGATAAGATGACCCATATCTCCACCGGCGGCGGCGCCTCCCTGGAGTTCCTGGAGGGCAAGGAACTGCCCGGTGTGGCCTGCCTGCTGGACAAGTGAACTCTGCGCACATCGACCGTCCCGGCGGGCTGTGCGGCCCGCTGGGACGCCGCGACCTATGATACATATTTTATCGATTGTTGAGGAGAGAACCTGCTATGAACCGTAGATACCGCAAGACCATCATTGCCGGCAACTGGAAGATGAACAAGACCGCCAGCGAAACCAAGAAGTTTGCCGAGGAACTCAAGGCCATCCTGCCCCGCGCCAAGTGGTGCGACGTGGTGGTCTGTGTCCCCTTCGTCAACATTCCCGCGGCCCTGAAGGCGTTTAAGGACATGCGTGTGTCCGTGGGGGCGGAGAACCTGTATTTTGAACCCAGCGGCGCCTACACCGGCGAGGTGTCCGCCGACATGCTGAAGGACCTGGGCGTGAAGTATGTCATCGTGGGCCACAGCGAGCGCCGCCAGTACTTCAACGAGACCGACGTCACCGTCAACAGGAAGGTGACGGCCGCCCTGGAGGCGGGCCTGCACCCCATCATCTGTGTGGGCGAGAGCCTGGAGCAGCGTGAGATGGGCGTGACCATGGAGCTCATCGCCCTGCAGGTGAAATCCGCCCTGGCCGGCGTGGCCGCTGAGAAGGTGCGCAAGTGCGTTATCGCCTATGAGCCCATCTGGGCCATCGGCACCGGCCGCACCGCCACCGCCGAGCAGGCCGCCGAGGTCTGCACCGCGATCCGCGCGATTATCCGCGGCCTCTACGGCGCCCGGGTGGCCCGCTCCGTCACCATCCAGTACGGCGGCTCCATGAATCCCAAGAACGCCGCCGAACTGCTGGCACAGCCCGACCTGGACGGCGGCTTGATCGGCGGCGCGTCCCTGAAGCCGGATCAGTTTGTGGAGATTATCAACGCGGCCAACCAGGAGTAATTTTGCTGAGACGCACCGGTGAGCGCGGGCAGACCCGCGTCTGCTGGCGCGTACAGGGGCTTCGCTGTGCGAAGCCCTGCCGCAGGGCGGATTGATTTCGCCCGGGGAAGTAAAATTATTTAGGGCTCCCGCTGAGGCCGGGCCTCGGCGGGAAATAGAAATCGAGGTTGTTATGAATAAGACGCCTACCACATTGATCATTATGGACGGCTTTGGCCTGGGGCAGGATGGGGCCGGCAACGCCGTGACCCACGCCAATACCCCCGTGCTGGACCAGCTTTTCGCCACCTGCGCCCATACCACCCTCTCCGCCTCCGGGCTGGACGTGGGCCTGCCCGCCGGGCAGATGGGCAACAGCGAGGTGGGCCACACCAACATCGGCGGTGGCCGGGTGGTGTACCAGGACCTGCCCCGGATCAGCCGCTCCATTGAGGACGGCAGCTTTTTTGAGAATCCCGCCTACTGCGCCGCCATGGATGCCTGCCTGAAAAATGGCAGCAGCCTCCACCTCTACGGCCTCCTGTCCGACGGCGGCGTCCACTCCCACACCACCCACCTGTGGGCCCTGCTGAAGATGGCCAGGATTCGGGGGCTGAAGAAGGTGTATGTCCACGCCTTCCTGGACGGCCGGGACGTGTCCCCCACCAGCGGCAAGGACTTTGTGGCGGAGGCCGTGGCCAAGTGCAGAGAGATTGGCGTGGGCAAAATTGCCACGGTGATGGGCCGCTACTACGCCATGGATCGGGATAAGCGCTGGGACCGGCTGGAGCAGGCCTACGACGCCATGGTCTATGGCAGGGGCATCCAGAACAGCGACCCCGTGGACGCGGTGGCCAAATCCTACGCCAATAATGTGACGGACGAATTTGTGGAGCCGGTGGTCTGCGACAGCGAGGGCACCATCTCCGATAACGACAGCATTATTTTCTTCAACTTCCGCCCCGACCGGGCCCGGGAGATTACACGCGCTTTTGTGGATCCCTCCTTTGACGGGTTTCAGCGGGAATTCTTTCCTCTGACCTACGTCTGCACCACCGAGTATGACGCCACCATGCCGGGCGTTCAGGTGGCATTCCCCCGCATCCAGGTGGCCAATGGCCTGGGGGAGTACCTTAGCAGGATGGGTATGACCCAGCTGCGGATTGCCGAGACGGAGAAGTATGCCCACGTGACCTTCTTCTTCAACGGCGGTGTGGAGGCTGTGTTCCCGGGGGAGGACAGGGTGCTGGTCCCCTCTCCCAAGGTGGCAACCTACGATCTCCAGCCGGAGATGAGCGCGGAGGAGGTGGCGGACAAGTGTGTGGAGCGCATCGAGTCCGGTGCCTATGACGTGGTGATTCTGAACTTTGCCAACTGCGATATGGTGGGCCACACCGGCGTATTTGAGGCCGCCGTGAAGGCGGTGGAAACGGTGGATGCCTGTGTGGGCAAGGTGGTGGACGCCACCAGGGCCATGGGCGGCATCGCCATGATTACTGCCGACCACGGCAACGCCGAGGAGATGAGCAAGGCCGACGGCTCCCCCATGACGGCTCACACCACCAATCTGGTGCCCTTTATCCTGGTGGGCGCCGACGCCAAGCTGCACCCCGGCCGCCTGGCGGATATCGCTCCTACAATTCTGGACATTATGGGCCTTGCCTGTCCACCTGAGATGGACGGCAAGAGCCTGATTGACTGACGGTCGCCAGTCTGGCGTGCCGCGAAACGCGGTTTTGTAAAGCAACTGAGCCGGCGGACCTTTTGGGTTCGCCGGCTCAGTTGCTTTGCCTGGAGAACACAGAGAAGCAAGTGCAGCACCTGTGCTGCCGTGTTTCCCTTGGGGAAAAATTAATCGAAGTCAATGACCACTTTCAGCGCCTGCTTGGTTTTCACCAACTCCAGAATGTCCTGAATTTCCTCCGGCTTTCGCACATGGGAATAGAAATCCTTGGGATGGATAAAGCCGCTGCGGATCAACGCCACATTTTCCGACGTAATTTCATACTGCCCATAGGGGAAGTTCAGCATTTGCAGCAGGGTGTTGTTTTTCAGTGCGGTCACGTCCAGCAGAGCGTCTGTATTTCGCAAAACGCCCATAGAGCCAAGAATGCCATAGGGCCGCAGATGTTGAGAGCCCTCCAGCAAAATGGAGGTCAGTCCCACAATATCAATTACCCGGTCAAACAGTTCCCCTTCCAGAGCCTGATTCTTGTCCTCCTGCTGGAAGTTGATCGTGCGGTCTGCGCCGGAGAGGGGTCTGGCCATCTGCAGCCGTTCTTCCACGGAATCGACTCCTGTAATGGTTTTGGCGCCCAGGTAGCGCATATATTTCATGGTGGCAAGTCCCATGGGACCTGCCCCATAAACCAACACATCCTGATCCTTCGCGCGGAAGTTTTTAGCGGCGCTGAAACACTCGTTCAGCGTCAGCAGCACACCGGCGTCAATTGTGTCGAAATCATCCGGAATTTAACAGCATGGGACCTGATACTGAAACGCACATGGGGAGAGGCCATCCTCCCGCATGGCCTGCTGATCCTGTACAACGCCATAGTCGGCCATGGCCCCCCCAGGTGGCTCCATAGCGATCCGTTGTTTTGCGGTAGGGGGGATTGATAAACCGATTGCCGACCTGGTAATTGCGGACCTTTCGCCCAACAGCGACAATCTCGCCGGCGCCTTCGTGCCCCAGCAGGATAGGAAACGGATCGACCGGAATGGCCATTTCTCCCCGGATAATATGAAAATCCGTACCATCGGAAAGACTGGCAGGAAGTCCTGGCTCAATACCCCGTGGCGTGGGAACCCGCAGTCCGCGCAGACGATGGCGCCAGCTTCCTTGGCGGTTCTGGCGGCCCGAATCAAAGGTCCCGGGTTGTGGAAGGGCGGCACAAACATGCTGGCGATAGAAACCACCGCTGCACACGTCAGCTGCTGGAAAGCCAGGGCATAGGAGCATTGATGCATCATACCGCTGGACAGAAAGGTGTGCTGTCCGTTATCGTGCATCAGGACAATGCTTAAAAGCGTTTTGCCGCTTTCGGTCCGGCCCAGATGCGACACATTAAACAGTCCATACACCGCTAGATATAGGGGGTTGACGAAATGGCAAAAATACGGTAGAATGACACTTGTAACTTTTTGTTACCCTTTTTTCCAATTTGACATTTATGGGAGGGATACCATGACCTCGAATCATAAAGGGCGGAAAAAGGTGCCGGATTTCCGCGCACGTCAGCGCTTTCCGGAGAGCAACAGCTCCTATCGCCAGCTGAAGCTGCTGCTGCGGGGCTGTATGCCTCTTGTGCGGCAGAAGCTGTGGGGGCGGCTGTGCTCCCTGCGGGCGATGATAGCCCATCTGTCCGCCCATCTCCGCCGCCTGACGGAGCCGAGGCGCTTCCATCATATTGTCTTTGTGGCCGGCAGCCTGGCGGTTGCTGTTTTTGCCGTATTCAACGTCCTGTATACGACCGCTACCACCGTGGTGTTTGACGGGGTGGAGTTGGGGACCGTGGCCAATGAGGCGGAGGCCCAGGCCGCCCGGATGTCGGTGGAGCAGTCCATCTCCAGCATATTGGGCTATGACTACACCGTGGAGGACAGCAAGGTGTCCTACTCCACAGGCCTCACCTTCCGCAGCGCGGTGGTGGATGAAGCCCGGCTGGAGGAGGCCCTCAGCGACACTCTGCGGGTGGTGGAGCACGGCTACGCCCTGTATGTGGGAGGCACCTTTATCGGCGCTACCCAGACCGAGGGCGCTTTGGAGCAGCTGCTGGAGCAGGTAGCAGCCCCTTACCGCAATGAGAACACGGTTTCAATTGGCTTTGTGGAGGAGGTTGAGATCCGGGAGTGCGATCTGCCGGTGGAGGATTTCACCAATTTGGCGGATGTGGCGCTGCTGCTCAACAGCACCAAGGCCGGCGAAGTCACCTATACCGTGGAGAAGGGCGACTGCTGGTCCCTGATTGCCCAGGATCACAACATGACCAACAAGGAACTGCTGGCGCTGAACCCCGGCTATGACATCGATAAGCTGCAGATCGGCGATGTGCTGACCATCAGCAACGCGGTTCCCTATCTGACTGTGGTCGCCACCCAGATGGAGTACTACGTGGCGGATATCCCGTACGAGATTGAGTACGTGGACGACAACACCATGTGGGAGGGTGACACCCGGGTGGTCAGCAAGGGCGTCTACGGCACCGCCGACACCGTGGCCCGTGTCACCTATCAGGGCACGGAAGAGGTGGAGCGGGTCATTGAGTCCCAAACCATGCTGACAGACCCCGTCACGGAGGTCCAGGCCCGGGGTACGCTGGAGCGGCCCGACTGGGCTCCCACCGGCACCTTCCGCTGGCCCACCAGCGGCAGCATTACCTCCAGCTACGGCTACCGCAAGATCTTTGGCGGCACCTCCTTCCACAGCGGCATTGACATCGCCAACAAGAAGGGGACCGACATTGTGGCTGCCGATGGCGGGGAAGTGACCTATGCCGGCTGGATGAGCGGCTATGGCTACCTGGTGATCATCGATCACTTCAACGGCTACACCACCTACTATGGACACAACAGCAGCCTGCTGGTCAGCGTGGGCGACAAGGTGTTTAAGGGTGAACACATCGCTGAGATGGGAAGCACCGGCCGCAGCACCGGCAACCACTGCCACTTTGAGGTCCGCTACAACGGAGAGCGGCAGAACCCCATCAACTATCTGCCCTGAGCAAAATAAAGAGTCCGGCGCCGGGAAAGATTCCCGGCGCCGGGCTTTTTGCCCGCCCAAAGGGGGGGCCTTCCACCCCCTCCGCTGCGTTGGGGCGGCAAACCCACAGGCGGCTGTCCCTGTAAAGGAAACCGCGCGGACAGCTGTCCGCGCGGTTTGCGTCATTTTTTCAGATCTCCGGTAGCGTTGGCGGTGAGATAGGCGTTGATGAAGCCGTCCAGATCCCCGTCCATCACGGCGTTGATATTGCCGTTTTCGTAGCCGGTGCGGTGATCCTTGGCCAGGGTGTAGGGCATAAACACATAGGAGCGAATCTGGCTGCCCCACTCGATCTTCATCTGCACGCCCTTGATATCGGAGATCTTCTCCGCGTGCTGCTGCATCTTGATCTCCGCCAGCTTAGAGCGGAGCATCCGCATGGCGTATTCCCGGTTCTGGTGCTGGCTGCGCTCCGTCTGGCAGGACACCACCACCCCTGTGGGGATGTGGGTAATGCGGATGGCGGACTCCGTCTTGTTGACATGCTGCCCGCCGGCGCCGGAGGAGCGGTAAGTGTCCACCCGCAGATCCTCCGGGCGGATCTCAATCTCCCCCTCGTCCTGGATATCAGGCATGACCTCCAGGGCGGCAAAGGAGGTTTGGCGGCGGCCGGAGGCGTCGAAGGGGCTGATGCGTACCAGCCGGTGGACGCCGGACTCGCTTTTCAGGTAGCCGTAGGCATTTTCTCCGGAGATAATGACGGAGGCGGACTTGATGCCGGCCTCGTCCCCATCCAGATAGTCGATGGTCTCAAACTTAAACTCGTGGCGCTCGGCCCAGCGCATGTACATGCGGTAGAGCATCTGGCACCAGTCCTGGGCCTCGGTGCCGCCGGCCCCGGCGTGGAAATTGAGGATGGCGTTGCTGCCGTCATACTCCCCGGAGAGCAGGGTGGCCAGACTGGCCTCCTCCAGAGCGCTCTCCAGCTTGCCATAGCCCTCCTCCACCTCCGGCAGCAGGGAGGCGTCGTCCTCCTCGATAGCCATCTCCACTAGGGTGCGCAGATCCTCCCACTGGGTCACAAGCCGGGCGTGGTGGGCCAGCTTGTTTTTCAGCTGCTTGGTGCGCTGGAGCACCTTCTGGGACTTCTCCAGGTCGTTCCAAAAGCCCTCGGCGTTGGTCTGCTCCTCCAGTTCCGCCACCTCTTTTTTCGCGCCGGCCAGATCCAGTGCCGCCGCAAGTTTCTCCAGTTCCGGGGACAGGGCCCCCAGCTTCTGCTTATAGGTGTCATATTCAATAATCGGCATGTGGTATTTCTCCATTCCTGATCGTTTGCTGTTTTGCCGCGGTCCGGCGGCGCCGCCCGCTCCGGGATGTCCCCATTGGGCCCGCATTGCGGGGCAAATCCCGCCGTGCCCGCCCCTTTTTGGCGCGGATGCGCCCGGGGCCGGGGAAAAGACACCTCTATTATGCCACAAAATGGGCGTTTCTGTAAAGAGGGAACCGGAGCGGTGGCCGGGACTTTTTCTCCCGCCCCGCCGGCAACAAAAGCACCCGCCCCTCATGAGCCGAGGGGCGGGTGTTCTGCTTATGTAGCTTTACTCAGCCTCGATGGCGTCAACGGGGCAATTGGCAGCGCAGGCGCCGCAATCCACGCAGACATCGGCATCGATCACATACTGGGTATCGCCCTGGGAGATCGCCTCAACGGGGCAATTCTCGGCACAGGTACCACAGCTGACGCAGGCGTCCGTAATCTTGTGAGCCATGAATTGTTACCTCCTAACAGAATGGTACCTCCATTGTAGCATGAACTTAAAAAAATGCAAGGACAAAATCCACACAGTACAGGAGAAATGTGTAAAAGGGCGGGGGCGGGGCATACTGAATCTGCGAAACAAGATGAGGATGGTGGGACCATGTACGACAACCAATTTACGCCCCGGGCCCAGAACGCCCTGCGCCTGGCCCAGGAGGCCGCTGAGGAACTGGGCCACAGCTATGTGGGCAGCGAGCATCTGCTGTTGGGCCTGCTGCGGGAGGAGGCGGGGGCCGCCCGGGCCTGCCTTTTGGAGCAGTCTGTCACGGCGGAGAAGGTCAAGGCGGTCATTGTGCACGTGGTGGGGGTAGGCCTGCCCGGCCTGGCGCCCCCACAGGGCCTGACGCCCCGGGCCAAGCGGGTCATTGAGAATGCCGTGGGGGAGTCTGTGCGGGGCGGCAGCGGCTATGTGGGCACTGAGCATCTGCTGCTGGGCATTCTGCGGGAGAGTGGCACGATGGCCATGCGGGTGCTGCAGAGTGCCGGGGCGGACCCCAAAAAACTGCAGGCGGCCCTGCTCCAGAAACTCGGCACGGCGGCACGGCTGCCCCGCTCCGCCGCAGCGCCCCCCCCGCCCCGGCCCTCCCTGCGGGAGGAGCAGCCCCGATCCAAGGCGCTGGAGCAGTTCAGCCGCAGTCTCAACATCCTGGCCCGGGAGGGGCGGCTGGATCCGGTCATTGGCCGGGATGGGGAGATTGCCCGCACCATTCGCATCCTCAGCCGCCGCACCAAGAACAACCCGGTGCTCATTGGGGAGCCGGGGGTGGGTAAGACCGCCGTGGTGGAGGGCCTGGCCCAGCGGATTGTCCTGGGAGATGTGCCGGAGGAACTGCGGGGGCTGAACATTTTATCCATCGACCTGTCCGCCATGCTGGCAGGCACCAAGTACCGGGGGGAGTTTGAGGAGCGGGTAAAAAACGCCCTGGCGGAGGTGCGGCGCATGGGAAACGTGATTCTCTTCATAGACGAACTGCACACCATCGTGGGAGCCGGCAGTGCCGAGGGGGCGGTGGACGCCGCCAACATTATGAAGCCCGCCCTGGGCCGCTCGGAAATTCGGGTGATTGGCGCCACCACGCTGGACGAGTACCGCCGCTATATTGAAAAGGACGCCGCCCTGGAGCGGCGGTTTCAGCCGGTCCAGGTGGCGGAGCCCCCTCCGGAGGTGGCGGTGGAAATTCTCCAGGGCCTCCGGGACAAGTACGAGGCCCACCATAAGCTGAGCATCACCGACGAGGCCATCCGCGCCGCGGTGGATCTGAGCCTGCGTTATGTGCCGGACCGGTTTTTGCCGGACAAGGCCATCGACCTGATGGACGAGGCCTGCTCCCGGGTGCGGATGGACTGCGAAACCCGCACGCCGGATCTGAAGCACCTGGAAGAGCGGATGGAGCAGGCCCGGCGGGAGAAGGCGGAGGCTGTGGCCGGGGAGGATTTTGAGCGGGCCGCCCGGCTGCGGGACGTGGAGGAAAATTTCACCCAGCAGCTGGCGGAGGAGCGGGAGCGGTGGCGCCGGGGCCTGGTGGACGACCTGGTGGCCGTCACCGGGGAGGATGTGGCCGCGGTGGCGGCGGAGTGGACGGGCATCCCCGTCCAGCGGATCACCGAGGATGAGCAGCAGCGGCTGATGCGGCTGGAGGAGGAACTGGAGCGGCGGGTGGTAGGCCAGGGGGAGGCCCTCTCCTGTGTGGCCCGGGCAATCCGCCGCAGCCGGGTGGGGCTGAAGGAGCCGGGCCGGCCCATTGGCAGCTTCCTGCTGCTGGGCCCCACCGGCGTGGGCAAGACGGAACTGTGCCGGGCGCTGGCGGAGGCCCTCTTTGGCCAGGAGGAGGCGATGATCCGCATCGATATGTCCGAATACGCCGAACGCCACACTGCCAGCCGCCTGGTGGGCTCCCCGCCGGGCTACGAGGGCCATGAGGACGGGGGCCAGCTGACGGAAAAGGTCCGGCGGCGGCCCTACGCCGTGGTGCTCTTTGATGAGATTGAAAAGGCCCACCCGGATGTGTGGAACCTGCTGCTGCAGATCATGGAGGATGGGCGCCTGACCGACAGCCATGGCCGGCGGGTGGACTTTAAAAACACCGTGGTGGTCATGACAAGCAACGTGGGGGCCCAGCACCTGACCGATGGCCGGGCGGCCCTGGGCTTTTCCAGCGGCGCCCTGGAGGGCGAGGCGGCCAGCCAGGACCGGGTCCGCCGGGCCGTTACGGAGGAACTGCGCCGTACCTTCCGGCCGGAGTTTCTCAACCGGGTGGACGAGACCGTCATCTTCCGCCGCCTGACGGAGGGGGATCTGGGGGAGATTGCCCGCCGGATGCTCCAGGCCACAGCGGCCCGGATGAAGCAGCTGGAACTGGAACTGGAGGTGGAGGAGGAGGCCCTTGCGCGCCTGGCCCGGCAGGGCTATGATCCCACCTATGGGGCCCGGCCTCTGCGCCGGCTGATCCGTGCCCAGGTGGAGGACCCGGTGTCCGAGGGGGTGCTCCAGGGCCGCTACCGCCCCGGGGACCGCCTGATTCTGACCACCGGAGAAAACGGCCTTGCTATTGTGCGGAAAACAGAGTAGAATAAAGGAATAAGCAGGGCGGCCTGGCTGCCGCCCTGCCACCTGTCAAACCGACCCGGGCGGCTCCGCTGCCTGTGTACATCCGTCCCGCATGATGAAAGGAGAACAACTATGGGATTTTCCGGAACTGACTCTGGCGGCTTCCAGTGGGAGGGCTTTTCCAGCGGCGCCCCCTCCCAGCGGCCGCCCCGTCCCTCCAAGCCCCGCAAGGCCATCGGCACCCCGATCACCCGGGTGCTCATCAATCTGGCTGTCACACTGGTGGTGGGCCTGGTCTACTTCTATATCGAACTGCCGGCCATTAACCTGCAGGCGCCGGACTTCTATGCTTTTGTGCTGCTGCTGTGCGTGGTCTACTGCGGCTGTGCCCTGCTTACCTCCGGCTTCCAGGCCCAGGGTGTGAAAAACTACTTCAAATTTTTGAAAAAGCAGTGCGCCATTCCCTTCTTCCTGGCTCTGGCCCTGCTGGTGGTGGCTGTTGTGGGCAGTGTTGTGGGCAGCGTCCTCTTCCGGGCCTCGGACTACGCCGCGCTGCTGCCCATTGAGACCGGCGACTTTGCCGCCGAGGTGGACGAGATATCCTTCGACCAGATCCCCATGCTGGACCGTGCGTCCGCCGAGCGGCTGGGGGACCGGAAGCTGGGCGAACTCAGCGACATGGTCAGCCAGTTCGAGGTGATGGACGACTACACCCAGATCAACTACAAGGGCCGGCCTGTGCGGGTGGCGTCTCTGATGTACGCGGATCTCATCAAGTGGTTCACCAACCGCTCGGAGGGCCTGCCCGCCTACCTGGTCATCGACATGGTGACACAGAAGGTGGAACTGAAGCGGCTGGAGGAGGGCGTCAAGTATACCACGGCCGAGCACTTTGGCCGAAACCTGTACCGGCACCTGCGCTTCAGCTACCCCACCTACATGTTTGATCAGCCGGTGATGGAGGTGGACGAGGAGGGCACACCCTATTGGATCTGCCCACGGGTGGTCAAGACCATCGGACTCTTCGGCGGCACCGACGTGCGGGGAGCCGTCCTGGTCAACGCCATCACCGGGGAGAGTGAGTACTGTGAAGAGGTCCCCCCCTGGGTGGATAACCTCTACTCCGCCGAACTCATTATCCAGCAGTATGACTACTACGGCATGTACCACAACGGCTTTTTCAACTCCATCTTCGGCCAAAAGGATGTGACGGTTACAACCGATGGGTATAACTACATCGCCATGGGGGACGATGTGTACGTCTACACCGGCGTCACCTCCACCGGCGGCGACCAGTCCAACATCGGCTTTATCCTCACCAACCAGCGCACCAAGGAGACGAAGTTCTACTCCAGCGCCGGCGCCACGGAGTACTCCGCTATGGACAGCGCCAATGGCGAGCTGCAAAACCTCCGTTACACCGCCACCTTCCCCCTGCTGCTGAATATCGGCGGCCAGCCCACCTACTTTATGGCCATGAAGGACGCGGCCCAGCTGGTGAAGAAATACGCCATGGTCAACGTCCAGCAGTATCAGATTGTGGCCACCGGCGACACCGTGGCGGAGTGTGAGCAGAACTATCTGGACATGCTGGCCCAGCACGGGGTCATCTCCGGGGACGCCAACCTCACCGGCACGGAGTCCGCCCAGGGCACCGTTGCGGAAATCCGCTCGGCTGTGCTGGATGGCAACAGCTATTACTTTATCCGCCTCATCGGAGAGGAGGTATTCTACTCCGTCAGCGCTGTGGAGCAGCCCCTGGCGGTGATCCTCAGTGAGGGGGATCAGATTACCATCACGTATCGTCCGGGGGAGGACAGCATTCTCACCGGCGTGGCGCTGGAACTGCGCTAGGCCGGTTGACGCAGGGAGGGCGTGCTGCCGCGGCGGCACGCCCTCCCTGTATGTTATTTGCCCAGCTGCCACAGCAGAGGCTCAAACTCCACCCCTTCCCGAGGGGGGATGCCCGCCTGCAGCGTGCGCTGGGCGCAGAGGCTGACAAAGCCGGCCGCCTGTCGGGCCGCCTCCGCCAGACGCCGTCCCCTTACCAGCGCCCCGGTCAGTACGCTGGCAAACAGGTCTCCGGTGCCGTGGTACTGCCCCTCTATTCGCCGGGCCGTGACCAATTCCGACATGCCGGTTTCCCGGTCGTAGCAGGCCGCCCCCACCACGCCGACCGCCGGCTCCGCCCCGGTGAGCACCACGCTGCGCTGTCCGTTCAGGCTCAGCGCCCGGGCCCACCGGCGGCAGTCCGCTGCATCCTCCAGGCGTAGTTCCCCGTAGGGTACGTCCAGCAGCAGCGCCGCCTCTGTGCGGTTGGGGGTAATGACGTCCGCCTGCTGGGCCAGTTTGGCCATAGCCCGGCACATCTCCGTGGTGTAGGTGCGGTAGGCTTTCCCGTGGTCCCCCATCACTGGGTCCACCACCGCCAAGCACCGCCCGTCCCGAAAGGCCTGAAGAAAGGCCGCTGTCAGTTCTATCTGCCTCCGGGACCCCATAAAGCCGCTGTACACAGCGTCAAAGGTCAGGTGCAGACTCTGCCAGTGGGCAGTGACCGGGGCCATCTGGTCCGTCAGATCTAAGAAGGTGTTGCCGGTAAACCCACCGGTGTGGGTGGAGAGATAGGCGGTGGGCAGGGGACAGCACTGGACGCCCATGGCGGCCAGTGTGGGCAGGACAATGGTCAGGGAGCAGCGGCCGAAGCCACTGAGGTCGTGAATGGCGGCAACACGTGGCGTGGACATATGGAGCCCTCCTTACTGTGTGCGGTACTGCCATTATAAACCGCCGCGGCCCAACGCGCAAGAACCCAGGGGGTAAATCTGGTTCCCTCGTGTTTTTTTGCGATTGCCCGTTTACAAATCCGGCCTGAATGCGGTATAATACTCTGCAGCCCCATATATGCGGGTATGATGGAATTGGTAGACATGCGAGATTTAGGTTCTCGTGCTTTCCGGCGTTGGGGTTCGAGTCCCCATGCCCGCACCATGACGAGTGTTCTTATAGCATTTGAAACGCTGTAAGAACACTCGCCTTTCTTTATGTGTCATATAGCGATTTGGCATGGGGCGTAGTTGACGACTACGCCTTTTCTCGTATTCACGGACACCTGCGGGGCGGGTAAAGGGAATACATCGGGAATGAAGATCGCTCCCACACAGTTGTAATGGATGGTCAACCTCTGTTCCCACTTGCCGTCGACCTTCTCCGCCTGATGGACCTCGATGCGCTCGATCAGCTCATTCAGCATCCTGGGCGTCAGCTTCTTGGCCCGTGTGTATTTGCGGACGGTGGAGATGAACATATCAGAAGTCATGGCCCTGCTACCCAGCGTGTCCATTTCGGAGCGGAGCGCCTTGATCTTTTCAGCAAGCTCCTTCTGCTCCTGTTCATACCGGCGAGACATTTTGGCAAAACGGTCGTCGCTGAGCTTGCCGGAAACATTGTCCTCATAGATACGCTCAAACAATCCATCCAGTTCTTCGTCACGGGCTTGCAGCGACGCAAGCTCTTTTTGTTTTAGCCTGCGGTTAAGCTCCACGCTTTCCTGGGTGCTGCCCATCACCGCTTTTACGAAATCGTCCTCATAGTGGCTGGCAAACCTCGTCAGCCGCTTGATCTCACCAAGCACCACCTGTTCCAGAAAATCCACCCGGACATAATGGACCTGTTGACAAACCCCATAGTTACGGTCATTCCCTGGTACCCGAGGCAAGAAAAAAGACGCCCAATGGCGTCAATTTATGTTCCAAATCATGCGTTTGAGGTTTAAAGCGGTCGCAGAAAGGAGACAGTGGTCCTCCGCTGCCTCTAAACCTCGTCG
>CDZQ01014590.1_pt1 | contig 17593 bp, 12 predicted proteins | sample 554831 | NCBI WGS metagenome assembly CDZQ01 (sample SAMEA3182112, study PRJEB8094) | gut metagenome | biome: human; feature: gut; material: Stool; isolation source: human stools | place: Canada | collected 2013-05-06
GATAAATATTAATATACTGTTATTTCATGTGATTAAATCATCCCGATTTTAATTAAATGCGTGAATATAAAAAATATTTTTTTGATGTTCCGGCAAAAGCGCAGAGGCACCCCGATCCACAGAATATGCAGTCTATCCCCGCCGCCAGACCGCACATGGTGACAATGTGTTCAAGACACCGTACCATATTCAGCCACAAGCCGTTCGTTACCGCACCCGAGTGCGGGGCCAGCGGCCTTTCCCTACAACAGCAGCCTTCAGTGGGGCCATGACAGCCACGCCGCGATTAACCGTGGTGAGCACATGCCCAACTGCCAATATCCGGAGAAGATCATGAATACGTTTGATGTTGTCATTATCGGCGGCGGGCCTGGCGGAGCCAAGGCCGCAGGCATACTTGCCCGTGGCGGAAAATCCGTTGCGCTGGTTGAAAGCACTCATATGGGCGGCGTGTGCCTTAACTGCGGCTGCATCCCCACCAAGCTGCTGCTGGGCGCAACCGCTCCAAAAGGATTGCTGCGCGGTCTTGAGCGCCAACGCGTTGCCAAAGGCAGCATTGAGGTGGATTACGATGCGCTGCAAAAACGCATCCAGCGTTTTGTCAAAGCCTCGTCCCAGACCCTGAGCAAGGGGCTGGAACAGCTTGGCGTAACACTTATTGAAGGCCGTGCAGCATGCGTCAGCCCCTCTGAGGTTATGGTGACAGGCGCTGACGGCACCGTGCTGAATCTGCGGGCAGAGCACATCATCCTTGCTGGCGGATCCCGCTCCGCTGCATTCCCCGGCATGACGCCAGACCATGACGCTGTTCTGGACAGCACGGACATGCTGCGCGTGCCTGCTGTGCCGGAAAGCCTGATTGTTGTGGGCGCGGGGGCCATCGGCCTTGAAATGGCCGACTTTTTCAACGCAATGGGCTCCAAGGTCACCATTGTAGAAGCCGCACCCCACCTTGCCCCAACGGAAGATGCCGATTTTGGTCAGGAAATGGCAAAGCTCTTTGGCAAAACCGGCATAAGCTGCATCACAGGCGTTAAGGCGGCATCGCTCACAACGCGCGAGGGCGCGGCTGTGCTTGTGCTTGAGGACGGCAGGGAACTGACCGCCGCCAAGGCTCTTGTGGCTGTGGGCAGAACGCCCAACACTGATAATCTTGGGGCGGAAGAAGCCGGATGCACGCTTCAGGCGCGCGGGTTCATCACTGTTGACGAGCATCTTATGGCTGCCCCCAATGTTTACGCCATTGGCGACATCAACGGGCAAACCCTTCTGGCGCATGCTGCGGAGCATCAGGGCGCGTATGTGGCGCGGCGCATTATTGGAGCGCAAAGCGGCCCCTACGCTTCCGGGCCGGTGCCTTCCTGCGTTTACGGCAGCCTGGAAATCATGCGTGTGGGCCTTACCGCAAGGCAGGCCCTGGCCCAGTGCGGCCCGGTGGCTGTTTCCAAGGCGCAACTCATGGGCAACGCCATTGCCCAGGCCGGGGGCGATGCATCAGGTTTTATCAAGATCGTGTGGCAGAACGACAGCATTGTGGGCATTGCGGCTTTGGGGCATGGGGTTTCGCACCTTGTCACAGCGGCGCAGTTGCTGCTCATAGGGCAATACCACGGCTCTGCGCTCAATGCCTTCATGTTTGCGCACCCGACACTGGACGAAGCGTTACACTCTGCGCTGGAGGCGCCACAAGAACCTTGTGGGGAACCTTTTGCTGGCTGATGCCAGAAATTTCCGCTTTCCCAGCCGCTCAGCCCCGGTCAGTCCCATAAGCCGACCGGGGCTTTTTGTTGCAAGCGTCATATTCCTCATATCGGATTAGGTATTTTTTTAAATTCTTGTCAAACTGCATCATCTTGTCTAAAAAAAACCTGCTTGAATCAATGTTATGCGGAAGTTTTTTCGTGCAATCCTTACCCCCCCTATCAGGAGAGCAACATGCCTTATGTTGAGCGAGTGTTAAATAACCTTAAAGAAACCTATCCCCATGAACCTGTTTTTTTGCAGGCAGTGCAAGAGGTGTTGCAAAGTCTGCAACCCATCCTGGACAAGCAAACTGAATACGCAAAAATGAAAATCCTTGAGCGGATTGTGGAGCCGGAACGCTGCGTCTCCTTCCGCGTGCAATGGATGGACGACACAGGACAGGTTCAGGTTAACCGGGGCTACCGGGTTCAGTACAACTCGGCACTGGGCCCGTTCAAGGGCGGCCTGCGCTTTCACCCCAGCGTGAATCAGGGCGTGCTTAAATTTCTTGGCTTTGAGCAAATTTTCAAAAACTCGCTCTCGGGCCTTGCCATCGGCGGGGCCAAGGGCGGCTCTGATTTTAACCCCAAGGGCAAATCCAAGACGGAAATCATGCGGTTCTGTCAGGCATTCATGACGGAACTCTGGACGCATATTGGCGCAACCGTTGACGTGCCTGCTGGCGATATTGGCGTGGGCAGTCAGGAAATCAGCTTTCTTTTTGGGCAGTACAAGCGCCTGACCCGGCGCTACGAAGGCGTACTCACCGGCAAAAACCTGCTCTTTGGCGGCTCGCTGGCGCGGCCTGAAGCCACAGGCTACGGCGCTGTGTATTTTGCCCAGGCCATGCTTGATGCGCGCGGCCAGAGCCTTGAAGGCAAGGTCTGCACGGTTTCCGGCGCGGGCAACGTGGCGATCCACTGCTGCCAGAAGCTTATTCAGGTGGGCGCAAAACCCGTGACCGTTTCTGACTCGCGCGGCATGATCTATGATCCAGAGGGCATCAGGCTGGACGTGCTCAAGCAGGTGAAAGAAATTGAGCGCGGCCCCCTCACCCGCTATGCGGAGCTGGTTTCTTCCGCCAAGTACACGCCCGTTGCGGCCTATCCAGCCGGGCGCAACGCCGTGTGGAACGTGCCCTGCTTTGCGGCTTTTCCCTGCGCGACGCAGAACGAACTGAACCTTGCGGACGCGGAAACCCTGCTGGCCAACGGCTGCGGTTGCGTGGCGGAAGGTGCAAACATGCCCTCAACGCTTGACGCAGTGCATGCCTTTATCTCCTCCGGCATCGCCTATGGCCCTGCCAAGGCCGCCAACGCGGGCGGCGTGTCTGTCAGCCAGCTTGAAATGGCGCAGAATGCCAGCATGCAGCGCTGGACGTTTGAAGCGGTGGACAACCAGCTCAAACACATCATGTATGATATTCACCAGCGTGCCGCCGCCACTGCCGCAGAATTCGGCCACAAGGGCAACCTTGTGATGGGCGCGAACATTGCGGGCTTCCGCAAGGTGGCTGACGCCATGATCGCCCTAGGCGTGTAACACTACGGTTGGCGGTCATGCCCTGAGTATGCCTGACCGGCAAGTATGACAAAAAGCCTGCTGCGTTGCGGAATGTGTCCTGATCAGGAATATTCCGTAACGCAACAGGCTTTTTTGTTTACGCTATAATGCGCGGCAATTCCTTGATGCAACGGTTTGCCGCTACAGTGCCTTGGTGGTGTCGCCAAGGCCAAGCGCCCGCTGCATCAGCACAACATCAACCCACTGGCCGAGCTTGTAGCCAGCAGACTGGAGCACACCCGTGTGCCTGAAGCCATGCACAGCATGCAGGGCGATGGAACCAGCGTTGCCGCTGTTGCCGATAACAGCCACCATCTGCCGCCAGGGGCCGCGCTCGCACCGTTCAATGAGCGCTTGCAGCAGCACATGGCCCACACCCTGCCCCATGGCCTGCTGCGCAACATAGATGGAATCTTCCAGACAGAATCTGAAAGCAGAACGCGTACCGTACAGCCCGGCGTAACAATAGCCCACAACAGTATTGCCCTGCCGGGCCACCAGATAGGGCAAACCAAGAGCAAGCACGGCCTGACGGCGGCGCTCCATTTCTTCCACACTGGGTGGCAGCTCTTCAAACGTTGCCAGCCCGTGTAGCACATGCCAGGCGTAAATGCCCTGCACTGCCGCCATATCATCCGGTTGCGCGTCATCCACAACAATGTGCGGCGCACAGCCCGCGCCGGAGCGCAAAGGTTGTGAATCCATGAGTCCAGGCCTCGATGTTGCGGAGTAAAGCTGTTTACCAGCCGTTCAGGTGAACCTTGCTTACGTTGAATCTGTCCGCCTCGGCAAAGGGCTGCGCAGGATGCCCCATGACCACAAGACCGAGCATGTTGATCTGGGCCGGGACATTGAGCAGTTCGCGGATGGGTTCAACGCGGTCTTCAAAGGGGTACATGCCGCACCACACCGTGCCAAGGTTCAGGCCACGCGCGGCAATCAGCATGTTTTCCAGAGCAGCCGTGCAATCCTGCTGCCAGTAGCCTGGAGCTTTGGCTTCATCCGGATTGGCGCAAACCACAATAACCACAGGCGCTTCAGCAGCCATTTTGGCATAGGGGTGCCGCTCGGCAATGGAGGCCAGCAGAGCTTTGTCGCGCACAACCACAAAGTGCCAGGGTTGCTTGTTGTGCGCGCTGGGCGCGCACATGGCGGCCTTGAGTACGAGCTGCAAGTCTTCATCGCTCACAGGCTCAGCCGTGAATTTACGTATGCTGCGGCGGGTAAACAGCGCTTCAAAAACGTCCATCAGCATCTCCTCCTTATATTTTAAAAACATATAAATATTAGTTAGTTACTAAACAATCCAGGCCAGTTGCTCTGCCAATTTATAGGTCAGCATGCCATAACCGATGATAAAACAAAAGAGTACTCTGGATCAGTTGTGCCCAACGCCACTACAACTACTGCAAACAAATTTGCAAAACATATTAACACGTCTGCAATTCATCATATTTTATTCATGATAATATTTCAGAAAAAGCAAACTAAGTATACATAAGTATACTACATAACAAAATTGTGCGTACTTGCATATCTGTAACACTTGCCTATATTGATGCAAATCGCTTTCATAAAGGAGATATTTATGATTATAGAAAGTAATGTCGCAGAAAAAGAAATCGTAATTCAGGTAGCGAAACAAATGGCTATTGCAGCCAGAACAGCCCCAAAAACAAGGGGAATTGACAGCATTGTGATAAAAATCATGACTGGTGATGCAGTTCAGCAACTAGCGGCGCAGATGGCTGAACTTGGAAACGACATGGATGAACAGTTTCGCGCAAGGAACATACGTGACGCACAAAGTGTAAAAAACTCGCATGCAGTTGTTCTTATTGGAACACGGTCAAAACCACGGGGGGTAACATCCTGCGGATTTTGCGGCTTTGCAGATTGCCGGGAATCGCAACAGAAAGGTGGGCATTGCGCTTTTGACGACATTGATCTGGGGATTGCGCTGGGAAGCGCTGTCTCCATTGCAGCAGATAACCGCGTTGATAACAGGATAATGTTTTCCATAGGCAAGACTGCCAAGATTCTGGGGCTACTTGGTAACGGAGTAACGAAAATACTTGGCATACCTTTGTCGGCAACAGGAAAAAACAAATACTTTGACCTTGGGGCATTCCACAAGTCTTAGCAATCCCTGCCCTACAAACCATGCTGTCCACGGGGCCATATCTCAAACGGATCATTCCTCAACATCAATTCCACACGTGTTTGAGGCATGGCCTGGGGCAGCAACAAGCGCGGGCGGGCGATCATCCGCACAGTTCGGCTGCGGGGAAAAGCAACGGCGTGCCCAATCTGTCAATGAGCCCAGAACTGGTAACAGGCTCCTGCCGGCATCAGTCAATGAATACTCAACCTTGGGCATCCCCTGCGAATAAACCTTGCGGCTCACAAGGCCGTCCGATTCCAGCTCTCTGAGCTGTAGGGTGAGCATCCGCTGGGTTATCTTGGGGAGTTTTCTTTTCAGCTCGTTAAACCGCAGAGCGCTGACACCCAGATACCAGATAATGAGGCATTTCCACTTTCCGCCAATCACGGACAGTGTAAACTCCATAGAGCAATGATAGGAAACACCTTTGTACTCAACCATGGCACTGCCCCTATAATTTGCTGACCATTCAGGGACGGTACGCAGCATGTCCCCTTACGCTGGCAGATAATCAGGCTTTTTCATGAAAAACTAACCCGCTTCAACCTGATACAGGCTGAAACGGGTTAGATATATTTCACTAAGATGTCAGTTAGTTAGACAGTCAATCTTTCACATCTGGCGTCTAGCTCATGTCCCAGTTGGGATACATGGTCCAGATGCCGCAAGGGCAGATGCCGGAGCAGATGCCGCAACCGATGCAACGGGCAGGATCAGAAACGTATTCAAACCCGCCGCCAGCGGTTTCTTTGCGGTCAATGGCCTTTTCCGGGCAGGATTTGAGGCACATCTTGCAGTCGCGGCAGGTGCCGCAGCTCACGCAGCGGGAGAATTCATCCTGCGGCGTGGGCAGCTCACGGTCATGGCACTTGGCAAAATAGGCCGTGTGCAGACGCGTGGAAGGCACAAGCTTTTTCTTTTCCGGCGTGTAGGTTTCGCCGCGCACAAAGGCATCAGCGGCAAAGGCGGCATCGCGCCCCGTGCCAATGGCATGCACCAGCAGGCCGGGCTTGATAACGTCGCCCACTGCAAAAACGCCGTCCATGATGCTGAGGTCGGGCTTGGGCACGATCCATTCGCGGAACTTTTCCAACCCTTCCGGCAGATAGGAAAGGTCGGGCGATTCGCCAATGGTGATAATGACCATCTTGCCGGGAATGAGCGTCCCTTCCTGGGTGATGATGCCGTTATCGGTGACTTCCTTGGTCTGCACGGGCCACACAAGCTTGCCGCCCAGCCCTTCAACATGCTCAATTTCGTGAGCAAAGGCGGCGGGCTTCTGCACGTCGATGCAGGTAACCTGCTTGGCGCCCATGGCGTATGCGCCCACAGCGGCGTCCATGCCCGCGTTGCCGCAACCGATAACAATCACGCTGTCGGGCACAGAGGGCTTTTCGCCCTTGTTGATGGCTTTCAGAAAGTCGATGCCAGCCACGATCTTTTCGTGCCCGGGCCAGGGGAAGATGCGCGGCACATGCCCACCGGTGGCAACCACCAGGGCTGAATGCTTTTTGCGCAGTTCCTCGAACTTTTTGGCGTCAACAGGGCAATTGTTCACAAAGGTCACGCCCATGTCCTCAATACGCTTGAGTTCCTTGCGCAGCAGGTCATGGTTCAGGCGGGCACGGGGAATCACCTGCTCAAGCTTGCCGCCCATGACGGAGTCGGCTTCGTACACGGTGACGTCGTGCCCCAGACGGGCAAGCTGCCAGGCAGCCGTAAGGCCGCCAACACCGCCGCCGATCACGCCAATGTGCTTGCCGGTGCGGGTTGTGGGCTTGTCGACCGTGATATCCGCAGAACAGGAACCGAGCTTGCCGATCTGTACGGGGCTGTCCAGATCAGTGCGCGTGCAGCTCTGCATGCAGGGGTTGGGGCACACGCTGCCGCAGACAGAACCGGGGAACGGCGTGTAATCCAGCACCATGCGGTAGGCTTCTTCCACATTACCTTCACGCAGGAGGTTCAGTCTGCGCTGGGTGGGGATGGATGCCGGGCAGTTGAATTCGCAAGGGGCGGCATACTCGGCGTTCTGCCACATGGGCACACGCAGGCGGTAATCGCCGCGCGCCACCAGCCCGTTGACCATAAAGTCATCAGGGGCCACATCGCTGAAAATACCGCTGGGTATCCACTCCTTGCTGCGGAACTGCCCAAGGCTCACAACTTCCTTCTGACCGCGCTCCTCAAACGGCAGCGGCGTGATCTTCTGCCACTGGCTCCAGTCGCACAGTTCGCTGCGCAGGCTGGGCTGGTCAATGGCCATCAGAAAGTCGTCAAGACCAGCGTCAAGCCAGGCGATGTCTTCATCGTCCAGGGGGTTGAGGCGCACGTCCTTGGGCAGCTGTCCAACAGGCCCACGGAAGTAGACAGCACCGCCAACCATGCCGACGCAGGAGCGTTCGCCCATGACTGAGGCAATGTCCTGGCTGTCATGGCCGCACACAACGGCCTTGCCGCCGCCCATGAATTCAAAGGAGAAGCTGCCCACGCTCTTGAGCACCCAGAGTTCCGGAGCTTCATAAAGGGGGTCGTGCTTCATGAGGGAGCCAGAGCGGGTACCCGCGCGGCCACCAATGTAAACAGTACCGGCTGCCGCGCAGTGGGCCGCAGTGTCGCCCGCATCGCCGCGCACCACAATGCGCCCGCCCGCGTTCAACCAGCCTACGTCCGCCGAGGCGGAGCCTTCAACCAGAATTTCGGTGTTGGGCAGGCACATGGAGCCTACCCGCTGACCGGGGTTGCTGACCTTGAAGGTCAGCTTTTTACCTTCCTTGTTCCACAGGGGGCCGCCGATATCGTGCTGGCCCGAGGCCTCAATATAAAAGTCAGTCTCACCTTTCTCTACCGCCGCCTCGATGGCCAGCAGCAAATCCTGGGTGGACATGCGCTTGTGTTCGTCTACCGTGCTAACGCGCAGCATGTTCTGCTCCTCGCCAAAGTCTAACAGGCGTACTGGATATCCAGCTTGTCGGCCACAGCCTTGTCCGTGGTAACCAGGGCGTCGGAACGCCCAACCGGCAGCGAGCTGTTGCCCACAGGGGCCAGCAGCTTGCGCAGTTCGGAGTCAAAGGCCAGCATGTAGTCCACAATGTTCTGCGCGCCCCTGTCCACATCCAGCCTTTTGACCAGACGGGGATCCTGGGTGCATATGCCCGTGGGACATTTGCCGGTATTACAGGCATTGCAGCGGCCATGTTCATTGCCGACGCAGCCCAGCAACTGAATGAGGATCTTGCCGATGATAACGCCGTTGGCGCCAAGGCAGATCATCTTGAAGGCATCCGCAGCCGCATTGCCGGTCAGGCCTATGCCGCCGCCAGCCCACAGGGGAATCTGCCCCTGAAGACCCTGGGCAACGGCAGCCATGTAGCAGTCGCGCAGCTTGGAAACAATGGGATGCCCGGTATGCTCCAGCGAAACCTCGTTGGCAGCGCCGGTGCCGCCCTGAATGCCGTCCATGAAGAACCCGCCGCAGATCTTGTAGGGATCGCGCAGCAGGTTGTTGTAAACGGAAACAGACGTGGCAGATGCCGCGCACTTGATGGCCACCGGCACGCGGAAGCCAAAGGCCGCATTGAGCGAAAGGTGCATTTTCTGCACGGATTCTTCAATGGAATACAGGCCCTGATGATTCGGCGGCGAATGCAGGGTCGCCTTGGGTACGCCGCGGATGGCCTGAATGTGCGGAGCCACCTTGGCTGCGGGCAGCAGGCCGCCGTCGCCGGGTTTTGCACCCTGACCAATCTTGATGAGTACGCCCGCCGGGTCGGTCTTCATGCGGGGCATGGCCTTGATAATGCGGTTCCAGCCAAAGTGACCGGAGGCGATCTGCAAGATCATATACTTGAGCTGATCGGATTCCAGCAGCTTGATGGGCATGCCGCCCTCGCCCGAGCACATGCGCACGGGCATGCCGCACTGTTCATTAAGATAGGCTGCGGCAAGGGCAATGGCTTCCCACGCGCGGGTGGAGAGCGCGCCGATGCTCATGTCGCTGAAGATGGCGGGGTAAATCCAGTGCACCGGGGGGGTGCGCTCGGTCAGCACAAGGCTGTCGCCGTCAACGCGCAGGGGCAGTTCCTTGGCAAGCATGACGCGGCCAAGGGGCGAGCGGATATCAAAAGTGTGACGCTCGGAATCCAGCGCGGGGTCGGTCATCTGGCTGATGCGGCCCACAAAGATGGAATCGAGCGTGCGCGGCGGGTTCAGGTTGGTGCGCCCGCCCCGTTTGACGGGGCCGTGGTGGCGCGCCAGCACAGGAAACCGAGTATCCTGGTTGCGCACGGGTTTGATGGCCGCGTTGGGGCAGATTTTTTCGCACATGCCGCAACCCACGCAGGAGTTGGGAATGCTGGCCTTTTGCATGATGACCGGGCGCGCGGAATGCTCCTGCGTCGGGTCGGGAAAGGCCTTGCGCGAAAGCGTGATGCTGCGGCGCATCATGCCCACTTCAATGGCGTTGAAAGTACACGCCGCCACGCACGAGCCGCACATGGTGCACAAATCGGGGCGGTATTCTATCTTCCAGCGCAGGTCGTTAACACTTACGTCCTGAGTTCTTACTGATTCCATCGCTGCACCGCCAGATCGTTGTCAATAACCACCATTTCCCGTTCATTGGGATAGATGTCGTTGGAGATGTCGCGGTCGGGCATGATGGCGTTCAGACCGCAGACCTCGGAGGCGATAGCCACCATGTCCGAGTTTACGCCCACAACAACGGGCCGCAGCTTTTTGGAGTCGCAGCAGGTAATCATCTTGCCGTCAGGCAGAAGGCCGATGATGGTGTTGGGGCCGTTGATCTCCAGATGCGCGAGGGATTCGCGAATAAGATTCAGCACCTTGCGGTCAGCGCGCTGTTCCGCCTCCACAAAAGGCAGGGGCGTGATCACGTGCTTGTAATACTTGATGGGCCAACGCAGCTCATGCAAGACATAGTGCAAAGTGTACAGAAAGTTCTGCGAGTCGGATTCAAAACCCACATAGCCCCTGTGCAGCGACTTCTGGAACTCTTTGTTCTTGGTGAAAAACGTGTTCTCGCCGTTGGCGCACACAGTGTAACCCTGCAAAAAGAAGGGATGCGCAGCGTAACGCACGATGGCGTAGTTGGTATTCTGGCGGCACTGGGTCACGATGTTGCGCGCGGTCAGGCGGCCATCGTCTTTCCATAGTCGAAAATATACAGCTATGTCGGCAGGATCACCGATTTCTTTAAGGGTCAGCACATCGGGCCAGAACGAATAGACAAAGCCATTCTTTTTCTCGGCCAACAAGCCCCGCAGCTCAAGGCGTGTGTCCAGCAGCAGGTTTTCGCGATCTTCCTGACTCCGGGAACGGTATTCCTCTGGGTAGTCATAGTTGCGGAAGACGTAACGGGGCATGGCCTCAATCTTGAGGCCGGGGCGTTTGTCCACTTCAGGCACCCACTGGGCAACCTGCACAAAACCCTTTTCTTCCATGTAGTCGTTGACCAGCTGCACGCCCTCGGGGGTGCAGGCCAATGAAAGCAGGGGTTTGTCTTTGTAGTGGCTGAACACGCCCTCCAGGTCTTGCATAACCATAGCAAAACCGGAGTTGTCATGCCCTTCCTGCTGCGGCAGCATTAGATTGAGCGCCATTGAGGGGGGTACAGGCGTCTTGCTCTTGATGGAACCAATTCTGCACATAGCTGTTAACCTCGGGAAAATGCGTCACTTGAAGACCAGCCCGCAAAACTGGGCTACAGGGACGCGAATGAACCCTCTCGTAGGGTGCAATGTTGACTGACCTTTTGGTATAGTCTGAAGACATGACCAAAACGCACCACGAGTTGAAGCATGGGACTGTCAAAGACAGCCTCTGCGCTCCAACCGGCGGATCCACACTGGCGGTTGCGTTCGGCCTCTGGCGCAGGGGGGAAATTGAGTTTGCTACAAACCTTTTCGATGGGCAAGAATAAATTGATGCCCTGCATCAAAAAAAAGTCGCAGTGTTTAAGTTTTGATACCATGTATAAAAACTGGTATTTGTATGTGAAAAATCTCGTAAAGTTCTGCAAATATCTCACGATGTGCATTTTTTTTTGCAAATTTGACATATTGCCATAACATAATATTGGCATTGTCCGATATTTTTCTTAGAATCAGCCTTAGCTGGGCAGAGTTTATGCCCTTTTAAAAGGCAGCTGATAATGCATTTCATAAAATATGGTTATTCCCCCCTGCGAGGTATAAGATGAATGTGAGAATGTGGCTTGTTACCCTTTGCTGTGGGTTTGTCGTAGGCATGGCGACCCTTTTTTTCACCAACACCCACATGTCCACACTGGTTTTTACGGAAGTAACCATTCCCCAGCTTTCGGCTGCATTGCAGTCAAAATATGAATACGGCCTGAAAAGTGTTGTGGACGTTGCAGCGCAAGATCTTGCCGACAGGCTCAAGGGAGTTTCTGACCCCAAGGAGCAGTACGCGCTGATTGAAAAATACACAGATTATCAGCGCTTCTTTCCCAACGACGAGGGGTACCTGTTTACCTATAAAACAGATGGCACCCGTATAAACGTGCCCACCAACAAGTCGCAGAACGGCAAAAATGTTATTGATCTCAAAGACAGCGATGGGGTCTATTTTATACGCGAGTTGATTGAAGCTGCCAAAAAGGGCGGAGCGTTCGTGGCTTACCGCTTTGACAAGCCGGGGGCTGGCATACAGCCCAAACTGGCCTACACACGCATGATACCAGGCACTGATGTTATCATCGGCACTGGCGTGTATATCGACAGCGTTGAGGCGGAACGCACCCGTGTTGCCAACCTGGTTGCCGAAAGAAATGACCATTACGATAACCTTGAGCTGCTTATTGGCGGGGGCATCCTTGCTATCATTCTTGGCTTTGCATGGCTGATTACCCGCATTATCTGCCTGCCCTTGCGGCAAATCACCAGTGAAGCGGAAAAGGTCGCCCAAGGTCAGGAGGCCGCCCTGCCCAAGCTCAAGGCATCCTGTCCGCTCGAAATCCGGCGGCTCAATAGTTCGCTGGGCATGATGATAGAAAACCTGCATGGCCGCATTCAAGAAGCAGCAGACAAAACCCGTCAGGCCGCCGAAGCCCTGGATCACGCAAAAGTAGCGCAGACCGCTGCCGAAGAAGCCAAACTGCGCGCGGAATCGGCCCGCAGGGAAGGCATGCTCGCTGCCGCCCATCAGCTTGAATCCATTGCCGAGGCGCTCTCCTCCGCTTCATCTGACCTCTCGCACCAGATCAAACGATCTGATGAAGGCGCGGAAGAATCTTCCAAGATGCTTTCTGGCGCAGCCACTGCCATGAATGAAATGAACGCCACCGTTCAGGACGTTGCCAGAAACGCCGGGCTGGCATCTGGCGCATCGCTCGAAACCCGCGACAAGGCTCTTGCTGGCGCAAAAATCGTGCAAAACGCCGTGGAAAGCATCACCGAGGTGCAGACCCACTCGCTTTCTCTCAAGGAAGACATGAACCGCCTGAACGAGCACGCGCAGGCCATTAACCAGATTATGGGCGTTATTTCCGACATTGCGGACCAGACCAATCTGCTGGCGCTGAACGCCGCCATCGAGGCCGCCCGTGCTGGCGATGCGGGCCGGGGTTTTGCCGTTGTGGCGGACGAAGTGCGCAAGCTGGCGGAAAAAACCATGATTTCCACAAGCGATGTGGCCAAGGCCATTCAGGCCATTCAGGACAGCACCGCCAAGAGCATGAAGGGCGTTGAAAACGCTGTGGGTTCCATAGGCGTGGCTACGGATCTGGCCGGGCAATCCGGCGCGGCCCTGCAAGGCATTGTGGAGGTTGTAACCGCCACGGCTGATCAGGTGAACGCCATTGCCGCAGCCAGTGAGGAACAGTCGGCAGCAAGCGAAGAAATCAACCGCAGCATTGTTGAGGTCAATGAGGTTTCGCGCCTGACGGCAGAGGCCATGAATCAGGCTTCCACAGCCGTGGCCGACCTCACGGAGCAGGCCAAAAAGCTCGCCGCCCTTATTCAGGAGATGAAGCAGGGCTAGGCTGCTCTCCCACGTCATCCAGGTTCCCGGTTTGCGCTTGCACGGCGCAGACCGGGAACTTTTGTTTTGCGGGCGGAACGGCACGAGACGGCATGCAAATTAGCTCAAACGCCCAATGACAAACGCTTCTTGCGTTTTTGTCCGCAACACGCCACATTTGCAAAACGTCTGGCAACAGGCGGCCTGTTGCAGTGCGCCTGTGCGAGGTAACCCCCTGTACAGGCCCGCGACCCTGTGAAGCGTCCCATCGTCCCTTTTCAGGAACATTCATGAAAAACCGCATCCTCATCCTGGTGGTGTTGCTCTTGTGTGCCTGTGCCCGTCCAGTATCCCGGCATGAAACGTCCGCCGACACCCTTGAAGCCACACAGTACGGAGAGGTGCAAGGCTTTGCGGCGGCTGGCGTCAAAACATGGCTTGGCATTCCTTATGCCGCGCCGCCAGTAGGCGAACTGCGCTTTCGGCGCAACCAGCCGCCAACACCCTGGCAGGGCGTTAAAAAATGCGTGGCCTTTGGCAACAAGCCCATCCAGTACATGAACATGTTCGGGCTTGAGCGTTCGCGGGTTCCTGCCAGCGAAGACTGCCTGTACCTTAACGTATGGGCGCCGCTGACAGCCGCCAAAGACGCCAAGCTGCCAGTATTCGTATGGATATACGGCGGCGCGTACCACATGGGCGAAGGCAGCGACCCCATGTACGATGGCGCGTCCTTTGCCAGAGACGGCGTGGTATTTGTCAATTTCAACTACCGCGTCGGCCCTTTGGGCTTTTATGATTTTTCCATGTACGACAAGAGGTTTGAATCCAACTGCGGCGTTTCAGACCAGATTGCCGCCCTGCGCTGGGTGCGCGACAACATCGCCGCATTTGGCGGCGATCCGAACAACGTGACCATAGCGGGCGAATCCGCAGGCGGCACGGGCGTGTACAACATGCTGGCATCGCCCGCCGCAAAGGGGCTCTTCCAGAAGGCCATCGCGGAGAGCGGCGTCACAGGAAATACCGAATCCCGCCGCATGGTCGAGATGAACAACGCCATCTTTTTTGAAAAGCTGGGCATCAATCCGCGCACAGACATAGCCAAACTGCTGGACATGCCCGCACAGGACATGCTTGCGGCGGCCACGTACACGCTCAAGGAAGGCCCGCGCCGCCATCCCGGCATCTTCATGCCCGGCCCGGTCAAGGACGACCTGCTGCCCCTTCACCCGTGGGAGGCCATGGCACAGGGCAATGCCCGCGACGTTAAGGTCATTCTTGGCACCAACCGTAATGAAGGCACGCTGTTTGCCCTGCTGGGCCTGCTGCCCAGGGACTGGCAACTGGTGGAAAAGATGCTGCGCGACAATGGCGCTGCTGCCAGTATTCCCTCGGTATCGGAGCTGTACGCCAATGAAAAGGGCATGAAAAAGCTGACCACCCTCGCGGGCGACCGGGCATTTGTGGTGGATATGGTCAAAAGCGCCGATGCCCAGAGCGCCTTTAACAGCACCTACGTGTATCGCTTTGACTACGCCCCCCTGCTGCCGGAGCTGTTTTTGCTGGGCGCTGCGCATTCAACGGAGATTTCCACCGCGCTTGCCACCAATGATCATCCCTTCTGGCTGCTCACGCCCTCATCACGCCGCAAGGAGCTAACGCAGTCCATGCACGGGGCGTGGCTGAACTTTGTAAAAACGGGCAATCCCAACGGACCCGGCGTTGCGCCCCTGTGGCCGCAATACGAACCCGGACGGCGGCTCACCTACATTTTTGAGCAGACCAACACCGTGGAAGCGAATCCCCACGGCGCAGTTTATGAAGTGTGGAAAGATATTCAGCTGTACCAGTAAGTTGCGGGTCGGCTTCATTGACATGAGGGGCTTGGCTTCTTACCCTCCACACGACAACAACTTTTTCACTGCTTTCATCTGCTGAAAGTTCAGGAGGCACACATGACCGAAGCCAATATCCAGCCCGGCGCTGATTTTTCGCCGGATGTGGACAATATACCCGATGATTGCGTTCTTGAACCGCTGAACGAGCGCCGTTACCTTGTTGGCGGGCGCTTGCTTGAATGGAATGGCCCCATGCACACCGTGCATTCGCCCCTGTATGTGAACGGCGAGCAGCGCGTCATAGGCTCCTGCCCGGAACTGACCGAGGCGGAATCTCTGGCGGCAGTGGAAGCCGTAACCAAGGCGTGGGACAATGGACGCGGCGCGTGGCCCACCATGCGCGTGGAAGACCGCATTGCCCGTGTGGAAGAATTTGCCCGCCGCATGCTGGCTGTGCGCGATCAGGTGGTGCGTCTGATGGTGTGGGAAATCTGCAAGCCGCTCAACGATTGCCGGGCGGAATTTGACCGCACCATCGACTACATCCGCGCCACTGTGGACGCCCTTAAAGACCTCGACCGCGCCTCCTCCCGCTTTGTGATCGAGAGCGGCATTTACGCCCAGATCCGCCGCGCGCCGCTTGGGCCGGTGCTGTGCATGGGGCCGTTCAACTATCCGCTCAACGAAACCTTCACCACGCTTATTCCGGCCCTGATCATGGGCAACCCGGTCATCGTCAAAACGCCGCGCATTGGCAAGCTGCTCTATGCGCCCCTGCTTGAGGCCTTTGCTGACTGCTTCCCCGCCGGGGTGGTTAACATCCTCTTTGGCGACAGGCGTGTGGCCATTCCCGCGCTGGAATCTGGCCGCATCAGCGTGCTGGCTTTTATCGGCTCAAGCCGCGCGGCTGATGCCCTGCGCCGTCACCATCCCTCGCCCCACCGACTGCGCTGCGTGCTGGGGCTGGACGCCAAAAACGCTGCCATCGTGCTGCCCTGCGCTGATATGGATTTGACCGTATCCGAGGCCGTAACCGGAGCGTTGAGCTTTAACGGCCAGCGCTGCACGGCCCTGAAGATATTTTATGTACACGCTTCGCGCATTGAGGAATTTCTGGCAAAATTCAGCGAGGCCATTGCCGCCCTGCCCATGGGCCTGCCCTGGAAGCCGGGGGTCAAAATCACCCCGCTGCCCGTGCCCGGCAAGATAGACGACCTGCGTGAACTGGTGGACGAAGCTGTTGCCAAGGGCGCGCGCATTGCCAACCCGCACGGCGGCATCTTTGATCGCACCCTATATTACCCCACGCTGGTTGCGGGCGTTACCGCAGACATGCGCCTGCACACGGAAGAACAGTTTGCCCCTGTGGTGCCTGTGGTTTCGTACAACGACGTGTCGGAAGCCGCAGAGGCGGTAATAGCCTCGCCCTTCGGCCAGCAGGCCAGCATCTTCGGTACAGACCCCGATGCCGTGGCCGCGCTTATCGACCCCATGGTCAATCAGGTGTGCCGCGTCAACATCAACAGCCAGTGCCAGCGCGGGCCAGATACCTTCCCCTTCACAGGGCGCAAGGACTCTGCGGAAGGCACGCTCTCTGTCAGTGATGCGCTGCGCGCCTTCTCCATCCGCACACTTGTGGCAGCCAAGGGTTCCGCACCCAACAAGGAACTGATTTCGGACATCGTGCGCAACAGAAAGTCCAACTTCCTGTCCACGGATTTTCTGTTCTAGTCGCTGATTTTGCTGGAAAACTGAAAGTTGAAGTAAAACATGAGAGGCCGCGTAAGCGGCCTTTTTCATTGGACAAAACTGAATTTGTCTTATTCAAAAAAGTCCTCAAAACAAAATAGCAGATTACGGCTATTTTTGATTGCTCAGGGCTACGTCATAAATTGTCTTTTCTTAATCTATTCATTATAATTTAACGATGACACAAAAGTTAACTCAAGCTCAAAAAGACCGATTTAACCGCCTGACAGCACAACTCAGAGAGTGCCACCAAGCTGGTGACTTTGAGTCAGCTAAACTCTTCGCTTATGATATTCGTAGCCTTGCCCAATCCACAGGAGATAAGGCTCGCTGGCTTTACGCCTTAAATATTCTTTCTGAAACTGCTCTCATGGCTGGAAAAGTAAATTATGCAATACAACTTTTAAATAACAGCGTTCAAACTTCAAATGGTACCACTCGCTTACGGGTTGAGGCATATTGCTTGTTAGCCATTGCCTATTTACGCAGTGGTGAGATTGAATCTGCTAGAAATAGCGCAGTAAATGGAATT
>CDZQ01010987.1_pt1 | contig 17576 bp, 16 predicted proteins | sample 554831 | NCBI WGS metagenome assembly CDZQ01 (sample SAMEA3182112, study PRJEB8094) | gut metagenome | biome: human; feature: gut; material: Stool; isolation source: human stools | place: Canada | collected 2013-05-06
GCTCAGATGCGGGCCACGCCGGAACGCTTGGCGGCGTCGGCCACGGCCTTGGCCACGGCGGGACCTACCCGCTTGTCAAAGGCCTTGGGGATGATATACTCGGCGTTCAGCTCATCGTCGGAGATCAGATTGGCCAGAGCCTGGGCGGCGGCCATCTTCATCTCCTCGTTGATGTCGCTGGCACGGACGTCGAAGGCGCCCCGGAAGATGCCGGGGAAGGCCAGCACGTTGTTGATCTGGTTGGGGAAGTCGCTGCGGCCGGTGGAAATCACCGCCGCCCCGCCGGCCTTGGCGTCCTCCGGGAAAATCTCCGGGGTGGGGTTGGCGCAGGCGAAGATGATGGCGTCCCTGGCCATGGTCCTTACCATCTCCGTGGTGACGGTGCCGGGGGCGCTGACGCCGATGAACACGTCCGCTCCCACCAGGGACTCCGCCAGGGTGCCGGGCTTCTTCTCCAGGTTCGTCACCTGGGCCATCTCCTCCTTGATCCAGTTCAGGCCCTCCCGGCCGGCATAGATGGCGCCCTTCCGGTCACACATGGTCACATGCTTAAACCCGGCGGACAGCAGCAGCCGGACGATGGAGATGGCGGCGGCTCCCGCTCCGGAGGTGACGACCCGCACATCCTCCTTGCGCTTGCCCACCACCTTCAGGGCGTTGGTCAGGCCCGCCAGGGTGATGACGGCGGTGCCGTGCTGGTCGTCGTGGAAGATGGGGATGTCGCACTTCTCCTTCAGCTTCCGCTCGATCTCAAAGCACCGGGGGGCGGCGATGTCCTCCAGGTTGATGCCGCCGAAGGAGCCGGAGATGTTGTAGACGGTCTGGACGAACTCATCCACGTCCTGGGTCTTTACGCACAGAGGGAAGGCGTCCACACCGCCGAAGGCCTTGAAGAGCACGCACTTGCCCTCCATGACGGGCATGCCGGCCTCGGGGCCGATGTCCCCCAGCCCCAGCACCGCGCTGCCGTCGGTGATGACGGCGCAGAGGTTGTGGCGGCGGGTCAGCTCATAACTCTTGTCGATGTCCTTCTGGATTTCCAGGCAGGGCTGGGCAACACCCGGGGTGTAGGCCAGGCTCAGGTCGTCCTTGGTCTCCACAGGCACCGTGGCGATCACCTCAATCTTGCCCTTCCACTCCCCGTGCAGCCGCAGGGATTCTTTCGCGTAATCCATATTCGTGTTTCCTCCTTACTCGCCTATCTGCTACAAACTTCTGCTATAAATTTAGTCAATACAGCTATTTTTGCACAATTGAAAAAGCACACTGCGCATATGAATTGGTAAATTTACTATACAGGATTTTTACAGTTGGGGACATTCTTTAGAAACTATTCAAACTGTTTTGAAAGTAAAAAAACCTGCCGAGGTGACAAAAGAGGGGAATAAAATAGCAAACAGTGGGCGGGAATGGTTGCAACCGGAGGACAGGAATGGTAGAATAGCTGAGAAAGAGGGCGGGAGTCAGGAGGTGCGGGATGAAGCGGCGGAATCAATTCCGAAAGCAGATGGGTGGCCTGGCGTCAATTTTTTTCCAGGTGCTCACCTGGTCGGCGCTGATGTGGATGCTGCTGCTGAGCATCACCCTGTCGCTGACGCTGACACAGGCGCTCTCCAATCTGCAGGAGAAGATTGAAAGCGACCTGCAGGCTACCGCCTCCGCCCTGGCTGGGAGCGGCATGGTGCGCCAGGCCTTTGCCGACGGGGCATGCTCCCAGGAACTGGTCGGGTACTTGGATGTATTGGTCCAGCGGACAGACGATCTGGACGTGATTACCATTGCGGATACGCAGTCCGTGCGTCTGTACCATGTGGTCCATGAGCGAATCGGGCAGACATTTGTGGGGGATGACCAGGGGCGTGCTTTGACGGGGGAGTCCTATATCAGTGAGGCGGTGGGCACCATGGGCCTTCAGCGCCGGGCCTTCTGCCCGGTGTGGGACGAGGATGGCCAGATCTGCGGCTTTGTGATGGCCAGCGCCACCATGGACCGCATCCATGACCTGCGGGGGGACATTACCGGCTCCTATGTGCGCCTGGCGGGAATACTCACCCTGATGACGCTGGTGGCCGCCGGGGCCCTGACCCTGCTGGTCCGCCGCCTGCTCCACGGGTTTAGCCCGGAGGGGCTGGTCCACTCCTATCTGACCCAGAACGAGGTGCTGGGAAACCTGGATGAGGGCTTGATTGCTGTGGATGGGCAGGGGAAGGTTCAGCTGGTGAACCGGGCTGCGGAGGAGATGCTGGGACAGTGCTCGGAACTGCTGGTGGGCCAGAATCTGGACGAGTTGATCCGGTCGGCGGGAGGTGAGAGTCTGCTGGGCCGGAACCGGGAGAACGTACCCACCTCCCGTCCCAATATTCTCTCCAGCTGTGTCACGCAGGAGAAGGATGGCAGGGCCAGCAGTGCCACGCTGATATTAAAGGACAAGAGCGATGCCATGCGGCAGGCGGAGCAGCTCAACGGCACCCGCCATATTGTCACCGCCCTGCGGGCCAACTCCCATGAGTTTATGAATAAGCTTCAGGTAATCTCCGGGCTGCTGCAGATGGGCAGACTGGAGGAAGCCAGAACTTATATCGGTACGATCTCCGCTATCCAGGCCAAATCGGTGGGCCCGGTGCTGCAGCATATCCACAACCCCAATGTGGCGGCGCTGCTGCTGGGGAAGCTGAATAATATGCGGGAACTGGACATTACCCTCACCCTGATGGCCAACAGCAATCTGCCGGAGCACAGCGATTATCTTTCCACGGCGGATCTGGTGACAGTGGTGGGGAACCTGACGGAGAACGCCATTGAGGCCATTAACGCCTGCTGCGGGGACGAAGCCCGCAGCATTGCCCTGCAGATTACAGAGGACGAGAGCGGCCTCCTGCTCATGGTGACGGATACCGGCACCGGTATTGCTCCGGAGGATCTGGACAACATCTACGACACTGGCTTCAGTACCAAGGCAACGGAGGGCCGGGGCGTCGGCATGGGCCTGGTGCGGGACGTGGTGCTGCGCAGGGGCGGCAGCATTGAGGTGGATTCGGAGCCGGGAGCCGGCACCACCTTCACTCTGATTTTTGATACCAAGCGTGAGAGGGGGCCCGGGAAATGATCCATACCATTATCGTGGAGGATGACCCCATGGTGGCCCAGATCAATCGGCAGTACCTGCTGCAGCTGGGGGACTTCCAGGTGGACGCCGTGTTTGCCAACGGGCGGGACGCCCTGGACCATCTGCGGGCGAATCGGACGGATCTGGTCATTTTGGACGTATACATGCCCATTTTGGGAGGCACGGAGTTGCTGCGGCGCATGCGCTCAGAGAATATTCTCAGCGCCGTCATTATGGTCACGGCGGCGGCGGATATGCGGGTGGTAGGCGAGGCGCTGCGTCTGGGCATCGTCGACTATCTCATTAAGCCGTACTCCTTTCTGCGCTTTCAGGAGGCGGTACAGAAATATCTGACCAAGGCGGATCTGCTCAAAAGCGGCATAACGGTGGACCAGGCGGTGGTGGACCGTCTGTTGGGCGGCGAGGGGGCCCCGGAGACGGAGCACAGCGACCTGCGCAAGGGGTTGAACCCCAAAACCCTGTCCCATCTGTATGAGTACCTGCGCCAGCACCCGGGGGAGAAACACACCTGTGAGAGCCTCTCGGCGGCGTCGGGGCTGTCCAAGGTGACGGTGCGCCGCTATTTAAACTATCTGATCGAAACAGGCCAGGCCCTCAGTTCCATTGACTATGAGACGGGCGGCCGGCCCAGGGTCCTGTACCGAATGAAATAGAAGGAGAGATAAGTGCATGTTTGAAAGCTTTTTGGTGGCGCTGCGGGTAGTGATTCCCATGGCCCTTCTGATGGGTGTGGGGGCGGGGATTCGCATGGCTGGGATTATTGACCGGACGACCATGCGTAGCGTGGATAAGATGACCTTTCGGGTATTTATGCCCACGCTGCTGTTTAAAAATATATACGAAACCAGCTTCAGCAATATGGACGGCGGGGAACTGCTCTTTTCCGTGGTGGGACTGGTGCTGGTGTTTCTGCTGGCACTGCTGCTGCCGCCCCGGCTGATCAAGGATCACAATCAGGCCGCCTCCGTGGGCCAGGCCATTATCCGTTCCAATTACATCCTGTTCGGCGTGGCGGTGGCGGAATCCATCTACGGCGCGGGAAACGCCGGGCCGGTGGCGCTGCTGGGGGCCATCGTGGTGCCTGCCACCAACGCCCTGTCAGTAGTCATACTGGAGATGAACCGGTCCGGCCGGGCAAATCCCGGCCAGATCCTGCTGTCTATCCTGAAAAATCCCATGGTGATTGCCACCATGCTGGCCCTGGCCTGCAAGGGTGTGCAGCTGGCGATCCCGGACATGCTCTACACCGTGGTGCGGGATATTGCCGGCGTCACCACCACCATCAGTTTTATCTCTCTGGGCGTGAGTCTGAATCTAGGAGAGGTGCGGTCCAACCGCCGCCCCCTAGTCATTGGCACGGTGCTGCGGATGGTGCTGGTTCCTCTGATTTTCCTGCCAATTGCCGTGGCGCTGGGCTTCCGGGGGACGATCCTGTGCGCCCTGATGGTGCTCTTCGCCGCCCCCGCCGCTATCGCGTCCTACCCCATGGCTGTGGCTATGGGGGCCGATGGACAGCTGGCCGGCCAGTTGGTCTGCTGTACCACGGTGACATCCATTTTCACCATCTTCGGCTTTACCTTCCTGTTTCAAACCCTGGGTATGCTCTGATGTCGGGGCAGACAGGGCGGACAGCTGGTAATTGCTGGCGATTTTCATAGCTACACACATATTTTTGAAGGAGGAGAGGCATTTATGGAAATCAAACGCGAAGCTGCCGCCGGCTCTCTGGAGTCCAGCGACATCCTGGTGACAGTGATGCCGGGCGGCGACGGGATCCAAATTCATTTGGAGTCCTCAGTGGACAAGTACTACGGTGCGTCCATTCAGGCTACCATGCGCCAGGTTCTGGAGGAACTGGGTGTGGAGCGGGCCACGGTGGAGGCCGTGGACCACGGCGCGCTGGACTGCACCATTCGCGCCCGGCTGACCACCGCTGTCCGCCGGGCCGGCAGGGAGGTGGAGAGCAAATGAGACGGACCATGCTGTTTCTGCCCGCCAATAACCCCAACATGATCGTCAACGGCGGCCTGCTGGGGGCGGACAGCCTGATTTTTGACCTGGAGGACGCGGTGTCCCCTGATGAGAAGGACGCGGCCCGGGAACTGCTGAAAAATGCCCTTACCACCTTGGATTTTGGCAAGTGCGAGATCATTGTCCGCATCAACGGCCTGGATACCCCCTATTGGGAGGAGGATCTGGAGACGATTCTGCCTCTTGGGCCGGACATGATCATGCCCCCCAAGGTCAGCGACGGAGATTATATCCGCCGGCTGGACGAGAAGCTGACAGAGTTGGAGGCGCTGCACGGCATGGAGCAGGGCAGCACCAAGATCATCGCCCTGCTGGAGACCGCTGTAGGCGTGGAGAACGCCTACGCCATTGCCGCCGCCTCCCCCCGGATGGAGGCCCTCTTCCTGGGGGCGGAGGATCTGACGGCGGATCTCCGCTGCCAGCGCACCAAGGCCGGCGCCGAAATCCTCTACGCACGGGGCCGGCTGGTCTGTGCGGCCCGGGCCGCCGGCATCGAGGCCTACGACACGCCCTTTACGGACACCCGGGATCTGGAGGGCCTGGAGCAGGATGCCCTCTTCGCCAAGGGCCTGGGCTTTACCGGCAAGGCCTGCATCAGCCCCGCCCACGTCTCCACCGTCAACCGGGTGTTTTCTCCCACCCAGGCGGAGATTGCCTACGCGAAGGATGTGTTTGCCGCCATCGCGGAGGCAAAGCGTCTGGGGAAGGGCGCCATCTCCCTGCGGGGCAAAATGATCGACGCGCCCATCGTCCTCCGGGCCAGGCTGGTGCTGGAGGCCGCATCTGAGATCGAGGGGGTAGATTATCTTGCGTAAACTGTGCAGCGATTTGAAGGAGGCCATCCGCAGCGCCGGCCTTCGTGACGGTATGACCGTCTCCTTCCACCACCACCTGCGCAACGGCGACTATGTGCTGAACATGGTGCTGGCCGCCGCCGCTGAACTGGGCATCCGGGATCTGACGGTGAACGCCAGTTCGGTCTTTGACTGCCATGAGCCGCTCATCGGCCATATCCAGAGGGGGGTTGTCACTGGCCTGGAGGCCAACTATATCTCCGCCGCCGTGGGCCGCGCCATCAGCGAAGGCGTGCTGGCAAAGCCTGTGGTGTTCCGTTCCCACGGTACCCGGCCCAGCGATATCCTCTCCGGCCGCAGCCATATTGACGTAGCCTTTGTGGCGGCCCCCACCTCCGACCCCATGGGCAACTGCTCCGGCAAGTACGGCCCCTCCGCCTGCGGCTCCCTGGGCTATGCCTTTGCCGACGCGATGAAGGCGGACCGGGTGGTGGTGATCACCGACAATCTGGTGGATTATCCCCTGGCAGGGGCCTCCATTACCGAGGACTATGTGGACTTCGTGGTGCGGGTAGATGCCATCGGCAATCCTGCCGGTATTGTCTCCGGCACTACCCGTATGCCGAAGGACCCCATCGCCCTGAAGATTGCTGATTATGCCGCCCAGGCCATCGACGCCTCGGGGCTTCTGCGGGAGGGCTTCTCCTTCCAGACCGGCGCCGGCGGCGCCTCCCTGGCAGTGGCGGACTATGTCAAACGGATTATGGAGCAAAAAAATGTGAAGGGCAGCTTTGCCTTGGGGGGCATTACCGGCTACATGGTGGATATGCTCCAGGCGGGCCTCTTCCAGGCAATCCAGGATGTGCAGTGCTTTGACCTGCGCGCGGTGGAGTCCATCCGGGAGAACCCGAAGCATCAGGAGATCACCGCCGCCCAGTACGCCAGCCCCACCGCCAAGAGCACTGCCGCCTCCAACCTGGATGTGGTGGTGCTGGGTGCCACCCAGATCGACACGGATTTTAACGTCAATGTCCATACGGACTCCAATGGCTACATCATCGGCGGCTCCGGCGGCCACACCGATGTAGCGGCGGAGGCCAAGCTGACCGTCATTGTGGCGCCCCTGAGCCGGGCGCGGATGTCCATTGTGGTGGACAAGGTGCTGACAGTCTCCACACCGGGAGAGAGCGTGGATCTTCTTGTGACTCAGTACGGCATCGCCGTGAATCCCCGCCGTCCCGAACTGCGGGAGGCTCTGGAGCGTGCCCACCTGCCGGTGGCGGATATCCATGAGTTGCGGAAGCTTGCCCAGACGCTGAACGGCCCCGCCGCCCCCTTTGTCCCCAAGCGGGAGCGGGTTGTGGCCCAGGTCCTGGGTCGAGACAGCCAGGTGCAGGACCTCATCTACGGGGTGTAAAACCCTGCGCATCGAACTCCCCCGGAAGGGCCGCCAGGCCTCTCCGGGGGAATTTTTACGGGGGATACTCTCCCTTGAGGGAAACGCCGGGACCTGGGGCGCTTTCCGGTGGCAAAAAATTTTGAGAAAATTTTAACTAAGTTCTTGACAGAAGAGCCAATGGCCCGTACAATAGGAATAGAGATACGACTGACGGAAGTGGGGGAACCACGTGGAGTATCTCTCCAGAAAAGCCGACCGTCTGGGCTGTACAGTCCGGACTGTGGGCTTTTTTGTTTTGTATGCTCCTGCGCATAATAGGATAGAGGCCAATTGTCCGGCAAATTACGTTTGATAAGGAGTGGATAGAAGCAATGGGGAAACTGAATGGAAAGGTTGCCATCATCACCGGTGGCGGCAAGGGAATTGGCTTTGGCGTGGCCAAGGCCTTTGCGAAGGAAGGGGCGAACCTGGTTTTGACAGGGCGCACGGAGTCCCGGCTGGTCAGCGCCAAGGAGCGGCTGGAGGCGGACTATGGGGTGCGGGTGCTGCCCATGGTTGCCGATGGGGCCGACGAGGCAGCGATCAAGGGCGTGGTGGAGGCCGCTGTGGAGACCTTCGGAAGCATTACCACCCTGGTTAACAACGCGCAGGTATCCAAATCCGGCGTTATGCTGGCGGATCACAGCAAGGAGGACTTTGATCTGGCCATCTACTCCGGGCTGTACGCAACCTTCTTTTATATGCGGGCGTGCTACCCCTATCTAAAGGCTACCCGCGGCTCGGTGATCAATTTTGCCTCTGGCGCCGGCCTGTTTGGAAAGCCCGGCCAGGCCTCCTACGCCGCCGCTAAGGAGGGAATCCGGGGCATGTCGCGGGTGGCCGCCACGGAGTGGGGCCCGGACGGCATCAACGTCAATGTGATCTGCCCTCTGGCCATGACGGAGAGTCTGGAGCAGTGGAAGGCAGCCTATCCCGACGTCTATGCCAAGACTATTGGCGGTATCCCCCTGGGCCGCTTTGCGGACCCGGAGATGGATCTGGGGCCTGTATGCGTGTTCCTGGCTTCGGATGACGCCGCCTATGTCACTGGCGAGACGATTACCCTCCAGGGTGGCAGCGGCCTGCGGCCGTAAGCTGCGCTTGACAAAAGCGGATTGCCGCTTCCGGTGAAGTCCGTTTTGTGCCTGGGGGAGAGAAAAGCTGTCAGAGCTCTCCCCCAGGCGATCCCGCCTTTCCCATGGGAAAGGCGGGATTTTATTTGAAGCTGCCCCTGCCGTCAGAGCGTCGGTGCTCCAAAATTTTCCCCAGCCCCTTGCCCCACCGGGGAATTTTGTGGTACACTAATCAGGCGAGGTGAGGACTGGCTATGTATGATGAACTGACAGAGGTGGATATTCAGAAGATGCGGGAGGAGATTGATTACCGTGTCCGGGTTTTGCGGCCGAAGCTGATCGAAGACGTACAGACCGCCCGGGGATTTGGGGATCTCAGCGAGAATTTTGAATATAAGTGTGCCAAACAGGAGAAGAATCGCAACGAGAGCCGTATTCGCTATCTGGAGCGGATGATCCGCACGGCCAAGGTGATCTCTGCCGGCTCCCAAACGGATGTGGTGGGCCTCTTTGATCGGGTGGTGGTGTTCCATGAGAAGCTGGGCCGGGAGATGACCCTGCGGGTCGTCACCACACTGCGTCAGGATGCCCGCCAAGGGCTGATCAGCAAGGAATCCCCCGTGGGGAAGGCCCTGCTGGGCCGCCGGGTGGGGGAGCGGGTTCTGGTTCGTGTCAGCCCGGAACTTTCCTATCACCTGGAAATCCGCTCCCTGGAGAAGGGGGAGGATGACAGGAGTTTGGATATCAGCGCGTATTGATTAGCGGGGCGGTATGCTCTGTGAAGAATTTTAAAACTGCGGCGGCTGCGTAAGCCCCGGGAAAAAGGAGGAATTGGCGTATGAAGCGGATGGAGTGGGGGGCGCTGCCGGATGGCGGGACAGCCCGGCTGTACATGTTGGAGAGTGACCGGCTGCGGGCAACGGTCAGCGATTTTGGAGCCACCCTGGTAGAACTGGAGGCCCCCAATGTCGACGGAGAGTGGGCCAGCGTGGTACTCCGCCACGCCACGCCCGCCCTCTATGCCCAGAAGGGGGGCTACCTGGGGGCCACCGTTGGCCGCTATGCCAACCGCATTGCCGGGGCACAGTTCACTCTGAACGGGATGGGGTACCGCCTGACGGCAAATGAGCAGAGCGGCAGTTGTCTCCACGGCGGCAAGGGGTTCCACAAGCGGCTGTGGGCTGCGGAGGAGCGGGACGGAGAGGCGGTGGCCTTCCGCCTGTACAGCCCCGACGGCGAGGACGGTTTCCCCGGCGATCTGGATGTGCTGGTCACATACCAGGTGGAGGGGGATGGGTTGACCATCCGCTATCAGGCCTGTTCCGACCAGGACACGGTGGTCAATCTGACAAACCACGCCTACTTCAATCTGAATGGCGCGGGCCCGGTCAACGACCACACCCTGTGTCTGGCGGCGGAGGCCTACACCCCTGTGAGCGATCAGCTTCTGCCCACCGGTGAGGTGCGGGGCGTGGCGGGAACGGTCTTTGATTTTCGCAGGCCCCGCCCTCTGGGGACGGACCCCTTTGACCACAATTTTGTTCTGACTGCCGGGGAGGGGGCCAAGGCGGTTCTCTGCTCAGAGCGGGCAGGACGCCAGCTGCGGCTGTATACGGATATGCCCGGTGTGCAGCTGTACACAGCGGACGGCCTGCGAGGTGAGGCCCACGGCAGCCGCTGGGGTGTCTGCCTGGAGCCGCAATTTTTTCCGGACACTCCGAACCAGCCCACATTCCCCTCTTGCCGGCTGCGGGCGGGGGAGACCTATGACCACTATATCCGCCTGGTGTGCACTCCGCTGGAGCGGGCATAGCGGCGTGGAAGAGAGATGTCCGCCTGCCGCCCCATTATACCAAACGACTGCCGCCGTCCGGTGATCCGGGCGGCGGCAGCCGTTTGGAGTGGGGGAGAGAATCTGTCTGTGGAAAGAAGGCAAAAAGGCGCTTTCTGCTATTGCTCTGTGGAACTGGGGGTACGGAAGTGGCACAGGACTACAGCCAGGGCGCCGGGGCCGATATGGCAGGAGACGCTCAGGGAGAGGGGAGCCGCCACAATAGAGTGGCCGGGGAAGGTCTGAGCCACCTCATCGATCCACTCCTGGCGGAGTTGGTCCGACACGTGGGAGTAGGCCACCATCAGCTGCATCTCTCCCCGCTGATACAACTCCCGGAAGGGGCCGTCCATATCCGCTTGAATGGCGTCCAGCATAGCGTGGCGGGCAGATTTCATGCCCCGCACCTTGCGGAAGGGCACCAGCTTTTCCCCGGCAATGTGGAGAATGGGCTTGATCTGGAGGACGGTTCCCACCATAGCCTCTCCGCTGGAGAGCCGCCCCCCCTTCTTCAGGTATTCCAGGGTGTCCACAGTGATATAGATGCTGGCCTGGTAGGCGTCCCGCTCCAGGAAGTCCTTGATTTCCCTGGCGGAGCGCCCCTCCCGGGCCAGGGACAGGGCGTCGTAAACGGACTGCCGCTGGGTAACGGAGATGCGGTGGTTGTCTGCCACCTGAACCCGGCCGCCGAGGCTGTCCGCCAGGGCGGCGGCGGTGACACAGGAGCCGCTCAGGCCGCTGGACATGGGAATATAGACCACCTCCTGGTAGGTTTCCAGCAGCTTCTCCCAGGCGCTGAGCAGATGCCCGGGCTCTACCTGGGAGGTGGACACCTGGGCGCCCTCCTCCAGCAGCTGGAAAAAACGCTGGCGGGACAGATCCACGTCCTCGTGGTAGACGGTCCCGTTGACGATAAAGGGCATGTGTGCCAGATAAATGCCAAGCTGCTCCGCCTCCTGGGAGGTGATGCCACTGTTGCTGTCGGTCATGATGGCTGTATCCATGCTCGCTGTTCTCCTCTTTTGATCTGTTGCCCGTGGGGAAGCTGGGGAGTGGTCATTTGTGCTCCCGTGGCAATGGTGTTTGTATGTGGCAAAGAGGCAGAAACTGCCTCAAGATTGGGGCTGAGCCATAATGTTCCTATTATAGCATCCCCTGGTAGGGCCGTCAAACGCTTTTTCATGGTGTATTGCCAGATTGGCACACTTCCTGCATCTATTGTTTCCAGAAAATACGGATTACCACGGGTTTCTTTCCCTGGTGAAAAAGTCCATGAAAAAGGGAGGGATATTCCACCCCGCGCAGGTATCTGCTATACAGGAAAGGACCCCTGGAGGCAACCGATCCGAGAATCGGCCCCTCCGGGGGTCCCTTTATCCGGGGAAAATGCCTACAGATACAAAAGCAGGAGCCCCGCGCCGCCCAGCAGCAGCAATGCCACCAGTGCCACCGGCAGGATTATGGCCAGCGCGGAGAAGATTATGGCGGGCATGTCGCCCTTCTCCATCACATCGGACAGCGCCGGCTGCTCCGATGGCTTCCGGGGATCGTATTCCATACCGGGCAGCTGGGTATCCTCCTGCTTGCGCTTGGAGAGATCAAAAGCCCGGTCAATTCGCTTTTGAAACATCATGGCGCGCCCCTCCTTTCCTGGTATCCTCCGGCTTCCGCAAACTATAGCGGTGCCGGGCAGTTGCTTCAGCGATTCTGCTCCTTCTCGCTGACGCGGTGCAGCTTGTGGTGGCAGGCCACGAAGTGGTTGGGGGATACCTCCTCCCACTCGGGGACCACCTGCTTGCAGATCTCCGTGCAGTAGGAGCAGCGGGTGTGGAATTTGCAGCCCTTGGGAGGATTGACGGGGCTTGGAATATCGCCCTCCAGGATCTCCAACTCCTTACGGAATTCGCTCTCCGTAGTGGGAATGGCGTTCAGCAGAGCCTCCGTGTAGGGATGCACCGGGTTGTCAAAGATCTCCTGGGAGTCAGCCAACTCCACGATCGTGCCCAGGTACATCACGCCAATCCGGTCGGAGATGTACTTGACTACGGAGAGGTCGTGGGTGATGAACAGGTACGTCAGATTCCCCTGCTCCTTCAGATCCTGGAGCAGGTTAATAATCTGGGCCTGGATGGACACATCCAGGGCGCTGACCGCCTCGTCACAGACCACGAACTTCGGGTTGGTGGCCAGGGCACGGGCAATGCCGATGCGCTGGCGCTGGCCGCCGGAGAACTGGTGGGGGAAGCGATGGAGGAAGTAGGGGGCCAGTCCGCACTGGTCCATGACCTTCAGCACCATTTCCTGCATCCGGTCGTCCTTCCGCTTGATCATGTTGTGGGCCAGCATGCCCTCACTGATGATCTGGCCCACGCTCATGCGGGGATTCAGGGAGGAGTAGGGGTCCTGGAAGATCAGCTGCATGTCCCGGCGGAGTTTTCGCATCTCGTTGTAGGTCAGCCGGGCCAGATCAATGCCGTCGTCCCGATATGCCTCATATTTTTCAAACTCACTTTGGCCGGCATATTGGCTCCGCAGGTTCTCGATCTCCTGGCGGACTTTGGCCATTTCAGCGTGGTGAGCGGCCAACTCATCGTCGACACTCTTCAGCTTGGCCTGGGCGGCCAGCAGCTTGCTCTCGCTGCCACTGTCGGCTTTTCCACTGTCCCTGGCTTTTTTCAGGGCAAAGGAAATGTCGTCACAGTCCACCTGGACGTCCTGGCGCTTGTCATCCAGGGCGGCAATCTTCTGGGAAATACCGTAGGCCTTTTCGTAGAGGGACTGAACAGGGGCCAGGTCCTCCACGGTGAGGAAGCCGCCGATAATCTTGGCCATGTTCAGGAGGGCGTCCTCCTCCTCCTTCCGGGCCTGATCCAGTTCGGCGTGCTTGGCGTACTGCTGCTCCTCGCTGAGGCCGGCATACTCTGCCTCCAGCTGCTCCCGCTTGGCAGCCAATTCCTTCCACTGGTGGCGCAGCTTGGGCAGATTTTTGATGGTGTCCAGCATGTAGCGGGGCGCCAAATCGTCCAGAGAGCGGCCGTAGTACATGGTGCGGCCATAGGTCTGGTGGTACAGCTGAAGGATCGTGCGGCCCAGGGTGGACTTGCCGCAGCCGGACTCGCCCACCAGGCCGAAGGTCTCTCCCTTGTAGATGTCGATGGAGATACCGTCGTTGGCCTTGACAAAGCGGCCCTTCTTCAGGGGAAAGTATTGCTTCAGATTGCTGATGCGCAGCAGGACTTCTCTGTTGTTATCCATGTCTGTCCTCCTTCTTGGGGTAGAAGCAGCGAATCTGCTGATCCTCCGTCACATTGACCAGCTGGGGCTCCTCCTCCCGGCAGCGATCCGTGGCATATTTGCAGCGGGGTGCGAATTTGCAGCCCTTGGGCAGATCCAGAGGATGGGGTACCGCGCCGGGAATGGCCTCCAGCCGGGTATTGGGAGGCGTATCCAGCCGGGGAATGGACAGCATCAGGCCCTCCGTATAGGGGTGTGAGTAAATATTCTGATGGAAAATCGTATGGGCGGGAGCAAGTTCCACCACCTGACCGCAGTACATGACGGCCACATCGTCAGCCATCTGGTTGATGACGCCCAGGTCATGGGTGATAAAGAGCACGGCCGTGTTGTTTTTCTCCTTCAACTCGTTCATCAGCCGCAGGATCTGGGCCTGAATGGTCACGTCCAGCGCGGTGGTGGGCTCGTCAGCAATCAAGATCTTGGGCTTGCAGGCCAGAGCCATAGCAATCATGACCCGCTGGCGCATACCACCGGAGAGTTGGTGGGGGTACTGCTTGGCCACGACCTCGGGGTTGGGGATCTTCACATCCCCCAGCAGGTCGATGGCCTTCTTCGCCGCCTCCTGCTTGCTCATGCCCTGATGGATCATCAGGGGCTCGCTGAGCTGACGGCTGACGGTAAAGACCGGGTTGAGGCTGGTCATAGGCTCCTGGAAAATCACGGAGATGTCGTTGCCGCGGATCTTATACATATCCGAGGTGGACAGCTTGGTCAGGTCCGTACCCTCAAAGAGGATCTCACCGGAGTCAATATAACCGTTTCCATCCAGCAGGCGCAGAATGCTCATAGCGGACACGCTCTTGCCGGAGCCCGACTCCCCGACTACGCCCAAAACCTTGCCCGCGTCCACGCAGTAGCTGACGCCGTTGACCGCCTTGACAATACCACGTTTGGTGGTGAAGAAGGTTTTCAAATTCTTTAATTCCAATAATGCCATGTCAAACCTCCTTAGCGCTCAGCGGATTTGGGATCGACAGCGTCCCGCAGGGCGTCGCCAATCAGGTTAATGCAGATGGTGCAGAGACCGAAGATAGCGGCAGGGAACACCCAGCGCCACCAGAACTGCTGGATCACCACGCTGTTGTTGGCGCCGGTGAGCATATTGCCCCAGGTGGGGGTGGGGGGTGAGATGCCGAAGCCCAGGTAACTCAAGGTGGACTCAGTCAGCATGCAGGTGGCAAAGTCCAGGGTGGCCGTCACCAGAATCAGAGAGAGCACGTTGGGCAAAATGTGGCGGAATACGATGGAACCCTCCCGCACGCCCATGGCCTTGGCGGCTGTGACGTACTCCTGCTCCCGCTGGGAGAGGATCTGGGCACGAATGAGCCGGCAGGTTCCGGGCCAGCTGAGGACGCCCAGCACCACCATGATCAGGTACATCCGCTGCTCCACGGAGATGCGGGTGCCAATGATGGCCGACAAAATCATGGCGAAGGGAAGGAAGGGCAGACCGCCGATGACCTCGGCCACACGCATGACTGCCATGTCCGCAAAACCGCCGAAGTAGCCGGCCACGCCGCCCAGCAGCACGCCGATAAAGAGAGAAATGATAACCGCCACGGCGCCGACGGTCATTGTCACCTGGCCGCCGTTGACGATGCGGGTGAGGATGTCGCGGCCCAGATTGTCAGTGCCGAAGATATAGCCCTTCAGGCCCCAGGTTTTTGCCTCGCCGCTGGTGGTGACAGCGTAATTCTGATAGAAACCAGCGAACACGGTCTCAATGTCCTCCGTGTTGACGGAGTCGGGCACCACGCCCTGGCCGTGGACGTTGTCGCCCCAGGACACCACTTCGCCGTTTTCCAGCAGGGCGGTGTAGTGGTTCAGCCCGCCGTAGAGTTCCACAGGCTTGCTGTCCATCTCCGGCAGCTTCCGCTCGCCATGGGTGGTGTTGCCCCAGACAATAATGTTGCCGTCGGCGTCAACAGCGGCACAGGTGCTGCCGGTGGCGGCGATGTCCACAATATTGGAGGAGGCGCTTTCGGGAATGGAGGTGAAGGCGTTGCTGTTCTGCAGACCGGCGTAGACGACAGAGCCGTCGTCCAGCAGGGCGATATAGTTATAGGTGGTCAGGGCAACCTTCTCAATGTGCCCCTGGTAGGCGCTGCGGACCTGAATGTCCGCCATATTGCTGTTGCCCCAGAGGTACAACTCGCCCTCTTCCGTCAGGGCGGCGGAGAACTGGTAGCCGGCCTCGATCTGCTTGATGTGCAGGTTTTCTCCCTTGCGCATGGCACTGGAGATGTCCTGAGGCAGGCGGGCCTGCCCCAGCCGGTCGCTGCCCCAGACATAGATGCCGCCGTCCTCGTCCATGGCCACAATGTGGTCATAGCCGGCGGCTACCTTTACGATCTTGGCGTCCAACACCTCCTGGGGGATATCAGCCAGATCAATGGTGTCCGTGATGCGGGTATGGCCCCAGAGGTACAGCTTACCGGTGTCGGACACGCCGACGGCGTAAGTGGTGCCGGGGGCAATGTCCACAATGTGCCCCTCCAACTCCTTGGGGACGGAGAGCATATCCATGGAGGGGGGAACGTTGGCCTGGGTATTGTCCTGATAGCCCAGATCCAGAGTATAGAACCGGGGAAAGACCACCACAAAGAGGAAGATCAGCAGGAAAACGATGAGACCGGTCATGCCCAGCTTATTGCTCAGAAAGTTGTGCAGGATCATGCGGCCCGGACTTTGCAGCTGCTCCTCCTCCATAAAACTCCTCTCCCTGTTGCGGTTGCCAAACAGGCGGGAGAAGAAGCCGCCAGAGGACTTGGAGGCGGTATTCTTATTTTTATGAGCCATATTCCAAACCTCCTTCCTTACTTGTCCACGCGGACCCGGGGGTCTACCAGACCGTAACTCAGGTCCATGATCAGCGCGCCCACCAAGCTGACCACGCAGTAAAACATCTGGGTGGCCAGGGCCAGTTCATAGTCGCTGTTCATCAGCGCTTGATAGTAAATCTGGCCCATACCGTTGAGGGTAAAGGTATTTTCAATAATGACGGAGCCGCTGAAAATACTGATGAACCAGCCGATGATGACAGTGACGACAGGCAGCAGAGCGTTGCGCCAGGCGTGGGAATAGATGACCACTTTCTCCCGCAGGCCCTTGGCCCGGGCGGTGCGGATGTAGTCCATGCTCAGCGCGTCGATCATGGCGGCCCGGACATACCGGGTCATGCCGCCCAGGGAGGCAAAGGTCATAACCAGAATCGGCAGTGTTAAATAGTACAGCCGGTCAAAAAACGCCTTCATGCCCGTATAGGCGGAGCCAGGCGTCTCCATGCCGCTGACGGGGAACCACCGCAGGATGACGGCGAACAGCCAGATGAACACCAGGGCCACAATATAAATGGGGATACTGTACCCCACAATGGTGAACACCTGCACGCCATTATCAATTTTTCCCTTTTTGTGCACCGCGCAGTAGATGCCCAGCGGGATGGTGATAGCCAGGGCCAGAATCGTGACGAAAACATTCAGAAAGACGGTGTTACGCATCCTTGTTGGCAGCACGGCGGACACATCTTTCTTAAAGAAGCTGGAATAGCCGAAGTAGCCCTGCAGCATGCCGTGGTACTCGCCGGTTTGCTTCTCCGGGGCGAAGCCCATCCAGCGGGCGTAACGCAGGGGCAGGGGGTCGTCCAGACCCAGCTGCTCCCGCAGGTTCAAATACATCTCCTCATAGACCCGGGGGTTGACGGAAGCCTTGATCCCCTCCAACTGAACCCGGGCAGGATCGCTGGGAATCAGGTTGTAGAGAGCATACATGAGGAAAGAAAGAAGCAGGAATACGACGATCATATAGATGATACGCTTGAAAATATACTTCTTCATCGATGCTTTTCCCTCCTTATCGTAGAGAATATCTATCAAAAGCCCACAGAAGGGGAATATTTTCGAAAATTAAAGCCAAAAGAAAAAACTGTCCACGCAGTAAAGACAGTTTTTCGTAGGGAGAAACGGCGGGGCGGCTAGGCCCGCCC
>CDZQ01044689.1_pt1 | contig 17459 bp, 14 predicted proteins | sample 554831 | NCBI WGS metagenome assembly CDZQ01 (sample SAMEA3182112, study PRJEB8094) | gut metagenome | biome: human; feature: gut; material: Stool; isolation source: human stools | place: Canada | collected 2013-05-06
CAAGGCCGGTAAGGTGGAGTACCGTCTGGACAAGACCAACATCATCCACTGCCCCATCGGCAAGGTGTCCTTCGGCGCGGAGAAGCTGACCGACAACCTCAACGCCCTCATGGGCGCCATCGTCCGGGCCAAGCCCGCCGCCGCCAAGGGCCAGTATATCAAGAGCTGCGTCGCCGCCTCCACCATGGGCCCCGGCGTGAAGGTCAACGCCGCCAAGTTTGTGTAAGAAGCGCGGGGCAGACACACAGGGGAGATAAAATGGAAGCGAATGGGCAAGTCTCTGCCCGAAGCTGGACGGCTTATCGCCCCGGCTGTGCACCCAACCCCAGCGTAACAACGTCGGCGCAAAGTCGCTTCAGGCGGCAAGGTCTGATCTTCTAAAAATTATATCCGATCCGGGCGGGTTTTGCTTGACAAATCCCGTCCGGGCCGATATAATATTTGTCGTGTTCAAAGACAGCAGGGGGCTAAGAGCCATAAATATCCTGCCGAGAATGCAGCCAATACCGTTGTTTTGCGCTGTTTTCGTCTTGGCACGAAAGCAGTGTTCTTTTTTGCGGAAGCGTCCGCAGGATGGGGCACTGCCCATCCATAACCCGGAGGTGAAAACAAATGCCTAACGCAAAGGTTCTCAGTGAAAAGCAAGCCATTGTCGCGTCTCTGGTGGACACCCTGCAGAGCGCCAGCGCCGGTGTGTTCGTGGACTATAAGGGCATCACCGTGGCTGAGGATACCGCCCTGCGGCATGAGCTGCGCGAAAATGGGGTGGAGTATTCTGTCGTGAAGAATACCTTGGTCCGCCGCGCCATCGACCAGGTTGGTATGAGTGAGCTGGACAGTATCCTCAATGGCACCACGTCCCTGGCGATTTCCAAGGAAGACCCCATCGCCCCTATGCGTATCATTAACAAGTACGCCAAGCAGATGGGCGACCGGTTTAATATTAAGGCCGGCTTCATGGAGGGTCAAGTCCTGCCCCTGGAGGATATCGCCGCCCTGGCCGAGCTGCCTTCCAAGGACGGCCTGGTGGCTCAGCTGCTCGGCATGATGCTGGCCCCCATCACCAGTCTGGCCATCGTTATCAAGGCCATCGCCGAGCAGGGCGGGCAGAGCGCTCCTGCCGCCGAGGAGGCCCCCGCTGCCGAGTAAGGCAGCCTTTTCCCTTGCCCCGCTGCGGGCACACTATTTTTCATAACATAAATAAGGAGGTATTTCATCATGGCTAGCGAGAAGATCACCGCTATGATCGAAGAAGTGAAGTCCCTGACTGTTCTGGAGCTCAATGAGCTCGTCAAGGCTCTGGAGGAGGAGTTCGGCGTTTCCGCCGCCGCCATGGCCGCCCCCGCTGCTGGTGCCGCCGCTGCTGCTCCCGCAGAAGAGAAGACTGAGTTTGACGTGGTTCTGGCCGAAATCGGCTCCGAGAAGATCAAGGTCATCAAGGTTGTCCGTGAGGTCACCGGTCTGGGTCTGGCCGAGGCTAAGGCTATGGTCGAGGCTGCCCCCAAGGCTATCAAGGAGGGTATCTCCAAGGAGGATGCCGAGGCTCTGAAGGCCAAGCTGGAAGAGGTCGGCGCCAAGGTCGAACTGAAGTAAGCGTTTTTTCCAAAACCGAGAAACAGCGTTCCGCTAAAAGCGGAACGCTGTTTTCTTAATATACCTATGCAGCACGGTCAGCAGACCCTTAACTGGGGCCGCCGCAACTCCCCCTTGCGCTTTTGCCCGTCTCCCGCTATAATATAGGAAACAAACGTTCTATTCGGGAGGAAAAAGGCTCTATGCTGGAGTTGCTGCAACATCTGAACCCAGCCCAGCGGGAGGCGGTCACCGCCACCGAGGGCTATATCCGGGTTATTGCCGGGGCTGGCTCCGGTAAGACCCGGGCCCTGTCCCACCGCTTCGCCTACTTAGTCAACGAGCTGGGCATTCTGCCGGGGAACATTCTGTGCGTCACCTTTACCAATAAGTCGGCAGGAGAGATGCGTCAGCGCATCCACCAGCTCACTGGTGATAACGACACTGGCTACATCAATACCTTTCACGGCTTTTGTGTCTCCATCCTCCAGGAGGACAGTCATGCGGTCCAATATCCCAAGAGTTTTCTGGTGCTGGACAACTCTGATATCGACGCTATGCTCCAAATTATCTACGAGGAACGGGGCTTGACCCTCCGGGACATGACATACTCCGCCGCGCGGGATATGATCGAGATGGAGAAGCTGTTTCGCCAGCCGGACTATTACCACAGCCTGATCGACCTGTCCTTGGACACACTGAAGGAAAAGTATGACCACGCCGCAAGCGCCCGGGACATCATTTTCTACGGTTACCTTTACCAGCAAAAAAAGTGCTTTGGCCTGGACTACAATGACCTCATCAAGTTCTCCTTATATATCTTTCATTGCCACAAGGACATCAAGCTCAAGTGGCAGCAGCGGCTGGAATATATCATGATCGACGAGTTTCAGGACATCGACCAGATCCAATACCAGCTCATGGAGGTGCTGTGCGGCTACCACAAGAACCTGTTTGTGGTGGGCGACCCGGACCAGACCATCTATACCTGGCGGGGAGCTAATGTGAAATACCTGCTGGAATTTGACCAACATTTCCCCGGCACCCAGACCATCCTGATGATGGACAACTACCGTTCTACTCCGGAAATCCTGGCGGCGGCCAACTCTCTCATTGGGAAAAACCGGCTTCGGATGGAAAAGGAACTGGTTCCCACCCGATCCTCTGGGGATCCGGTGTTGTGTTGCCTGGCCGACAGCCAGGCAGGCGAAGCGAACTGGATCGCCGGGCAAATCAAAGCGCTCCATGAAACTGGCATTCCCTATCGGGATATGGCGGTGCTCTACCGGGCCCACTATGTGACCCGGGCCGTGGAGGAGGCTCTGCTCCGGGAAAATCTTCCTTATACTATCTACAGCGGAACACGGTTCTTCGACCGTATGGAGATCAAGGATGCCTTGAGCTATCTGCGGATGTCCGCTTATCAGGACGACCTTTCCTTCCTGCGGGTGGCCAACATCCCCAAGCGGAACTTGGGCAAACGGCGGATTGCCTTTTTGCGGGAATACGCCCAGCGGGAGGGATGCTCCCTGTACCAAGCCCTCCGGGATAACGAGACCGAGCCCCTGTTCAAGAGCACCAAAGCCTCCTCCTTTCTCTCCCTCATTGACGCCTTTTCCTCCGGATATGAGGGCCGGCCCGTCTCCGAGGTGCTCTCCGCCATTCTGGATGAAAGCGGCTATGAAAAAATGCTCCGTACCGAAGGCAGCCAAGAGCGGCTGGACAATTTAGCGGAGCTGAAGCAATCTGTCTACGAATATGAGACCACCTGTGGTGAGGAGGTCACCCTTGAGCACTACCTGGCCCATATAGCCCTGTTTACCAACACGGACGGGGCCGGACAGGGGGACAAGGTCAAGCTGATGACTGTCCATGCCGCCAAGGGCTTGGAATTCCCCTATGTGTTCCTTTGCGGCATGAACGAGGGGATCTTCCCCTCCCGAAAGGTGCGGACCCTGCCTGGAATGGAGGAAGAACGGCGGCTGGCTTTCGTGGCCCTGACCCGGGCGGAACAGGGACTTTACCTGTCCGCTTCCAACGGGCGGAACTTCGACGGCTCTCCCTGCTATCCCTCCCGGTTCCTGCTGGACATCAACCAAACACTGCTCACCTTCCCCTTTCCGCCACAGGAGGGGCTTATCCGTGCGGCAAGGGACTACATTGACCACAGTCAGCAGTTTCTCTCAAAGGAGGAGAGCACAGCCGTATTCCCCGCAGGCCAGCGGGTGCGTCATCCCCTGTTTGGCGAAGGCACAGTGCTGGATTCAGACCGGGACAAGGGCGCGCATCTGGTACAGTTCGACACCATGGACACGCCCCGGCAGATTTCTTTCCGGGCCAAGCTGGAGCGGTGTTGAAGGGCGCGCCCCCAATAGGGGGCGCGCCCTTCAGATGGTTTTCGTCCATTTTCAGCCATCTTCCCCTGCAGCCAGCAGCTCGTTGATCAGATGACGGATCATTGGGTTAAAGTTGTCTGCCTGCCACACTGCCACTACGTCGCTGCGCAAGCTGTTGGGTATTGTAATGATACGCACCGCGTCATTGCGCTCCAGGCGAGTATTCCGGTCGATCAAAGCCACTCCCAGCCCCATCTCCACACACAACAGCAGGCTTTCCAGAGTTCCTGCTTCCCGCACGATATTGGGGTAAAACCCGGCGCTGGCACACTGGATCAGTAGCTGCTCGTATCCGCCGGGAGACTCATCCTTGGAGATGGCTACAAAAGACTCGTCCCGCAGGTCGGACAGCCCCAAATCCGGCTTGTCCGCCAAGGGATTGGCCCGATTAATGGCCATGGCTCCCCGCTGGCTGCGCAAACTCTCCCACGCCCAATCCCGCCGGCCCTCGATCTCAAAGCTCAAGGTGATGATCAGGTCAAACCGGCAGTTATCCAAGCCGCTGCGGAGATTTCGGAAACTGTTGCGCTCCAGTTCTACTGTCACCTCGGGGAACTTTTTACGCAAGCGGGCCAGTGCCCGGGACATGGACAGGTTCACATCCTGCCCCTCCAGCACCCCCACCGACAGATTGCCCATGTCTCCCCGGCTCAGGGCGTGGGCGTGGGCAATAGCTTGGGCGGTTCGCTCTGGCAGGTCCTTGAACTGCTCATAGAGATATTGGCCCGCCTGGGTTAGATGGACAGACTTCCCCACCCGGCGGAACAGATCGAATCCCAGTTCCTGCTCCATCAGGGCAATCTGCTTGGACAGGTTGGGCTGAGATACATACAAAGCCTTAGCAGCCTGGGAAAAGTTCTCCCGCCGGGCCACCTCCACAAAATATTGGATACGGGTCAGATTCATGCCGGTCCCCTCCCTGTTGATTACCACCCTCAGTATACCATCCTTCCAAAAGAAGGGCAAGCTTTTTGTCGTATCTCACCAAAGAAAACCGCTCTCATAACCAAACGTATTAGTTAAAAAGAAAAATAGATATTTTACAAACCTCTACCTATCCGGTATGATGTTACCCGGAAGAGCCCGTCACGGTTCAGCGGGCAAAATAAGGAGGAATTTGGTATGGCAACAAAAAGCAAAGCATTTTCCACCACCAGCAGTAACTTCGGCGCAAAAGGCTGGGTCATCATGATCCTGACCTTCTTCAGTATTTTGCTGATGAGCAATATCTGTTATGATTCCCTTAACGTCACCATTCCGGAGTTTGGCACTACCTTTGCCGTTCTGGCCGGCGTTCCCGGCGCCGAGATGGAAGGCGCCATTGGCGGCAACATCGCCATGCTTTACATGTTCTCCACTGTGGCCGCCTGGGTATCCGTTATTGGTGCGGGCCTGTGGGGCGCTCTGTGCGGTAAACTGACCTGCCGTAAGACTTGGGCCGCGTCCCTCATCGTAGGCGCTGTCGGCTGCCTGGTGTGGAGCCAGGCCACCAACGCCGCGGTCTACTTCATCGGCCTAGCCCTGTCCTATGTGGGCGGCATGGGCTTTGCTTACATTGCCAGCCTGAACGTCATCTCCAACTGGTTCCCTCGGAAAAAGGGCCTGGCCATGGGCTGGGTTACCATCGGCTTCCCCCTGTCCGCCGTCATCGCCACCCCGCTGTGCTCTGCCCTGCTCAAGGGTCTGGGCCTGAGCGGCATCTATTACCTGTACGCCGCCCTGTGTGTGGTGCTGGCCGTCATCGTGTTCCTCTACGTGCGGGACTATCCTGAGGAAAAGGGCGCCTATCCCGATAACGACGCCAGCTTTGACAAAGCTAAGGCTGAAGCCGAGCTCAAAGCCGGCCTGGAGTACATGAAAACCTCCCCTTGGACCGGGAAGAAGCTGCTGCGCACCGGCACCGTGTGGAAAATGGTCATCTCTCTGGGCGTTATGGAGCTGCTCTCCCTGGGCATCATGACCAACTTCCTGCCTCGTATGCAGCAGATCGGCTATGCGGAAGGCCAGATCATTCCCATGCTGGCGGTGGCCGGCCTGCTGGCTTGTGTAGGCTCAGTGCTGTGTGGCCTGCTCGACTCCAAGGTTGGCCCTAAAAAAGCCATTATCATTACCTATATCGTGGCCATTATCTCCATTGTCCTCAACGTAGTGGCCGGCAATATTAAAACCGCTGGGAACGAAGCTTTGGCCACTCCCCTGTTCTTCATCTCCCTGCCCTTCTTGGCTATTATGTTGGGCGGCGCGGCCAACTATCTGGTGTCCCTGACCAACACCATTTGGGGCCGCTATGACTTCCCCGCTGCCTACCGTTTGCTCAAGCCGCTGGTGGCTGTGGTGGGCGCCCTAGGCATGACCGTGGTGGGCGGCTTGGGCAACGCCGGTCCTGGCTACGGCGCGGCCTATATGGTGCTGGGCGTGTTGGCTCTGATCGGCACCATCATCATGTTCACTGTGGACGATTCCCTGGTGGGGCGGGACCGTTGAGCGGCCTGTATTCCCACAGCACAGTCATATCACATAGGAGGAATGAGTAATTATGAAGGTTTTAGGTCTGTCCTGCGGCACTCCCAACGGCAGCAACGACGCCATGTGCAAGGAGGCCCTGATGGCCGCCCAGGAGGCGGGTGCCGAGGTGGAATTCATCAACCTCAACCAACTGGACATTAAACATTGCACCGGCTGCAAAGCCTGTGTCATGAGCCTGTTCTCTGGACGGGGCAACGCCTGTATTCTGAAGGATGACTTCCAGTGGCTCACCGACAAAATGTACGATGCCGACGGTATTATATGGGCGGTGCCCATCTTTGAAAAGTGCGCCAGTGGCCTGTTCCACACGGTGATGGACCGCTTTGGCCCCCGTCTGGACCGGGGCAACGTGATGATCGCCGCCAAGATCGCCGAAAATGGCGGCAAGCCCATCGACCCCAAATACATGAAGGAAAAAGTGGTGTCCTATATGGGCATTGGCGGCTCCGACTGGGCCACCCGTATCCAGTGCGACTTCAACACTCAGGCCCTCACCCCCAAGTGGTCTGTCATCGACAACGAGTGCTTCCAGTGGTCCTTGGACATCGTCATGAACGACGAGGCCATCGCCCGCGCCCATCAGATCGGCCTGAATCTGGCTGAGGCCGCTAAAAAGGTCGCCAACGGCACTTTTGAGGCTCCCCATGGCATCATGGGCGAGGACTACAAAGGCGCTCAGGGCGTGTGCCCCCACTGTCACAGCAACAACTTCTTCCTCCAGGAGGACGGCACCGCCATCTGCTGTCTGTGCGGCATCGAGGGCGTAATGAAGAACGTAGACGGCAGGTACGTCTTTGAATTTGACGAAGCTAAGTGGATCCCCCACGCTCACGACTCGATCTCTGGAAAGTTTATCCATGGCGACGACATCCAGCGCAACGAGGGTAAGGCCCGGGCTGCCTTGGCCACTGAGGAGGCCAAGGCCCGCAAGGCCAAGTACCGGGACTTTATCCAATCCTCCAAACCAGAGCGCTGAGCCGCCGCAGGCAGGCACAGTCGAACCTGATGGCTGAGCCTTCTGAGTCCCCCATAAGCCACAACCACCCACCGGGAGGACTCCCGGTGGGCGGTTTGCCTAATTTTATACCACAGTAAAGGAGCGTAACAAATTATGAAAGTCGCGGCTTTTTACGGCAAAGGCGATGTCCGCATCGAGGACCGTCCTATCCCCACCCCCGGCCCCAACCAGCTGGTAGTCAAAATCAACTATGTGGGCGTGTGCGGCACCGATGTGGAGTTCTATAAGGGCGGCTATCCTCCCTTCGTCCATCTGCCCATGGTGCTGGGCCACGAGAACGTGGGCACTGTCACCGCCGTGGGCGAGGGTGTCACCGAGTACCAGGTGGGCGACCGCATCCTATGCGGACCTCCCTCTCACTGTGCAGAGGACTGTCCCTCCTGCCAGCGGGGAGAGACCAACATCTGCATCTACGGCTTCCCCCGCACAGCAGGCATTGGCGGTCCTGACGGCGGCTACGCCGAGTACATGTTGGTCCGGGACGTGAAGCACACCATGCTGGTGAAGGTGCCCGATGGGGTAGACCTGAAGGACGCCGTCCTCTTTGACGTCATCTGCGTGGCGCTCCACGGCATCCGCAAGTCCAACTTCAAGGTGGGCGACAATGTGGTGGTGTCCGGCACTGGCCCCATCGGCCTGTCGGCGCTTCAGTTCCTCAAGGCCGCCGGCGCCAACAAGATCATCGCCCTGGGTACCTCTCCTTCCAAGTACCCCACCCTCAAGAAGTACGGTGCGGACTACTGCCTCAACCCCAAAGAGCTGGGCGACAAGCTGGGCGACGAAATCCGCAAGATCTGCGGCAACCCCGTGGGGGCCGACGTAGTGTTTGAGTGCGCGGGCAACATGAACTCTCTGTCCAACTGCATTAACTACTGCATCAAACCCGGCGGCCAGGTCGTGGTCATCGGCACCATTCAGGAGCCTATGGGCAATCTGGTGCCTGGCTCCTTCTCGATCCACGAGCCGGAGCTGAAGTTCACCTTCGTCTACACCGCTGAGGAGGTGCGCATGTATCTGGAGATGCTGGCCACCGGCAAGGTAGAGTTCCCCGGTATGGTCACCGATGTCATTCCTCTGACCCAGTGCGTAGAAAAGGCCCTGGACCGCAAGGACCGCACCGGGATGTTGAAAATTCTCATTGACCCCAGCCTGTAATCACGGTATCATTAGTGGAGAAAGGCCGCCGCAGCCGTCTCTTTCCCGCTCCGTGAAGTCCTTTTGACAGACGAAAGAGGGGCGGGCGGGGCCCGCCCCTCCTATTGCTGTTGAAGCTCTGTTTTCGGCAGCATCTCGCCGGGAACAAAGCCCCATTCCCTGTAATTCACGTCCTCTTGCAGCACACTGGCTTCGCTGGCGCGTTTCTGGGCTGAACGGCATTGTTTGGGCCATGCACATGTCGCAGCTAATCGGCCACACTGCGTCTGTGTACGCCTACTTTGCGAGGCCTTTTCAACAAGCTGAGAGACGAGCTGCCCCCCCTTTTCCCCTGGTTCGAAAACATTTGACGAGGTGAATATCATGTCCAATTCCTTTTCCCATGTGCTCTCCCCCATCCGGGTGGCGGGCCATCTGCTGAAAAACCGCATCATCTCCGGTCCCTCCACCATCCACACCGCTTCCAACGGTGAGGACCACCCCACTGAGGCGGGCAAGCGCTTCTTCGTAGACCGGGCCCGGGCAGGAGCGGGCCTTGTGACCTGCGCCGGCGTGTCCATTGGCGGCTTCAACAACGACGGCGTCCACGCCTCTTGGGACATCACTATCCCCAACCGCCAGAACGCCCTGTGCGACCTGGCTGACGAGATCCACATGTATGGCGCCAAGTGTACCATGGAGCTGATCGGTGTGCTCCCCGACGGCTGGACCGTGTCTGACGGCTGCTCCATCATGGGTGGCCCCATCGGCCGGGGGGAGGCCCCCCTGGAGGTGCTGGACCAGTTCAAGGCCGGGTATGTCCAGGCAGTCAAGGCCATCAAGGCCTGCGGCTTTGACGGCATCCTGTTCCACTTCGGCCACTCCATCCCCATCGCCCAGTTCCTGTCCCCCTACACCAACAAGCGTACCGACCAGTACGGCGGCTCCTTTGAAAACCGGGTGCGCTACCCCCTGGAGGTGCTGGCCGCCTGCCGGGAGGCGGTGGGCAAGGATATGATCTTTGACGTACGCTTCTCCGGCTCTGAGTTCCAGAAGGGCGGCATCGACGAGGCCGAGGGCATCCGCATCGCTGAGGTGTTCCAGGAGTACGCCGATATCCTCCAGGTGTCCGCCGGCATGCACAACCCCGACTGGATGACCTGGACCCACCCCTGCGGCTTCCTGCCCCCCATGCCCAACGTGTACCTGGCCGAGGGCGTGAAAAAATCCGGCAAGATCACCCAGGCCCTGGTGTCCACCATCGGCGGTATCGGCTCCCTCCAGGACGCGGAGGACATCATCGCCAGCGGCAAGGCTGATCTGGTGGTGGCCGCCCGGCAGTTCATCGCCGACCCCAACTGGATCCGTAAGGGCCTTGAGGGCCGTCAGGAGGATGTGGTGCCCTGCGTCAAGTGCATGCGCTGTCACGACTCGGACAACTATGCCCAGCACATGCAGTGCACCGTCAACCCCCATGTGGGCATGGAGGAGGCCATCGCCCGGGTGCCCGCCTCCCAGGGCGGCAAGAAGGTGGCTGTCATCGGCGGCGGCCCCGCCGGCATGATGGCCGCTCTCACCGCCGCGGACCGGGGGCACACCGTCACCCTGTTTGAAAAGACCGGCGAGTTAGGCGGCGAGCTGAAGTTCGCCACCTACGTCTCCTTCAAGTGGCCCCTGCGGGAGTACAAGGACTACCTCATCGCCCAGGTGGGCAAGAAGCAGGGCGTCACCGTCAAGCTCAACACCGAGGCCACCCCTGACGACGTGAAGGGCTACGACGTGGTCATCGCCGCCGTGGGCGCCAGCCCCGTGGTCCCCCCCATTCCTGGCATCCAGGCCGCCCTGCCCGCCTGCGACAGCTACGGGAAAGAGGACACCTTGGGCAATGAAGTGGTGGTCATCGGCGGCGGCCAGGTGGGCTGTGAGACCGCCCTGCACCTGGCCAAGCTGGGTAAGAAGGTGACCATCATCGAGATGCAGTCCGCCCTGGCCCCCGACGCCTCCAAGACCCACCGGGACGAGATGCTGGTGGAGTTTGACAAGGAACCCAACTTTATCCCCGTGGTCAACGCCAAGGTGTCCGCCGTGGAGCCCAAGGCCGTCACCTATGAGCAGGACGGCAATTCTATCACCGTCCCCTGCGACAGCGTGATCCTGGCCGCCGGTATGCGCGCCCGCACCCAACTGGCCGACTCCTTCATGGGCATCACCCCGGAGTTCGACGAGATCGGCGACTGTGTCCGGGCCCGCACCGTGGAGTGGGCCACCAAGGAGGGCTTCTACGCCGCCATCCGCATCTGATCTGCCCCATCGCCCCTTCCTCAGCCGCCGCGTCTCCCTTAGGAGCGCGGCGGCTGTTTTTTGTTACTCCCTTGTTACCTTTTGTTCCCGCTTTGTGGTAGATTGACAGACCGCTGATTGGTATACTGAGGTTACAAATGTAATCTGATACTCCCGGTTGAAAGGAGCATGGACATGAAGAAAAACCTCAAGTATCTGCTGCCCTTGGCGACCCTTCTTCTTTTGCTGTCCGCCTGCCAGGAGCCAGAGATGGAGGTATTCTCCTCCCACCCGTCCGTCCCCTCCACCACCGTCCTGCCCAAGCCGTCTCCGACCATTGCCCCCACGCCAGAGCCTACGCCGTCTCCCACGCCGGAGCCTGAGCCGAGTTTTGGCCCGGAGGAGCGGGAAACCGTCCTCCAGCAGTTCTTGGCGGCAGTGGAGGCCTTGTTCCCGGAGCCGCAGCCCTTCTCCATCGTGCCGGATGAGCGGGAATACCGGAGCTATGGCATCTTTGCGGTGTCCGATGTAGATGACGCAGTCTACCTGGCTTCCCGAGAAGGCCCCAATTACAGCGAATCCCTCTGGGCCTGGGAAGACGGGGCGGGAAACTGCCTTTATTCACCTGGGGAATGGATGAGCCGCAACATCAACGTGGTGGGCGATCAGGTTTTTTTGACAGAAAGTATGCCAGACGGTTCGAGTGGCCTTTGCTCTATCCCTTGCGACGGCGGAGAGCTTCAACTGGTATTTGAGAATCTAATCAATGTAACGTTTGTTGGACGCACCGTGTTTGCGATAAATGATGGCGTGCTGCTCACATTCCCGTTGGACCGCCCAGAGGAGAGAACTGTGATTTGGGCAGTCCCTCCCGAGGTCATATATTATGAATACATCCCGTTTGAGGACGGCGTGATCTTGAAACTCCAGGCGCCAACCCCGGAGGAATATGTAGATGTTCGTTGCCTGTACTACTGCGGAGCCGATGGGACCCGGAAGCTGTTAGATTATAATATTGAACATTATTGGTATGAATATGACAATCTACAGGTCAGCGACGGGAATGTCTATTTCAGTCATGATCCTGGAACTGATGGGGATGCTCAGATATATCAGATTGATTTGGATACAGGGGAGAAAACGCTATGCTGTGTCATCCCGTTACTCTATTGTTTCCAGGTCTATGATGGCAAACTCTATCTCAGTTCTTGGAGTACAAGCGGAAAGTTCTCCCGGGCCGAGTTGGATGGAAGCAGATTGGAAGACCTTGTTTTATATGAGATGGGCGGAGAGCAGAATGTATTAGACGTTGTGACCCCTATGGAGATGGCCGTGACGAAAGAGTACCTCTATTTATACGGGTATTCTTATGCCGCCAGCGGCCAATGGATCACCCGCATCCCGCTCCGGGGCAATGACCGACAGGAGAAGGTCTTTTTTTACGGCGAGTGGCTGACGCCAACAGAGTTTACACAGGCATATTATGCGATCCCATTTCATCCAAAGGACGCTTAACTGGGGGAGATTCTTCTTCCCTTCTGCGGCGGGCCGAAAACAGTGTCGCAGGACCCGGTCCAAATGGTCCGGGTCCTGCGACTGTTTTCCATATACTCAGCTTAAAACAGCCCGGAAATCACACCGTTCTCGTCCACGTCGATCTTCTCCGCAGCGGGGACTTTCGGTAATCCCGGCATGGTCATGATGTCGCCGGTCTGGACCACCACGAAGCCCGCCCCGGCGGACACCTTCACCTTGGACACGGTGACGGTGAAGCCCTCCGGCCGGCCCAGCTTGGCCGGGTCGTCGGACAGGGAGTACTGGGTTTTGGCCATGCACACCGGGAGGCTGCCAAAACCCATCTCCTCCAGCCGGGACAACTCCTTGTCTGCCGCGCCGGAGTAGGCCACCCCGGCGCCGCCGTAGATTCGCCGGACGATGGTCTCGATCTTTGCCTTCAGGGGCTGATCCAGCCCATAGCTGAAGCGGAAGTCCTTGGCCTGCTCCACCAAGCGCAGCACCTCTTGAGCCAAGTCCTGGCCCCCTTCGCCCCCCTTGGCCCACACCTCGCTCAGGGCCACGTTGACCCCCAGCTCCCGGCACTTGTCCCGGATAAGGGCCAGTTCGGCGTCGGTGTCATTGACAAAGCGGTTGATGGCCACCACGCAGGGCAGGCCAAATACCTGGGTGATGTTCTCCACGTGCTTGAGCAGGTTGGGCAGGCCTTGTTCCAACGCGGCCAAGTTTTCCGTCCCCAGCTCCGCCTTGGGCACGCCGCCGTTGTACTTCAACGCCTTCACCGTGGCCACCACCACCACCGCATCAGGGGCCATGCCGGCGGCCCGGCACTTGATGTCCAAAAACTTCTCCGCCCCCAGGTCGGCGCCGAAGCCCGCCTCGGTCACCACATAGTCGGCCAGCTTCAGGGCCGCGTCGGTGGCGGACACGGAGTTGCACCCGTGGGCGATGTTGGCGAAGGGCCCGCCGTGGACGAAGGCGGGGGTGTTCTCCAGGGTCTGGACCAGGTTGGGCTTAATGGCATCCTTGAGCAGGGCGGCCATGGCCCCCTGTGCCTTCAGGTCGGCGGCGGTCACCGGCGCGCCGGCGTATGTATAGCCCACGATGATCCGGGCCAGCCGTTCCTTCAGGTCCTTCAGATCGGTGGCCAGGCAGAGCACTGCCATAATCTCGCTGGCCACGGTGATGTCAAAGCCGTCCTCCCGGGGGGTGCCGTTGGCCTTGCCACCCAGGCCGTCCACGATATTGCGCAGCTGCCGGTCGTTCATGTCCACGCACCGCCGCCAAGTGATCCGCCGGGGGTCGATGCCCAGGGCATTGCCCTGCTGGATGTGGTTGTCCAGCATGGCGGCCAGCAGGTTGTTGGCCGCGCCGATGGCGTGGAAGTCCCCGGTGAAGTGGAGGTTGATGTCCTCCATGGGCACCACCTGGGCGTACCCGCCGCCGGCGGCGCCCCCCTTCACCCCGAACACCGGGCCCAGAGAGGGCTCCCGCAGGCAGAGCAGCACGTTCTTGTCCAGCCGGGCCAGAGCATCGGCCAGGCCCACGGAGGTGGTGGTCTTGCCCTCCCCCGCAGGGGTGGGGTTGATGGCGGTGACCAGGATGAGCTTGCCCTTTCGGGGCTTGTCCCGCAGGCTGGTCAGGTCCAGCTTGGCCTTGTACCGGCCGTAGTGCTCCAGCAGTTCCTCCCCGATGCCCGCCCGGGCGGCCACCTGGCTGATGGGGAGCATCTTAGCGGCCTGTGCGATCTCGATGTCTGTTCTCATCTTGTACTCTCCTTCCGCGCCCAAAATAAAAAGGGCGCACCAAACTGTGTGCGCCCAGACGGTCGGCAAAAGCGGCGCGGCTGCGCCGGCTGTACTCCACGTGGTCCTCCACTTCCGTCAGTCATACAGCAGATTCATCATACCACGGTCCGCCGTCTCCCGTCAAGAGATCTTCTCACCAGATTTGTCTTTCTCACTCAATACCCCCTGTATTGTCTCCTGGCGGACAGGGATGCGCTCCCTTTTTTCATTTTACCAGATTACAGGGTCTTTCCGGCTCTGTTTCATCCATTTCTCAGTGACATAATTTGTTGCATAATTCCCGATACAAAAAGTTATCCACAACTTCCACAGAGTTTTCCACAGGTCGCAATCTTTTTGATTTCAAACGTTTTCAGGAATATCAACCATTTTTGTCAAACCCGCAAACGAAGTTTCTCCCTCTTTTAATCGCCTATTTTATTTTACATAATGCATAAATCTGAGCGTTAACAGCTTTCGTTTGATTACCCCGCAAAGGGTGCCATGGGCAGGCGGATAAAATAGTCCCGGCCGTGCTTACACACCGGACACTGGGCAGGGGCCATGGTGGCGTGGATGATCTGCCCGCAGTTCAGGCACATCCAGGTCTCCTCCTGTGAAGAGGAAAACAGCTGATCTTGCTCCATGAGGGTGGCAAAGCGCTGAAAGCGGTCGGCGTGGGTCTTTTCGATACCTGCGATCATCTCAAAGGTCTTGCTGATCAGGTCAAACCCCTCTTCGGCCGCGATCTTGGCAAAACCCGCGTAATCGTGCTCCCACTCCTGGAGCTCATTGTGGTTGGCCGCCCTCAGGTGCCCCAGCAGATCGGGATACAGGTCAATGGGATAATTCCCGTCCACAGTGAGATTGCGGCACACCGAAGGCTGGAGTGCGTCGTAAAATACCTTGGCGTGGGCCAGCTCCTGATTGGCGGTGAACTCAAACACCCGGGCCACCACCTCCAGCTTCTGCTCCCTGGCCTGCTCGGCGGCAAAGGTGTAACGGTTCCGGGCCTGGCTCTCTCCGGCAAAGGCTCTCATCAGATTTTCTCTGGTTTTGCTTTTCTCAAAATCCATGGAATGTACCTCCTTCATTCAGATGCTTCCAGTATTCCCCTTCCCCTCTCTTGGCATACGGGACAAAGTGTGCTATACTGAAAAAAATACATAGTGGAGGTTTTGTCATGACCCAGGATATCCAATTGAAAAACGGCCAGGTGCTGGTGTCCGTCACCGGGTACAGCGGCGAAGAGGACTTCTATCTCATGTTCGACATCATCAAGGAGCTTCTGAATCCCGAGCACGCCACCTATGGGGTGGACAGCATGTGCGTGGATGGCTCCTTCCGCAAGGACGGCCTGCTGGTGCGCATGAGCAGCGAATGTGTCACCGACTGCTGCTGCTTCCACTACGACCCCACCTCCATGAGCCCGGAGGACGTGGCCAAGGTCCGGGGCTGGATCGACGCCGTGGTGGTTGAGCTCCATGCCAGAAGGCCGAAGTAACGCAAGGGCGGACCCTTGCAGCCCTGTCCGTCTGGTGGCGGACCCACTCCCCCTTGCGGGGGAGTTTTCTTTTTACCAAAAAAATTTCCCGGGGAACCTTTGCCTCCCCTTCCGCGTGTTATGGGTGAGGGACCTCAAACCACACAAGAAAGAAGGTGTGCCTATGGACCACAGCCGGTTCACCGCCTATGTAGAGCGGTACGGCGACTTGGTCACCCGGCTGCTCCTGCTGCGCTGCCGCCAGGTGGAGGACGCCCAGGACTGCTTCCAGGCCGTCTTTCTCAAGCTCTACACCCACGGCGGGGACGACTGGGAGCCGGAACGGGTCAAGGCCTGGCTCATCCGCACTGCTATCCACGAGGCGGCCAGCCTGAACCGCCAAGTCTGGCGGCGGCGGGTGGTGCTGCTGGGGGACGCCCCCTACCCTGAAGGGACTGCCCCGGAGGGCAGCGCCGGGCGGGAACTGCTGGATACCCTGCGCACCCTGCCTGAGCACCAGCGGGAGGTGCTGTACCTGCACTATTACGAGGGCTACTCTGTCCAGGAGCTCTCAGAAATTCTAAACGTACGGCCCGGCACGGTGAAATCCCGGCTGAGCCGGGCCAGGGATGCGCTGAAAACAAAATTGGAAGAGGAGGGTCTCATCCATGAAATGGGATGCATTTGACGACATCCGCACCCCCGCGGCCTGGCTGGACCAGGCCAAGGAGCTGACTGAAACACCCCGCCGCCGGCGGCGGACCTGGTCCCCCCGGGCCAAGGGGGCGCTCCTCGCCGCCTGCCTGTGCGCGGCGGTGGTGGGGACGGCCTTTGCGGCCGCCCTGATCTGGGGCACCCCAGTGACCATCATCTTGCCGGACGAGACAAACTATCTGGTACAGGCCGACATCACGCATCTGTCCCCAGAGGAGTACAGCCCGGCCATCCAAAGCGCCCTGGCCGCCCTGGACCCGGACGACCCTAACTCCGGCAACAACCTCTATCAGGACAGCTGGGCCGACTGCGCGGGCTTCCTGGGCTTTGACCTGCTGGGCCATCCCTGGCTGGACTACGGCTATGACTGGAGCGGCTCCGGCCATGACATGACCCCGGATAATGCGGTGGACCATCCGTTTTACGCCAATGTCACCGGGGCGGACGGCCATCTGCAGTGGGCGGAGGTCAGGGCCTCCCGCCGGGTGGACGGCGTGGAGTTCTCTCTGGGGGCCAGCATCTACGGGGAGGGCTATCCCTCCGATATCCCCACCATGGCGGAGGGCTGGGACGCGCCGGGGCAGAGCTATCAAATGGCCTGCGGCCTGGAGGCCCAGATCGTCACCAGCCAGAAGGAACCCCTCACCCAGGTCTACTTCGCCACCGAGCACGTGCAGTACTGGCTCACCGCCACTGTCGGCGAAGAGGGCGGCGGCCTCGTCCGGGAATATTTGGACCAGTTCTATGCCATAGGCGACAATACCTGACCAGACAGAGCGGCGGGGCAATGCCCCGCCGCTTTGCTTGTTCCCCCTCAGTCCGCCTGACGGCGGACAGCTCCCCCGCCAGGGGGAGCCAAGGCCCCGCCGTACCAGGCGCGCCCCGAGGGCCGCTGGTGCTTCTACTCTGGTGCGCATCAGCGGCAGCGGCGCAGGGGGTAGGGGGTGTCCCAGTTACCTCAGCGCCGGTCGTTGAGCGGGATGCACCGAGGGGCCAGAAAGCGCTTTTCTTTGGATTTCAAAAACCGTTTCTTT
>CDZQ01037426.1_pt1 | contig 17456 bp, 20 predicted proteins | sample 554831 | NCBI WGS metagenome assembly CDZQ01 (sample SAMEA3182112, study PRJEB8094) | gut metagenome | biome: human; feature: gut; material: Stool; isolation source: human stools | place: Canada | collected 2013-05-06
CAAACTACTTTTTGTTATATATTTTTTTAATTTTCTTTTTTCAGTTGATAACTATAACATCACTTGGCCTCTTTTACTTATCAGATAGACTCCACTGGGATAATAAATTTACGATACCTAAAGGTCATTGGAAAGATACAGCACCTCAACAAAATGATGACGATGAGCAATTATAGATAAATATTGTTTGTAAATTTCCCCCTACCAATCCATCGGCTTGCCCAGCGGGCCACGGGGGATATCCGGGCCAAAGGTATAGGCACCCGGGCGTTGCACATCGCTTAGTTCACGACGGGCATGCAGAATCAGCTCCTTGTGCAGCGCTGACACGTCATAACCCTGATGCGGCACCACAAAGGCTTTAAGCCTGTAGCCCTCGTCCTGCCGCATCAGCCGCACAAGGCACTGCTTTACCCCTTCGTGGCGCTCGATGACCGAGGCCACATACTGGGGAAACACATTGATGCCGCCCACCTGCACGGCTTTGTCGATGCGCGCGCCCGGTCGCAGGTGCCGCTGGCCTGTCCAGGTCACGTTATCCATCAGCGGGTAGTGCTGTACCACGCCATCTGGCAGGCAGCGCATCAGCGCGTTGCCGTGCTCCCCTTCTCCCCGCGCCACATGCGGCAGCAGTTCATAATCGGCTTCCGGCTCAAAGCGGCAGCAAACCACACCCATCTCTGACGAGCCAAAAAATTCCATTACGCGAAAGCCCTGCCGCTCCAGCGCGTACATCACCTCGGGCGGCGTAGGCGATGTGCCGGTCAGCAGGGTAATCCCCTGCCCTGCCTCCGAGCTGGAGGCCTGCCATCCCCGCATATCCACAAGACGCGACAGCAACAGCGGTATGCTGATAACAAGATCGCCGGGGCGCATTTGCGCCTCAACCATTGTCGGCAAAGGCGGCACGCTGCGGATGGGCACCCCGAGGCTCAGGGGCAACAGCAAGCCAAATGTAAAGCCGTACATATGACGCATGGGGACGGTAATCAGCGCCGAGGTTCTGTCCGCCACAATGGGTGCCAGACTGGTCACTTCCTGCCGGATGTGGCTTTCCTTATGTGTGCAGGGCTTGGGCTTGCCCGTTGAGCCGGAAGTAAAAAACGTGAGCGAGCGGTCGCTGTTTTCCCACTGCTGCAAAACCTGTTGCGAAAAATCACCGCACAGCCCGCCAACCTCGGGTGCGGCCGCAGAGGTGTGAAACATGGCATTGCACCGCTGCGCCATATTTTCCAGCGCAGTGGCATCAAGCCCAAGCGATTCCCACCGCATGGATGCAAACTCGTGCGGCGCGCGCGCCTCAAAGCTCAGCGGATTGCGCTGGCTCAACTCTGCCTGCGCCATGGATTGCACTATCGCCGTAACAGCCCTGAAATCAAGAATTGCAATCTGCTCAAGCGGCCAGGACTCCATTACGCACCCCGCACTTCGATTAATGCCTGTCTGCCGCTTGCAGCAGCAGCGCAGACGCAGTTAACAGCTTCAGCCTTGGCCATCTGCGGCAGGTTCAAGGCCAGCAGCACATCCAGAGCCTGCGCCAGTGGCCCATGACCGTACAGATGTTCATGATTTGTCCAGCCCGGCCCGGATGCGGCACCCGAGGCAAAGACAGGGCCGTCCGCCTCCGGCTGTTGCCCCCACCGCACTTGCAGCGAGGGCGCACCGGCAGCTTGCCTGCCCAGACACAGGGCAACGGCCCCTTCTGTCTGGGGATGCTTGCTGCTTAAATATTCCGGGCAGCAACGGGAAAAACGGCTGTCTGTTTCGTCCACCGCACACAGCAGCACCCTCTCGGCCCGGCCCGCACCCAGCAGGGCTGCCGCAGTGCTCACAGCACCGGCAAAAGAAAGCTCAAACTGCGAAATGGTAAAACACGGCCCCTCAATGCCAAGCAGCAGGCTGAGCAGGCCTGCGCCCATATTGTTAACGGCATGCGAAAAGGCCGTTGGCGAGGAAAGATGCGGCCCGTTATCCAGAATGGAATCCATGAAATCCATGCTCATTTGCGAGCTGCTGTAGGCCGTGCCAAAAACAAGGGCTGTACGGTGCAGGACTTCTTTTTGCCGCCAGCCCGCCGCATCCAGAGCCTGCACACAGGCCAAAAGCGCCATACGCGCATAGCGGGGAATGCGGCGCAGCGACACGCCCGGCAGCAATGCCGCGAGAGAAGAAATATCGGGGGCAGATATGGCAGGCGCTTGCCCTTGCTGTATGGCTGCAAGGGCTTCCTTGCCGCCAATGCTGTGCACAAGCCCGGTTCCCGCCACAGAAAGCGCAGCACTGCTCATGGCTTTACCCTCCCCAGAACCAGAGCGGCATTGCCGCCGCCAAAACCCAGCGAGGTTGAAAGCGCAAATGGCGAAGATACCGCAAGGGCGCTCTGTGTGGGCGCAAAACCTATTTCAGGGTCAATGGTAAAAAACCCCGGCGAGGCCGGAACCGTGCCGTTGCGCAAGGCCGCGAGCGTCAGCACGGCTTCCAGCGCGCCAGCGGCCCCAAGGGTGTGCCCCGTGCCGCCCTTGCTGGCCCATACGGGCACTCCCGGCAGCAGGGTGCGCAAAAGCCGTCCTTCAACCTTGTCGTTCTCACGGGTAGACGTGCCATGCGCGTTCACAAAAGCCATGTCCGCCGCTGTCAGGCCTGCCTGATCCAGAGCCGAGCCGATGGCGAATGCCAGGCCCCGCCCTTCGGGATGCGGCGCGGTAAAATGGTGCGCGTCAGAGGCGTTGCCGTAGCCCAGCACATGCCCGAGCACGGCGGCATTGCGCCTGCGGGCATGCTCGGCACTTTCCAGAACCAGCGCGGCTGCGCCTTCGCCAAGATTCAGGCCTTTGCGGTCGCGGTCAAAGGGGCGGCACGGCTGGTCGGAATATATCATCAGCCGCGCAAAGCCCGTATGCGGCACGAGGCTCAGGGCATCGGCTCCGCCGCAAAGCACGCACTGGCACTGACCTGTGGTGATGAGATCCAGTGCCAGACCAATGGCGTCCGCGCCGGATGTGCAGGCATCGGTGACGGTAAGGCGCGGGCCGTGGGCCTCCACGTCCATCTCCAGCGCGAGATTGGCGCTGAAGTAATCATCGCGGTCGGCTCCCTGCGGGCAAAAGCATACAGGCGGTGCAGATGCCACAGCCTGTTCTGCCGTAGTTTCACGGCTGGCGGCATAAGATTCCAGAAAATGCGATGCGCTCCCGGCGGTCGTGCCAAGCACAATGCCCGCCTCAAGCAACAGATGCCGGGGCAACGCGGCCTCGGTCAGCGCGCTGTGGCACACGGCCCTTGCGAGCGCGAGGGTATCTTGCGCGGAGTGTTTGCGCCCGCCGGGAAAGTGCTTTTCAGCAAGCCCGAAAAACGGATACGGCAAGGCTCGGCTGTCCAGCACGCTAGCCGCAACAAGCCCGCCCCGCCCGCTTTGCAGGCCATCCAGAACCGCAGCCGGGCTATCGCCAGCCGCGCACAGGCAGGCCATGCCTGTTACAACAACGCCCGAGCCGTGCTGCATTACTTTTCTCACGCCTGGGCTTTGCGGGCGCAGATAAAGTCTGCAAGGCCACTCACGGAGGTAAAGGCCTTGCGGGCTTCCTCGGCATCAGCAATGGCTACGCCAAAGTGCTTTTCAACCACGACCACAAGCTCCACCGCGTCCAGCGAGTCCAGCATCAGGCCGGAATCCCCAAACAGCGGGGCTGAGGAATCAATATCTTCCACGGTGATGTCTTCGAGGCGCAGACCATCAATAATTGCCGCTTTCAGGGCGGATTCCATTTCGTTTTTTGTCATCATTGCGACCACATATCGTAAAAATTAAAGAACTGGTACGGGTGCCGTTCCACAACGGTTTCCATTGCTGCGGCAAACTGTTGTGCATACGGCTGAAAAACAGAAACATCACGGCGCGGCAAACCAGCGGGCACTGCCAGCCGATCAGCCATAAAAACTCTGGTGACGCCTTTTTCCCGCACGGTGAAAAGCATGAGCAATTCCGCTCCCGTGATGGAGGCAAGCGCATAGGCGCTGGCAGGAATGCGGATGCTCCCGCCCATGAAGGCCACATCAACTCCCTGCCCGGATTGCTTTGTGCCGTGCAGCCGGTCGCCCATAAGGCAGACAACTTCGCCGCGCCGCAGCGCTGCCGCTGCCTCGACCATGGAACCTACAGGGTCCGCCGAATCAATGATTTTGAACGGCCTGCCCCTTCCATGCTGGAAGTAGTGTTTGCCCTGATCCTCGGGATTGTGCAACTGCACCACGTTCACCGGGCGGTCAAACTGCTCCAGCCCCGCAATCCCCACCTGCCATGCGCCAATGTGGGCCGTCAGCACAATGCAGCCATGCGGGTTGGCCCCTGCCTCGGCAAATCGCTGCCGCACATGCTGGTCAGTTTCGCAAAAAGGAAACCGCCCTGTGACCCCGGCAATCATCCTGTCCAGCAGCACCTGCCCGAAATTCAGATACAGGCGGTAGGCATGCACAAACCTGCTCCAGGCTCCGGCGCGGGGGAAGCGGCGGTCAATATAGGCCGCACAGCGCTGGCGCACATGGGGCAGCATGGCATAATACAATACAACAAAGGCCAGTACCATTCGCGCTGCAAAGACCATCCGGCAGCGCACCAGAACCTCAAAAAAACCGTATTGAAGCCGGGAGCCAAGTACGGCGGTTATGGGGCGTTTAGTCTGCAAGGCCGCCCCCCTGCCGCATGCGCGTCATGCCGCGCGCCGCAAGATAGGCCAGCCCGCCCACTACGGCCCCGGCCAGCAGACCAAGCAGCGGTGCAAGAACAAGCGCGCCCACAAACCAGTCGAGTATGCGCTGTGGAGCTTCATAGCCGAGGGTCTGCACAGAAAATTCCGTCAGCCAGCTGCCATTGCGCAGCCTGTAACCAAGCAAAACCCCAAGGCCCGGCACAAATGGGGGCCACGTGAGCGGGATCATTGCCAGCGCGCAAAGCCTGTTCAGCCGCAGCCAGCCAATGCACAGCAGGAGCAGAATACTCTGTAAACCCGGCAATGGCAGTGTGGAAACAGCTATGGCAATAGCCGCCGAGCGCCCCAATTGCCACGGCGTGGCTCTGTCCGCAAGCAGACGGCGCAGGGAATCCATAGGGCGCAGCAGAGAAATGCGGCCCTGCCCGTCCACGCTGTGCTGGCGAAAGGGCACAGGCACCAGGGCGCGGATAGTCAGCCGCGTGTTCAGCAGAGAAATACGGATATTGTCCTTGAGCGCCTTGAAATGCGAAACGCGTTCTTCCCTCGGCGGATAATACACCCGAATGCCAATTTCGCGCACGTCAAATCCGGCCCATGCAGCGCGCACCAGCACTTCAACCTCAAAGGCGTAGCCCGGTTCCGTGAATTTCAGGCAGTCCAGCACACGCAAGGGATAGGCGCGGAAGCCGCTCTGCATGTCGCGCACCCGCTCCCCTGTCTGCACACGCATCCAGAATGCGGAAAATGCTCTACCAAAACGGGACGAGCCAGGCACGTGCGGCACGTTGAAATCGCGGCAGCCCACAATAATTGCGCCGGGGTGCTGCGCAATGGCCTGCAAAAAAAGGGGGATATCCTCCGGGTAGTGCTGCCCGTCGGCATCCAGCGTAATCATGTGCGTTGCGCCAAGCCGTGCGGCCTCAGCCGCGCCAGCCAGCAGGGCCGCGCCCTTGCCGCCGTTGCGGGGCAGGCGCACAAGCGTGATGGGCAGGCCTTCCAGACTGTCAGCACTGCCGTCTGTGGAGCCGTCGTCCACCACGATGATCGTGCAGCACTGGTTCAGGGCCCGCTGCACCACATTGCGCAGGCCTTCACGGTGGTTGTACACCGGAATGACCACGGCAATTACTGGCGGCATACGACCTTGCCCTGACGCCACAGTGCGCAAAATTCGCGGTAAAAGGCTGGCGGCTCCATGAGCAGGTTGCCGTTCAGGTCAAGCATGAGCTGGGTTGTGCTGGCTGTGGTGGTCACAAGGCCTGCCGCGTCTTCAATGCGGTATTCAAAATCCAGCACAGCGGCCTCATTCCAGAACAGCTCGGCGTGGATGGTGTATGTCTGGCCGTAGAGTAGCGGATGGTGAAAATCCAGATGAAAGAGCTTGAGCGGCACCACAACGCCATTATCACGAAAATCGAGATAGCTGATGCCATAGGCACGGCCCATGGCCTCCCGGCCATCCTCAAGCCAGCTGGCATAGCGGCCGTGCCACATAAAGCGCACGGCATCCACCTCTTCAAAGCGCACCGTGCGCTGGACGCTGACGCAGAGAGAAGGCACCTCCGGCGCGCTACGGCGGCGGGGACGTGAAGCGCGGTGCAGGCTCATAGGGCTGGCACCTCCACCTGTATGCGGGCTGCCAGCGTTTCGCCGCTATGCAGGGTGCATTCCCAGCGCCCCTCACGCCGTCCCTTGCTCAGGGTCAGCAAAATATCCACATCCGGCCCAAGCGGCGCAAGAAATTTGGCCTGCGGCACACATGCCAGATCCGCGGATTGCCCCATTGCTTCAAGTGCAACCTGAACCATGAGCACCTGAACGACAGCGGGCAGCACAGGATGCCCCGGGAAATGCCCGGCAAACACCGCACTGTCCGCCGCAAAACAAAAGCTCTGCCGCCATGCGCCCTGCTCGGGCGAATGTTCCAACTGGCTGGCCGCATGCAGCACGGCACGACGCATCACGCTCATAAATGCGAAATCTCCACAAAATACATATCCATGGTCATTCCGTCCTGCTCACTGTACACGCCATTCAAGCCATCCGCTGTCGGGCTGAACCGAGCCTTCCAGCCTTTGCCCTCAAGGTTCGTCAGCGCCGTATCCTGACCGAGAGCAGGCAATATTCTGTATACGGCCACACCAGCGCGAACAAGCAGGCTGGCGGCCTCCCTGCCCATACCTTCCGCCGGGGTGCATTGCATTTTTACAGACTGCGCACTTGTTGCGCCCTTTGGCCCACTGTCTGGCGCAACATCCGGGCTGTACGTGCAGACGCCCAGAGTTCTGCCATGTGGCAGAATAAGCGCCAGACTCCCGCCGGATTCAGTCATTTGCACCTCGCCCTGCACAGGCGCGCTCTGCCCGGCAATAGTCAGCCGCGCACCAAACTGCGCCACCAGCGAACCGCTCTGCTGGCCTGCCTGAAGCGGCGGCAACACCATTGTGCGCTTTTGCGCGCCGCAAGCTGCAAGCAAGCCCACAATCAGCAGCAAGCCTAGGTAGCGCAGGGCATTCATGCCTGTTTTCCTTGCGTCCGGCAGAGTCTGGGCAAAAGCCACAAGGCCACAGGAACCTCCACAATCAATCCCCAGAAAATAACTTCACCCATAGCTTTAAGGGCCGGGTGCTGCGCAAGAGCCAGAAGGCCCATACCCGTGAATGTGGTGAGCGAAGACACAACAACGGCCCGCTCCACTCCCATTTTCACCCCGCTGACAAGATCATGCGTGACCACAATGCCGTGATCTGCCGCAAGACCCAGCACCAGCGGCATTGCCGCCATGCCCGCCAATGTCAGCGGGTGGCTGGTAATAGACATCCACGCAAGTATACATGCAACGGAACACAACGGTGGCAAAGATGCAAGCAAGGTTCGCCGCGCATCGCGAAAGTATAAAAACAGAAGCGCCAGACAGGCCATCCAGGCCATCGGCACAAGCCGCTTTTCCATACCAAGCTGCTGCAACAGCGTTGTTTCAAGCTCGCCGGGGGCCAGCGCCATTGTCTGCGCGGCAAGGGCAGGTTCCAGACGGCTTACATCCGCCTTTTTGCCGGTAAAGAGCAAAAGCCTTGCCGTATGGTCATCAGCTTGCGGCGCATGCAAAAAGACATCTACCATTTCACCCAGGCCTGCGGCGCGCAGCACTGACGGGTCAAATTGCGCCACCGGGCGTTCAAGCAGCTGCACAAAGGGGGCAAAGGCTTCAGCGGTGAATCCGTACCGCAGCGCGGCAGAGGCCAAAAGAGCCTGAACACGCGGCCCTTCCGCCTTTGCAAAGGCCTCCCACCGCTGCACGTTGGCCTGCGCCTGCTCCGGCGAAGGCCACACATCGGTAAGGGTGCCGATCTTGTTTTCCGGTTCCAGAACCCGCAGGGCCTGCGTTACGGCGCGGCCATTGGCAAGGGCTGCGTCCGTTGTCGGGCCTTCAACCACAAGAATATTGCTGTCGCGCGATCCCCAAATGGCCTTGAGCTTCTCGCCGTCCTGCTGCAATTGCGCCATGTCCGCCCCCATTGTGCGGGGCGAAACATCCACGCGCACAATGGAAAACAAGGCGTAGCACAACAGCAATAGTCCAAAAACACTCGCAAAGACACGTAGGGGCACTGGCTGACGCGGCGCGGTATTTTCCGTGCGCACAGGCAGGGGCGGCATATTGAACCAGGGGCACACGGGGAGCACAACAACGGCCAGCGCAAAGCCCGCGCTCAAGGTCAGCAGGGCAAACAGGGCCAGCTGGCGCACCGCCGGAATGCCCGAAAGCAGCAATACGGCAAAGCCGGAAGCATTGACCAGATACCCCTGAAACAGCGGCGGCGTAATATGTTCCAGTACTTTCTCTGTTGAGTCGCCGCTGCGCAGGGCAAAGTGCATATGCACGGCGTAGTCTTCCGCCACGCCAAGCACGGACGCGCCAAAACCAAGGGCCAGCCCGGAGAGCGCTGGCGAGAGGAGAGTCATACCGCCCAGGGCAAAGCTGGCGGCAAACGCAGGCACCAGCATAAGCCACAGCGCGCCGCGCGAGCGCACCAGCAGGGCGTACACCAGCACAAATCCCAGCATGGAAAAAAAGACGATATTGGTCACATCGCGCTGGATAACCTGCGCATTGACGGCGCTGTGCCTGTGCCCGCCCACCACAAGGCCCTGCATGTCCGGCGCAAGGTGTTTCTGCATGGCGGCATGGATGGCGTCCATCAACCGAGCGGCGGCGCTGACATCGTGCAGGGAATGGGCTGGCCGCAGCACCAGCAGCAGGTGTTTGCCGTCCGCGCTCACAGGATAGCCCAGCACAGGGTCGGGCATGGCCCCGGCATGCTCTGCCGGCAGGCGAGAAAGAACATACTTGCGCAAACCCAGTGGATCGGCCCGCAGCCAGTCCTGTGCCGGGCCAGCGGCAAGGAGGCTGTTCAGATTGTCATGAGCCGAGCGCACGGCGGCATCAATCTGCGAGGCACCTGTTGCCTGTTGCAGTTGGCCCAACGTGGCACCATCCATAAAATACGGCAGCAGGGCCATGAGCGCCTGGGCATCGGGCATGCCCACGGCCCCCACCCTTTCGGCCATATCCGGCGGCAGATCGCCCAAGATGGCATCGGCAGCGCTTGCAAGCGCATACTTTTTGCCCTGACGCTCTGTGGAAAGATCAATAAACAGCAGACCAGAAGCCGGGGAAACATCCAGAGCTTTGGCCATGCGGCGCACTTGCGGCGCATCGTCAGGGAAAAAGGCCATGCTGCTGGAATCTGGCTGCATCCGGGCGGCCAACAAGGCAAAAACCGCCCAGCACAAGAGAACCAGGCTGAATCCCAGAATTTTGTGTGAGCGTACCCAGCAATGAAGCCTGACAATAAAAGGCTTGCCCATAGGCCTACTGACCACCGCTCCCCGCTGCCTCAAGCAGGGCGCAGGGTGCTGGCATGGGCTCGTTTACCCGTGTTTGCTTAAAGACAATGCGCACAGTATCGCCATTACGTTCCGTAAAGCTCAACTGGCTTACACTCTTGAGATCATCGGCAAAGGTTACTTCAAGCTTTGCAAAAAAAGACTGTCGGAGGGGATACAGTTGCAACATGGTTTTGTCGGCCTGCGGGCGCTCAAGCCTGTAGGTGGCGCGCAACGCAGCGGGATCAATGCTGATCCAGTCCAGAATATTGCGGATAATGGCTGTAATAACCGTGGATTCCCGTTCATTGGCAGGGCGCGTTGCTTCCGGCGAGCCTTCCCACAATGCGCCCCTTCCATTCTTGTAGATAAAGCCAGAGGCAAGAGGACGGGTATACGCCCAAAGCAGGCTGTCGGCGGGTTGAAAGCCATTGTCATCCTTACTAGCTGCACGCGCCTGGGCATTGCCCGCATGAGCACCACGGCGCAGGCAAAAATAACCTTGCGAGGTCATGGGGCGGGCCAATACGGCCATGGATTTCTCCTGCACAAAATCAGCGCTCAGGCTGGCAATGCCAGCACTTTGCCGTGCGGCAACATCGAGCAGAGCCTCGGCGCTTGCAAGCGGCTGCTGCTGCGCAACCGCATAAGTGGGCAGCACAGTAAAAGCAATAAAAAACCCAGCCAGGAACAACAGGCCCGCAGATGAACGCATCAGGCCGTTTCCTCCGGCATAAATATCTTGAACTGCCCGGTGGCCAGCAGCTGCCCCTCGGCATGCACCTCGCCGTCAACCACGGCAATTTCGCCAAGTCTGGCCGAGACGCGCACTAGAACGTCCAGGCGCTGCCCCACGCACGCATCGGCATGCACGGTTACATCGCGCAGGGCGGCAAGGTAGCCCCAGCCCGCGCAGGCACCGCCTGCTGCAAGCAGGCTGGCCCCGGCCCCGGCGGCAAAACACTGCGCCATGATTTCCGCATAGGCCACGCGCTCAAGTTTGCCGTCAGGCCGCAGAAAGGGATTATCTTCCCGCACTGCCGCCGTTGCCCGCGCTTCTTCCGAGCTAAAACTTTCAAGCCCGCTCAGAAGAAGCATGGGGGCACGGTGCGGCACAATGGCCGTAAGAGACTGCTGCGAATCAGTATTCACTGCTCGCCACATTCCGGCGGATGTTCTGGTCAAGAATGCCGACCCACTTGTTGTAATTGGGGTGGATAGAGGCTGTGCCGTTGCTCTTGGCCTTGTATTCCATGTTGGTGCTGGCCTTGTAGTTGATGCTGTAATGCGTGGCCGTATAGGGGATGGAGACCACCACAGTGTGCTTGTTGCGCACCATGATTGTGGCTTCAATCGTGTTGGAGGAAGGTTCAGAAACGCGCCAGCCGGTATCAGCGCAGGCTTTGACGATGGCGTCGTGCATCTTTTTTTCAGAAATATTCTTGCTGGCTTCGGCAGCGGGGAAGTCATAGGCAAAGGTGCCCACAGGCTGGCCAAAACGGCAGCCAATGGCCGCAAGAGTCATCACCAGCACCGTAAGCAAAAGATATTTTTTCATTACAGTTACTCTCCTGTCACACTCGTTAGATGTTTTACATAAAGATTTCTGACATGCCGCATCATGGCGCGATGCGGTAAAAGTTCACCGGCAAAGGCCTGTGGCCATACCGGATCAAGAAACTCCATATGGATGGTAGCAGGATGAAAGCCCTTGGCGCCAGGAGGAAACACCTGGAAGCTGTTGTGAATCAGCAAGGGGAGCACGGGACGACCGGCCTTGACAGCAACGTGGAAAGCGCCAGCCCTAAACTTGCCCAGAGCACCAGTGCGGGTACGGCTGCCTTCGGGGAAAATCACCAGAGTAACCCCATCACGCAGACGTTCAAGGCACAAAGCCTCGACCTGTTCTGCGGGCAGACTCTGCGCATCGATATATTCCGCGCTGCGCATGGTGGGCGCAAAGAAAAAGAGCAAGCGAAAGGGCCAGCTTTTGGTTATCAGGCACACATTGGCCTGATCCTGCGCCGCAAGCAGGTAAATATCCAAAAAAGACTGATGGTTGCACACAACAACCGACCCAGGATACTCCACTGCCATATGTGCGTTGCGAATACGCACCGGCAGCCAGGGCCGCAAAAAAAACAGCGTAGAGCGTCCATAAAGCCAGATGTACCGGCGATTGGCCGCGCTCATGGCACCGGGAAAAACCATGTGCAACGCGGCGATGCACAGTGTCATGGGCAAAATAATAATTGTCCAGCAAACAAAAATTGCACTTATGGCAATGTTTGGCACAATATTACTGTTCCGCCTTGACGGTTCCTTCATCGCGCAAGGCCTCGATGAATGCATAAATGTCCCCAAGTGTCTGAATTTTTACCAGGGACTCTTTGTTTTGCAATTTGAAGTTGAAGGCCTTTTCCAGCACGATGACCATATCCACGATATCAAGGCTATCAAGCCCGAGGTCTTCCTTGATATGTGCTGTAGGAACAAGCTGATCCGGGGACAATTCAAATTCTTCACTCAAGGCCGCGTCAATCGTCTCTCTAATTTTATTATCGTTCATTCTTTCCCAACATTCATTGAATTTTCACGCAACCTATCAAATATGATAGTGCAATTGCAACCGCCAAGCGCAAAACTATTTTTCAATACCAAACCACTTGGTTTATGCAGCTGCCCGTTCATATGATTCAAATTTCCGCATCTGACATCAGGATTGCGCAATCCGCGCGTTGGAAAATATGTGGAGGACTGCAACATTTCTATACACAAAATGCTTTCCAGCGCGCCGCTGGCCGCCATAGTATGCCCCAGGTGCCCTTTGAAACTGCTGACAGGTGCTGTAGAGCCAAAAACAGCCTCAATGGCCTGCCCTTCTGCAATATCACCGAATTCAGTTGCGGTAGCGTGGGCGTTAACATAAGCAACATCCTGCGGTTGCGCGCCTGCATCTTCCAACGTTCTGCGCATGCAGCCAGCAATGGCAGCTGCGTCGGGCTGGGCGATGCTGCCGGGCGATGAAGATATGGCCGCGCCGCGTATTTCCGCCAGTATGGGCGCATTGCGGGCTTGAGCGCTTTCCAGACTCTCCAGCAGCAGGATGCCCGCACCTTCGCCGCAAACAATGCCTGTGCGCTCCGCATCAAAGGGGCGAGAGGCGCAATCCGGGTCTTCTGTGTGCGATGCAGCGCCAAGGCGGTCAAATGTTGCGGAGGTCAACAGGTGGAATTCATCCGCGCCGCCGCAGAGCATCATTTCTTCCCGCCCTGCCGCGATAGCCTCAAACCCGAGGCACAGGCTCATGAGGCCAGAGGCGCAGGCGGCGGCAGGCGCAAGCGTGCGACCTGCGCACCCGCAGGCCAGAGCCACATTGGCGGCAACCGTGTGGCTCATAACCTTGAAGAATACTGTACTGCGCATGCTCTCCACGCTGTGCTCGCGCAGAAACATCTCAAAAAATTCATGTAGCATTGTGGGGCTGCCCACAGTTGAGCCAACAGCTACGCCCATGCGCTGCCCGGGCCGGGTACTCAGCCCGGCATTGGTCAGAGCCTCCCAGGCAGCCAGGCAGGCAAAAATCGACATGGGCGACATGGAACGCCGCAATTCCCGTGGAATACGCTTTTCCTGCAATGGCGGCACCAGCCCGGCCACACGGCACGACAACCCCTCAAGCTTGTATTCCGGCAAGGTGGTCAGCGCGCAACGGTTATCGCGCACACCTTCGTACATGGCGGATACGCCTTCGCCGAATGGCGAAACCGCGCCCAAGCCTGTAACGACTACTCGCTTTCCGCGCATTCCCTGAACTCCTTGAGAACGTTATCATGACCGAAGGAAAATCCCACGGCCAGAGCAGCACTGACCATGCCGCCCAGCACACCGGGCAGCAGGATGTTCTGCCCGGCCAGGAACAGCCCCGGCAGGCGTGTGACAGGCAGCATGGGCATGGCGCCCAGATGGTGCTGCACGCCATAAAGGCTGCCAGTAGCGCCGTAAACCCAGCGCCGCATGGTCAACGGGCTTGCTGCATCCAAAATGCGCCAGCGCCCTGCCAGTTCCGGCAGACGCTGTTCAATGTAGGCCTGCAATCGGGCAGTGGACTCACGCTTCCACTCCACATAGCTTTGGGGGCGCGGATGCGGATCGCCGCCGGGCAAATCCTTGTCATCCATGAGCGCCACGGCCATCACAGCCTTTCTGCCATCCGGCTGCGGTCTGTCGCAAAAGAGGTATACGCTGGGGTGCGCGCTTTCCACACCCTGAAACAGTTCTTCCGCTGAAGGCTCCGGCAGCAGATAGATGCTTTCGTTTTCATTCAGGCAGTCGCGTGTTTCTGCAAACAGCAGCATGGCGGAACGTGTTTCCGGCAGCTCATTTATGCGGTGCAGGTAGGCCGGACGCATGAGGCCCTTGGGGATCAGCCCCTCAAGCTGCGAGGGATGCCCGGTAAAGAAGCAGCGCTCGCAGGCAAGGCGGGAACCATCACTTAGCACTACGCCGCGCACGCCTTGCGCCTTGTCGGCCTCTATACCCGTAACGGCAGCGTTGCAGCGCAAAGTAACCCCAAGCTCGGCGAGGCCCGCAAGAAGCGCCTCTACCAGAGCCAGCCCACCGCCCTGCCATGAGCCGCTGGACTGAAAATATGGCCCTGCCACAAGGGAATATTCTTCAAGTGAGGATTCTTCGGGCCGTACGCCGTACAAAAGACACCGTGTGCCGAGCATGGCCCGCAAGTGAGGAGGAAAGCCCGCAGATTCAGCATACTGGGCCACGCTGCCCGCGCTGTGGAGCGCAAAAGACGGGTCTGCCCGCACAGCGGGATTCAGGTAGGGGGAGTGGCCCAGTTCCGTATCCATATGGTGCAGAAAAGCCTTCATGGCTGGCCCTGCGCCGGGAAATTGCCGCTCAACAGCTTCTGTTACCGCCGCTTGCCCTGCCGGGAGCTGAAACACCTGCCCATCGGCAAAGTGGAAGACCTCCGTGCGGCTGGTCGTGATCTGCCGCAAATGCTTTTCTATACCCAGCGCCCGCAGCCAGCGGCGCAAAACGCCACCGGCATGCAGACCGCCGCCGCAGTGAAATCCCGTATCAAAATACAGGCCTTCGCGCCAAAAACCACGCAGCAATGGAGCAACGCACGGGCCAGCCTCCACCACGGCAACATCGTGGCCCTGCCGCGCCAGCAGCAAGGCGGCAGTCAGGCCGGTAATGCCGCTGCCTGCGACCACGCAGCGCATCAGCCGAGCCTCAAGGCGATACTGGCGTTGCTGCCGCCAAAGCCCGCGGCATTATTCAGCACGACTCGCGGGGGTTGCTCCAGCCTGCGGACAAGCACGGGAATGCCAGCGGTATCTTCGTCCGGCTCTTCATAATTTATGGTAGCAGCCGTAAAACCCGCCTGCGCCATAATGACGGCGTAGGCCACCTGCGACGCGCCAGACATCCACAGTTCATGCCCTGTAAGGCTTTTCAGCGCCATGACATCGGGGCAGTCAGCGCCGAAAACGGCCCGCAGATTGGCTGCCTCCGCAGCATCGCCCTGAGGGGTGGATGTGGCATGCGCGTTGACAATATCCACATCAGCAGTACTCAGCCCGCCTTCCGCCAGAGCCATACGCATGGCGCGCGCAAGCCCTGTGCGGCTGGGAACGGAAAGAGTTTCGCCGTCCGCGCTGCAACCAAAGCCCAGCACTTCTGCCAGAATGCAGGCATTGCGCCTGTGGGCCGTATCGTAATCTTCCAGCAGCAGGGCCGCAGCGCCGCCGCTTGGCACCAGCCCATCCCTGCCCTTGTCAAAGGGGCGGGAGGCCGCCGCCGCAGGCGTGCGCGCAGAAAAAGCCCCAAGACCGTCAAAGGAGCAGACAGACGGCCAGTTAAGCTCTTGCGCAGCGCCGCAGACCACGCGGTCAAGCCGCCCAAGGCGAATCTGGTCTGCCGCCTGACCGATGGCATATGCCCCGCTGGCGCAGGCGGCGCTTACCGTCCAGCTTGGGCCGGTATTGCCAAGCAGGACGTTGAGATTCATGGTGATGGTGGAATTCATGCAACGAAAAACATGGCCGCTGCCCATGCCGGAAGTGCAGCCCGCCTCCTGAAGCGCCGCCTGCTGGTCAACTACAGACTGCACTGTGGAATCATTGCCAAAAACAAGGCCGCACCTGTCTGAGCGCAGGTCTTCAGGTGCAAGCCCGGCCTGATCCAGGGCATCCAGTGTTGCCGCATGCGCCTGAATGGCAAAATCCGGCATGCTTTTGCGCTGCTTTCTGTTAAGATGGCGCGCGCAATCAAAGCCGTCTATGCGCCCTGTAAGCTGGCTGCGAAACCCATGTTCCAGCCGCTGCGGGTCGGCAACTATGCCGGAAATCCCATTATACAACGCATTGGCGATCTGCTCGCGGCTAACGCCCAGAACGGATACAAGCCCCACGCCAGTTATGACAACTCGCCGCATCGGGCCTCACATGTACAGTCCGCCGTTAACAGACAGCACCTGCCCGGTAACGTAGGACGATAAGTTGGAACACAAAAATCGCACGCAGCCCGCCACTTCTTCCGGCAAACCCGGTCTGCCAAGGGGCACGCCTTTCATATATTCATCCACTGGCAGACCGGCCGTCATCTCGGTGCTGATAAAGCCAGGGGCCACGGCATTAACAAGCACGTTGCGGCGCCCAAGCTCGCGGGCAAGGGCTCGCGTTGCACCGATAAGACCAGCCTTGGCTGCGGAATAGTTCACCTGCCCGGCCATGCCAGCCTGCCCCGAGGTGGAAACAATATTTACAACACGCCCTGCGCGCGCCCGCTGCATATGCGGCACAACCTTGCGCGATACATGGAAAAACCCGTTTAGGTGCACACCGATGACGGAATCCCACTGCTCTTCGGACATAAGGCCAAAGACGGTATCGCGGGCAAAGCCCGCGTTGTTGATCAGGGCAAAGGGAGTTTCCGCCGCCAGCAGTGGATCAAGGGCGGCTTCCACCGAATTTTTGTCCGCCACGTCAAAGGGCACTAAAACGCATTTGCGCTCCAGAGCCTCAATGGCATCGCGCACGGCTTCTGCGGCATCGTGGTCGTTGCGGTAGTTCAGCCAGATATCAAAACCATCGGCGGCCAAGCCAAGGGCAATGGCCTTGCCAATTCCCTTGCTTGCGCCCGTTACCAGAGCTATGGGCGAAGTTTGCATTTGCTCCCCTGCTTGCATGTTTGCATGCCTTTATTTATTAAAAAGGCACCAGATTGGACAGCCGCACAATATACAAGAGACTCTTTTAGGACAACTCTCAATTTAGGATGGAATTTATCATGCGGATTCTTGCAACAGCCTTGATTGCGCTTTTTTTCTTTTCCAGCGGATGCAGTTGGGTTGGCAGAACTGCTGGCAAAGCCTCTGCAAAAATTGAAAGAAAGGTTGATGCTGTTCAGCAGGGCTATAATGACGGCTACAAGGGTGAGCAGAAAAAAGCAGACTAGTTTGCTATGCTTATTTTGCGGTGTCGCGCTGCTTGTTGAAGAAAATAATTCAACAAGCATGATGCATTATCCCGCAAGAATTTATAAATCAGCATGTATATATTAAAAAAACAATACAACGGACTCACTACTCCTAACTTTCCAGCTAGTAAAATAATTTCTAGCATAGTTGTTTGCTGCAAATTTCATTTCGAACTTAGCAATGGGAGATATCGAAATGCCCTACACCTATCATGATTTAGTCACACCGGATGAATTATCAGATATAAAAAAATATTTATTCCCTGAAGTATCCTCAAGTTTTGACGACACGATATTTCCCTCACTGGAAAAACCTGTCATCAAAAAACTCATTCTCATCTCAGAACGATTAGAATT
>CDZQ01011057.1_pt1 | contig 17425 bp, 17 predicted proteins | sample 554831 | NCBI WGS metagenome assembly CDZQ01 (sample SAMEA3182112, study PRJEB8094) | gut metagenome | biome: human; feature: gut; material: Stool; isolation source: human stools | place: Canada | collected 2013-05-06
CAGGTCCACATTCTCCGGGACATCGACTTCACCGGCTCCACCTCTTCGGAGGGCACGCTCAAGACCGCCGCCGCGGACCGCTTTATCCCCGTCCCGGCAGCGCTCCGTGAGATGCTTCTACCAAAGCGGCAATCAGCGGATGCTTACGTATTCCACACGCCGTCGGGAGCGCCGCTTCCGCAGGCCAGCTACAAGCGCATGTGGTCGCGGCTGATGGTGGCCTGCGGGTGCGTGACATGGCGGGAGATCAAGCCGGGCACCTCCCGCCCGGACGACATCCTCAAGCAGGTCAAGCCCACGCTGACCCCGCACTACTTCCGGCACAACTACGTGACGCTGCTCTACGAGAGCGGCGTCGACCCGCTGATCGCCATGAAGATCGTGGGCCACACCGACTACCAGACCACCGCGAACATCTATACCCACCTTAAGGAGGAGACGCTGCGCAGGGCTTCGGTCAATATGGAGAAGGTATTCGCGGACAGGGAGAAGAGGGAGGTGAGGAAAGGAATAGAACGACAAGACCGTGTGTTGGGGCGCAGAGATAAGTTATGAGATGATCCCTTATCTCGATGTCTCCTGCAGTGCAGATTTAGCCCGTGGCCGTTCATGAGTACAGTAGCTAACCGCCTGAAAGGGATTGGCTGATTAGATACAACTGTTTCCATGCGAATGGGGCAGATGCCGTGACCATTCTGAAATTATAAACGGAGGTTCATTCCCACGCGTGTGGGGCAGATGGGGGTCAATCCCAAATTCTGTGTAAACTCCAAATAGGGTGCAAATAGAGCAAAATTGATTCAAGGCAGCAGCCGGGTGAATCCGGCTGTCGGCTTGACAACAACATAACGCCGGTGGGAGCGGATGTCAAGGGCGGCGAAGCCGTTCTGCACAGATCCCAACCGTTCATACGCTTTCAGCGCTAGTTCTTCCTGTTCCTTCATATACATTCAGTCGTCTCCTTGTTCTCGGAGTCCAACTTTCTGTCCGCACACCCTTCTTTGGTTGAACTTTTGAATGGCATATTAAACCTCTGGTTCTGCAGTTACTTAATAATACAGACGGTATCTTCGACCAACAATGAGCATCTTGCCATAATGTACCGGTTTGCCGTTATTGTCCACAATGTTGACGCGCTCAATCAGCAATGGCTCCCCTTTTTTTACTTTTAACAGTTCAGCCTCCTGGGCGGTTGCCAGACCAATGTCCAGATATCCCGCCGCTATGTTCATCTGCGTGCCGTCTCTTTTGCGAATGATCTCATAGAGTTCAGATTCAAGGTTTTCCGACAACAGGTAGCTGAACCGAATATGATACCAGACATAGTCCAGCGCAACGGGCACATTGTCCGCCAACCGAAGCATCTCAATATAAACTCCCAAGGACCCAGGCTCTTCCTCTAAAAATTCAGCGATTTCCTGCGGCATCGGTAAAAGGGCGGCTTTGAGCAATTTGGAGCTTGCTTCTTTTTGATTCAAGCGGCATTTTTCATAAAAGCTGCGGTTGATTTTCTGCACTTGTACATTCATGGCTTTGTCGCATACATAAGTGCCTTTTCCGCGTTCCTTTACCAGCACACCATCGCTCACCAACTCCGCGATTGCTTTGCGCACGGTAATACGACTGACATGGAATAGCTGCATCAATTCGTTTTCGGAGGGGATGCGCTCGCTCTTGGGAAATACGTTGTTTGCGATCTGCTCCTCAATGCGCTCCTTCAGCTGCTTGTACAGCGGAGTTGCTAGTTTTGTTTCTAAGTTGCGAATTTCCACAGCGATGCCTTCCTTTGCCGCATAATTTATAGTATATTATACCATGTTTTTAGCAGGTTGTCATCAAAAAAACTTGCACGCTAGGTGTGGGCGTCTTTTTTGGACGCTCCGGAATGGAATAACCCTCGATGCCTGCCTGCCGATACACCCGGCATGTTTCCCTCCCGGTTGGATGTCAAGCCGACAAGGAGAGAGCCTCCAAGAATTAAAAGGCAGGATAGATAGATCGTGGACGTGAGCGTTTCATGAAAAACAAACGCACTGATGGCAACGCCAACCACCTGCTCCAGATTGTTCAGAATCGTCGTCGTGCCGGCCCCGATCAACTGAATAGAGCGCATCATCAGCACTACGGCCATCGTCCCAGTGGTAAGCGCTATAGCAGAGGAGCATCCTGCGCCTGCCAGGCCTACCGAAAAGGATTCCTGACGGATCAGAAGCAACGTGCCATAGGCAATGCAGGACGTTAAATAAAGATAGAACAGCTTTACACAGGCAGGGAGTTTGGGAAAGCTGGCCTTTTCGCATGAAATGAGGTATACGCCGTAAAACACGCCTGAAAGCAGCGCATACACGCATCCCCGCATCGAAAACCCACCATGAAAATCAGCCATGATGGAGATGCCGGCCAGCGACAGCATAATCGCCGTGCCTCTGGCGGGCGTCATGCGTTGATGAAAGAAACATGCCATGAACAGACTGACCAAAGCGGGATAACAGAAATGAAACAGCAGTGTTGTGCTGACAGGAAGCAGTTTATACGCAGAGAGTAGAAAAAAACTGGACAGAAAAAAACCGCACAGCCCGAATAGTGTCATCTCGAAAAACTGCCGTGGATTTACGCGCAGAGAATCGTGCCTGACAAGGGAAACGATGGCCGCAAGCAGACAGGTTAAAAGCATGCCCCAAAATTCTATGGCATTACCGGATTCGCCTGCACCAATGGCCAAATTGACCAGAGTGGGCTTTATTCCATAAAAAAGAGAAGCCAAGATGCAGGGTAAAAACCTCAAGCACATCCCTCCTAATAATATAACGTCGCATAATGACATATATTTCGGTTAAAACAATACCATTCGTATTTCCTTTTGTCAATAGTAGCAGACGCATAATACAGATAAATCAAGCTATTTGTCATGCCGCGATAAAACTGTAAAAAAAGAATAATAAAAAAAATGATTGACAAGAAGGAGCTGATGATATATTATCTAAGTAACAGGACGTCATGGGACATTATAATTTTAATCGTGAGGAGGCAGAATCTTGACTCTTGCAGAGATGGAACATCAGCTTGACCGCTTGGTCGGTAGCATTCCCGCTAGCCAAATTAAACGTGTTTTTCTGACGGGTTGCGGCGGAGGCATTGCCAATCTCCGGCAATGTGAATATGTGCTAAATCAGCATTTGGAGGAGGGACAGGTATCCTCCGCCTTTTGTGCCAACCTGATGGTGGAGAAGCAGCGCAGGGTCGATGAACATGCGCTGGTGATCGTAGGTTCTTTTAACGGGACAATGAAAGAGGCCGTGGATGCCATGCGGTGGGCCAAGGAGCGCGGCGCTTATGTCATCGGTGTCACTTATGTGCCGGGCACGCCGATTGCCACAGAATCGGATTTTCCCTTCCTATGTGATACGCTCGAGGCGCTGGAGCCTGCGCTTTCGCCCATGAGTGCTGGGGTTCTCCTGGCCTATGCCATCATCAAGGCGATGACGGGCCGCGATCAGCTGGCACAGGCATGGCAGGCGCTGCTCTCCCTGCGTAGCATCTGCGAGCAGGCGGTTCGTTTGTATGATGAAACAAAAGGTCATGAATTTGTGGCGCGCTTTCACAAATCGCCCATGATCTACACCGTCGGAGGTGGGCTTAATTATACCAACGCCTATATTCTTGCCACCTGTTACCTTACAGAAATGCAGTGGATTAATGCCTGTCCCGTGGAGGCGTCGGAGTTCTTCCACGGCGTCCTGGAAATCGCCGACAAGGACGCATGCTTTGTAGCACTGCTGGGGTACGGGGAAAACCGTCCTCTGGAAGAGCGCGTGGTAAAGTTCCTGAATCGGTTCACGCGCGGTACATTTATTATTGACGCCGCTGATTATGACATGGAAGCCGTTGATCCGCAGATGCAAAACGTGATTTCAACGATTGTCACAGCCCGTGTGATCAGGAGCCTCATTCACCGATTGGCAGATGCACGCCGTCATCCGCTTACGACGCGTCGGTATTATCTGAAATATGAGTATTAATTTTAAGGAGGTATCTCACAATGGACATCAAAATTGCAGCCCTTATCGACGATCAGATCGAGAAGCTGAAGAAGGAGCTTTCATCCCGCTCTTTCAACAAGGTCTATATGGTCGGATGCGGTGGGGGCGTTGCAATCTTCCGGCACTGTGAATACGTGCTTCGTAAGATCAGGCCCAGCTTTAAATACGAGTTGATTCACGCTGCGAATCTGCTGGTGGAACAGCCTGTCGAAGTGAATGAAAAGGCGCTTGTCATCTGCTACAGCCTCAACGGCACGATGAAAGAGGCGGTGGAAGCGCTGCGCTGGGCCAAAAGCCGCGGTGCTTACGTCGTGGGCATCACGCGCACGCCGCAGACGCCTTTTCATACCGAGCCGGACTTTACCTTTATGTTCTACAGGGAAGAAGACTATGGACATCCCTATGTGACGGCCGCTCCCGTAACGCTGCTGGTGACCTATGCGGTACTGGAAGTCCTCGATGGCAACAAGGACTTTGCCCATGTGCGTGAAAACCTCACACGGCTGGATAAGGTGTTTGACCGAGCACGGCAGGTATACGTAAAGGAAAAAGGGCCTGAATTCGTGGAGCGCATCAAGGATGCCCCCATGGTCTACACCGTGGGCGGCGGATTGCATTTCACCTGTGCCTATGTGCTGGCCACCTGCTATCTGCTTGAAATGCAGTGGATCAACGCCAGCCCTGTCGATGCTGCGGAGTTTTTCCACGGCCCGCTGGAGATCGTTGATAAGGATTCGCACTTTGTCGTGTTCCGTAGCGCGAGCGAATACCGGCCGCTTGAGGATCGAGTACTCTCCTTCCTGGATCGCTTCACGCGAGGCACCTTTGTCATTGATGCGGAGGACTTTGGCCTGGACGAGATCGATGATGACTTCAGGACGCTTGCCTCCTTTATTGCTTGCGACGACCTGATCGGACAGATGGTCACCCTGCTCGCGGACGCCCGCTTCCATCCCATCGACACGCGCCGCTACTATCTGAAAATGGATTATTAAGAAGTGTGTTTTCTTAATAAATAACAGGATTTAGAAGGAGGTTGTCCCATGCGCAAGTTCTCGTTGGTTCTGTCCCTGATCCTCCTGATCACCATGGTGGCGTCCGTTCCCGCCGTGGCAGAGGAGAAGATCACGCTTACTGTCTTGGATTGCAGCGACACCTGCTACACTTACCGCCAGGAAGCTACGGAAAAGTGGCTGGAAAGCCATCCCAATGTGGAGGTGGAATACACCCTTACCACCTGGGGCAGCCTGGGCGAAACCATCATGGCTGGCATTAGCAGCGGCGAGACTCCGGACCTGTTTGCCTGCCCGCAGTCTGTTCAGGCCTCCGATGCCATCAGCAACGGCTGGTATCTGCCCCTGAGCGACTATGTAGACGAGACCGCCTTTGACAACTGGATTGACGGCGCCATCATGGAAGGCAAGGGCATGCAGGACGGCAAGGTCTACATGGTGCCGGAGCAGGGATCCATCGCCAGCTGCTTGGTGCTTTACAACAAGGACCTGTGGGCCGCCGCCGGACTGACGGAGGAGGACATTCCCGAAACCTATTCCGAATTCCGCGAGGTCGCTCGCATCCTGACCGAAGCGGGCAATGGCGAATCCTACGGCATCGTAGAGGGCGCGGCCCAGATCGACCGCGTATGGGTAGACCTGGCCTGCTGGGCAGATTACAGCGGCGGCTTCTACATGACTGAGGACTATCTCAATCTGCAAACTGGCATGCCGGATTGGAACACTCAGGAGATTTACGATCTTATGCAGCTGTGGGCGGATCTGTACGCCGATGGGAGCATTCATCCCAACAGCGCCACTCAGCAGGCCCCCGACGCCCGTGCGCAGTTTGCCAACGGGCAGGCCGGTATGATCATCCAGGGTTGGTGGAACGTGGGCGATTGGTCCGTGAACTATCCCGATCTGAACTTCGGCGTCTTTGCTCCGCCGGTATCCGACACGGCCTATGAAAACGGTGTCAAGGGCTTCTTCCCCGTTGAGACGCCTACCCCCTTCATGGGCATCAGCGCCAACTGCGAGTATCCCGAAATTGCGGCGGACTACCTGATGAACGTGATCTGTGGCGTTGATTACCAGCAGACCATTACCAACGCCGGCGTTCAGTATCCCTTCATCAACGGCATGAGCAGCTCCGACGCCATGCATCCGCTGAGCAAGGAATATTTCTCCATTGTTGAGACCAATCAGCGCATCATTCCGGAACCCATTTTGCTCAACAAGGACACGGCCATCGCCCTTAATCTGTTTATGACCCCCACTCCTACCCCCGCGGAAATTCTGCAGGGCGTCATGTCCGGCCAGATTACCGATTTTAAACCTCTTTTGGAGAACTATACCACGCAGGCCAGCGCAGCCTGGCTGGATGCCCTTGAGGAAGCGCAGGCCATGGGCGCCAACGTATCCATCAATGACTTTGCCTTCCCGGAGTGGGACGGCACGACGAACTTCGACGCAGCCGCTTATGAGGCACACCGCGCGGCGCAGCAATGACTGGTTTCTGTCCTGAGGCGGCGCAAGCCGCCTCAGGACATCCCGTGCCAAAGCTGCAGCTCCAGCGGCTTTGGCTGTCAGGGCACATGATTGGAGGAATTTGATGGGTACTGCAAATATGAACTCCGGCCTGAGCTTACAGCGGCGCAAGAACATATTTTGGTGCTGGCTATTTATGCTCCCCGCCATTTCCTTATTTCTGATCTTTCAGGTATATCCGCTGTTTGCAAACGGCTATTATTCGCTGTTTGACTGGAACGGAATCGGCGCCAGTTTTCGCTACATCGGTTTGAGAAATTATTCGCGTGTCCTTTCGGATTCGTATTTTTGGAACGCATTGGGCAACAACTATCTTTTTATGCTCTGGGTCGTTCCTCTGCAACTCGTTTTCGGCCTCGTCCTCGCACTGGCCCTTAATACCGGCTGCGAGAAAATTCGAAATACATACCGCACCGCGTTTTTCATCCCGGTAATCTGCACAGCCTCCGTGGTCGGTATTATCATGTCGTTCCTGCTGGGATTTGATGGCCCTGTAACAGCGGCGTTGAGTGCGCTGGGACTTTGTGAGCCCGGCCAGAACTGGATCTCGGATGGAGACACGGCGATGGCGTCCGTCATCATCGTCTATGCGTGGAAAAACGTCGGCATGAACATGGTGTACTGGATCGCTGCCCTGCAGGCGGTGCCGGAGGAGCTTCACGAAGCCGCCCGGATCGATGGCGCTAACGGCCGCCAGACGTTCTTCCATGTTACGCTTCCGCTCATCGTGCCCACAGGTGCGGTCATTACAGTAATGAACGTCATTAGCTCGCTGAAAATCTTTGATTTGGCCAAAACCATGACGGATGGCGGTCCCTTCTTCAAGACGGATTTTGTATCGCTCTATATGTACCGCTACGCCTTCTCGGCCTCATTTGGTCAGCCCCGCATGGGCTATGCGGCGGCAGCCGGCATGATCTTCGGTTTGTCGGCCATCATCGTGGCGGTTCTGGTCTCGGTCTGCCTGACCCATTCGCGCAAAAAGGCTGCATAGCAGGGAGGATGAAGCACATGAACAAGCAAGCTATCAAAACGGCGCCGTCTCTGCGCTTTCGTCCCATGTCCGTGCTGAAGTACGCGCTGCTCACGTTGGCGGCGCTGGTGTGGATCTATCCTATCGTATGGATGCTTTCGGCGTCTTTTAAGACCAATACGGAGCTGTTTGGCGACAAGCTCAACCTCATCCCCCTTACCTTTACGTTTGACAATATCGTGCGTGCGTGGGAAACCGCCAATTTCAGCGCCTATTTCTTTAATACCGTCTACATCACCTTTTTTACCGTGATCATCGTACTATTGGTCACCCTTATGATGGGCTATGTCGTAGGGCGTTTCCACTTCCGTGGAAAGGCTGCCGTACTGGCAGTGCTGGGTGCGGCAGCGTTCATTCCCTCTGGCGTCCAGATCATCCCCCTGTTTCAGATCATCAAGACCCTGGGACTGGCCAACACGCGCTGGGGCGTGATCATGGCGCAGGCGGGCACTTTCAGCGTGATGTTCATTATGCTGTTTTCCACCAGCTTTGCAGCCATCCCCAAGGAGCTATATGAGGCCGCCTGCATTGATGGCGCGGGCTTCGTGCGCACCTTTGCCTCTCTGATGGTGCCGCTGGTTAAGCCCGTGATCGGCAGCGTTACGATTATCCAGGCCATCTGGGCGTGGAACGAATTCCTGATTCCGCTGGTGCTAACGATGAACAGCTCCAAGCTACGCACGCTGGCTGTGGGCATCATGTCTCTTCAGGGTGATCTGATGATGGACTGGTCGGGCATTATGGCCGGTGCCGCCATCGCCCTGGTGCCCATCATGATCGTTTTCATCTGTCTGCAAAAGTACTTTGTCAACGGCGTCGCAGGCGCTGTGAAGGGATGAGGTGGCGGCTATGGAAACTGTCCCAGCACGACAGGGGTTCCGTTTTGCCATGATGAATGCGCATTATCTGCGCTATTCGCCGGACTATTTTATGGACGCGGTGGCACGCCGCGGATTTCATGAAATTGACGTGCTCGGCCTGATGCCCCACCTTTACGCGCCGGATACGGGCCCAGAGGAGATCGCGCACATACAGCAGCTTTTACAGCGCTACCAGCTGCACATCGCTGCTTACACACCGGGGCAGGCCGCTGCTCAGCTCGGACTTTCCATGAGCCATGCACCGGCCCACCGCCGCAGCATCGGCATGATGAAAAAAAGTGTCGATATCGCTGCCGCACTTGGCGCTCCATCCATTCTGGTCACGTCGGGGTTTGGCCTGTGCGACAGACCGGCAGACGAGCGCTGGGGGCTGTTTCGGGAGTCGGTTGAGGAGATTGCGGATTATGCAGGAAGATTTCATATCGACCTTCTGCTTGAGCCGCTCCCTCTGGAGGCATCCAACGTACTGGTGACCAGTGAAGACGCCGCCCGCTTCATCCGGGAGACGAATCTTGCAAACATCAAGTGCATTCTGGATGTCACGACCATGACGATGGAAAACGAGACGGTGGATGCCTATTTTGACAATCTTGGGGATCGCCTGACCTATGTCCATCTCTCGGATGGGCCGGGGCAACATCTCTATCCCGGAAACGGATCCTATGACCTGGACGGGTTCTTGGAGCGATTGCGGGTCAACGGCTACCAGGGCGTCATTGCCCTGGAGATCAAGGACCCCTCCTGCATTTACCGGCCCAACACGGCGACGGATCGGAGTATCCAATGGCTGGAAAGCCGTGGCTTGTGGCCGCAGATTGTTAACCGGAAAGAAGAATGAATATGCCGCTTGTTCCTATGAAGGCTATACTGGATACGGTTTACTCCCACCGATATGCAGCCGCTGCTTTTAATGTTAACACAGCATCACAGGCCGAAGCCCTCATCGGCGTCCATGAAGTGTTCCGCGCGCCTGCCATCGTCCAGGGTGCCGAATTGGCAAATGGCTTTATGGGTGGTTGCGTGGATTTCGCACATTCCACGCCTGGACAAAAGCGGACAGGAGCCGCGAACATAGCTAAAGCCGTAAAGGCGCGGGCTGATGACGGCGCTGTCCCCGTCGCGCTGCATCTTGATCATGGCAAGAGCCTGGAGAGCGTGAAAGCCGCCGTGGAAGGCGGGTACACCAGCGTGATGATCGACGGTTCTTCCCTTCCTTTGGAGGATAACATTGCCCTCACCCGAGAAGTGGTCAAATATGCCCATCCAAGGGGGGTAACCGTAGAAGGGGAGCTGGGAGTCCTGGCCGGGGTCGAGGATCATGTCTTCGGCGCGCAAAGCACCTACACCCATCCGCTTGACGCTATCCGTTTTTTCAAGGCAACAGGCGTTGACTGCCTGGCCGTGAGCTATGGCACCATGCATGGTGCGTGCAAAGGGAAGAACGTCAAGCTTCGCAGAGAGATCGTCATCGCTATCCGGGAGTGTATGCTGCACGAAGGCATTGATGGCGTTCTGGTCAGTCACGGTTCATCCACAGTGCCGCAGTATATCGTGGATGAGATCAATTGGCTGGGCGGCCGACTGACGGATGTGGGCGGTATTCCTATCGAGGAATTGAAAACTTCCATCGCCTGCGGAATTGGCAAAATCAACGTGGATACGGACATCCGTCTTGCGGTTACTCGCAACCTGCGCGAGCTGTTTGAAAAGCATCCCTGGCTCAAGACGGACGCCTCAACGCACGGCGTCTACGCGTTGCTTAAACAGCTGCCGGAAGCGGTTGATCCCAGATGCTTTCTGGCTCCTGTGATGGAGCTGGTGATGTATGGAACGGCTTCGACAAATGCGCTGCGTCTTTTGGATGATAGCATCAGGCGTGGCGTAGCGGAAATGGCGGGGACGCTGATCGTATCGTTTGGAATGGTCGGAAAAAGTGCCGTGGTCAAGCCGCTCAGCCTGGAAGAAATGGCAGATCATTATAGAAAGCAGGGAATTTAGATGCTGAACCTATGGCTCGAACCAAGGATCCCGACGTCCTATATGGCTGCGGATGTAAAAAAGATCTGGCAGGAGCTCAACGGAGCAGGATGCAAAGACGTGGACAGCCTCGGCTGGCTGGACTGCGCGGAGGCAACGGCGAGCAGCCTTCCCCTCATCATGGAAAAAGCCCGGGAGATTCGTGAAAGGGCCGACACCTTCGTGGTGGTTGGTGTTGGAGGCTCCAACCAGGCTGCACGGGCTGTGATCAACGCGCTGCAGGCGCGCGAGATTCAATTCGTATGGCTGGGCAACACGCTAAGCGCCTCTCAAATTCGCAAAGAGCTGGAGAAGCTGGAAAAGCGAAGCGTTTACATACAGGTCATCGCAAAAAACTTTGAAACCCTTGAGCCGGGAAGCCATTACCGCCTCTTGCGAAGTTGGATGAAAGAACGCTATAGCCCGGAGGAGTTTTCGCGGCGCTTTGTGTTGACCGGTACCACTGGCACGCGGATGCATGAGATAGCGCAGGAACACGGGCATTTGTTTCTGCCCTTTCCCATAAGGATTGGCGGCCGCTATTCGGCCTTTACGCCCGTGGCCCTTTTGCCGATCGCAGTGGCTGGCTTGAATGTGCATGATTATTTACAAGGCGGAATCGACATCCAAACCGCCATGCAATCCAGCGCCTATGAGGATGTATACCGCTTTGCTGCCTGGCGCAACAACTGTCTAGTCCAGGGCTTCGACATTGAGATCCTGTGCGCCTTCGAGCCGCAGCTTGAACGTTTTGGAAGATGGTGGCGTCAGCTGTTTGGCGAAAGTGAGGGCAAAGATGGCAAAGGAATTTTTCCTGCGTCCGTCATCTGTTCGGAAGACCTGCATTCCATGGGACAGTACATGCAGGAGGGCCCCAGGCGCATGATGGAGACCTTCCTACGGGTCGAAAAGCCGCAGGCAAGCGTCACGATACCCGAAGACCGGGTGTTCCGGGACGGCTTTGACTATCTGGAGGGAATGGACTTTTCCCAGATTAACGCCGTGGCGGAGCAGGCGACGCTTGAGGCGCATATGAGCAGCGGCGCGCCATGTTCTGTGCTGTCTTTCGAAGGCATCAATGAACGTGCCTTTGGTCAGCTGTTTTACTTTTTTATGGCGGCATGCGCCCTGTCGGGAAAGCTGTTGGGGGTAAATCCCTTTGACCAGAATGGAGTAGAAGCTTATAAGCAGGTCATGTTTCAAAAGCTTGGAAGGTGAGGCGCCCACAATGCAGAGAAAAAACCTGTTAGTAGTACATGGCGGAGCTCCCACCGCGGTGATGAATGCGTCGCTGTATGGCGTGCTGAAGGAAGCGCGCCGGTTTCCGCAGGTGGGTAGCGTACTCGGTGCGTCTTACGGCACAGGCGGCTTGCTCAAAGAGCGGTTCGTCGATCTCTCGAAGCTGCCGGAGTCCGATCTTGAACGCCTGCTGATGACGCCCGGTTCTGTCATAGGCACGTCGCGTACTCCCCTGTATGATGCGGAATATAGAAGGATAAAGCAGATCCTTGTCAAGCATGATATCGGCTACGTGCTGTTCAACGGCGGCAACGGAACCATGGATGCGTGCGGCCGCACGCACCGGTTCTGTGCCGAAGCGGGCATTCCGGTAGTGGGAATTCCCAAGACCATTGATAACGATATCGCCATGACAGATCATACGCCAGGTTACGGAAGTGCGGCACGTTTCGTATCCAAAGCGGTTGCTGATATATGCCAGGACGTTCATTCGTTGCCGATTCACGTATGTGTGGTGGAGGTGATGGGGCGCAATGCCGGTTGGCTCACAGCTAGCGCCTCCCTGGCGTCAGACGTCGGTTACGGGCCGGATCTGATTTACCTCCCGGAGTGCAACTTCTGTGAAGAAGCTTTCCTCAATGACGTGAAGACGCTCCATGAGCAAAAAGGCGGCGTGGTGGTCGTGGTCAGCGAAGGACTCCATGATGAGAAGAGCATGCCCTTGGTTCCCAGCATCTTTCAAACGGACCGGGCGATATACTATGGTGATGTCGGAGCCCATCTCGCCAACCGAGTCATCCAGAAGCTGGGCATAAAGGCACGCAGCGAAAAGCCGGGCATATGCTGCCGTGCAGCCTCGGAGCTTAAGTCTCCGGTGGATCTCCAGGAAGCAGTTCTTTGCGGCAGGCATGCGGTACAGCTGGCGCTTGAGGGCGTCTCGGGCGTCATGGTCACGCTAGAGCGCAGCGAGCCCTATCAGATTCATACGGGCCACGTGCCCATCGAGCATGTTATGCTGACGGAAAGGCAAATGCCCAAATCCTTTATCAACGCAACGGAGAATGGAGTCACCGAAGCCTTTCTAGACTGGTGCCGCCCTCTCATCGGGAACCGTCAGTCCCGATTTCTGCCCATCCAGAATCAGAGGTTTTAAAGCATGAAACGCATCTATTTGAATCTGAAGCGGTTTGACATCTCTCCCCGGCGGGGAGGGGTAAACCGGCTCGCTCCCATGCAGGATTGGGGCCAGGTCATTGTGGAACGCACGGAAGCTGCATTGCGCACGTTTGATAATGCTGAATTTACATTCTTTTTGCCCGAGGCACATCTGCTCAGGGCGAGTGCGGCACGTTGTGAGAACAGTCCGATCCGTCTGGGCAGTCAGGGCGTGCATTGGGCGGACACGGCGCCAGGCGGCAATTTTGGCGCCTTTACCACCAGCCGCACGGGTAACGCCGTGGCGGAGATGGGTTGTGAAAGTACGATCATTGGACATTGTGAGGAGCGCGCGGACAAAGAGGCCCTGTTGGAGTTAGGTGGCGTCACGGGACCTTTGGCTGCCGCCGCTGTCAATCGTGTCTTGAATGCCGAGATTCGGGCTGCCCAGGCAGCGGGTCTCTCGGTGCTCTATTGCATCGGAGAGAAGGCAGAGGAGCAGAAGAACTGGCAAGCCGTGCTGGGTACCCAGTTGGACATGGGCCTTTTCGGCGTTGACAAAAGCAGGGTAGTTATCGGTTATGAACCAGTCTGGTCCATCGGGCCGGGAAAAGTGCCCGCGGACAAGCCGTATATCGAGAAGATCGCGCATTTTGTCAAGGAGCGAACGAACGGCCTGGACGTGGTGTATGGCGGCGGACTTAAGCGGGAAAACGCCGCGATGCTCGCATCCATCGAAGCGCTGGATGGCGGGCTGATTGCGCTGACTCGCTTCTCAGGCGACATCGGCTTCTACCCGGACGAGTATCTGGAGATCGTTCGAAATTACTTGAATGAGTGAGGTGCTGATATGAAACTGAATTTTGAATATGGAAATGGTCTGATGAGCGCGGAACTGCCGGACAATACGGATGTGTTCATTCCAGGAGAAACGGTGCAGGACCCACCCTGTCTGTCCCAGGATTGGGACAGCCTCTACCGTGCCACCCTCAAAAGCATCCGCGAACCCATAGGGATGGAGCCGCTCGCCGCGCTTGCCAAGGGCAAAAAAAACGTCGTCTTTGTAATCCCGGATATTGTGAAAGGCGGGAATCAGCCCACCAGCCACCGCAAGGTCGCCATCCGGGCCTGCCTTGACGAGCTCTACAGTGCCGGCATTCAGAAAAAGGATATTCTGCTGCTATTTTCTAACGGCCTGCATCCCCGCGCAACCGTTCCGGAGATGAAAACCATGCTCGGTGATCTCTTTGATGAATTTTATCCCTCTGGGCAGATCACCAGCCACGACAGTGAGGACAGCGAGCACATGGTGGACCTTGGCTACACCGAGCAAGGGGATCATGTGCTCATGAACAAATATGTCTATGATGCGGATCTGGCCATCCTGATTGGACATACGCAGGGCAATCCCTACGGCGGCTATTCCGGCGGATACAAGCACTGCGCCACCGGCATTACCCATTGGAGGAGCATCGCCGCACACCATGTGCCACAGGTGATGCACCGCGAGGACTTTGTACCTGTTTCTACCTCCAGCCTGATGCGCGACAAGTTCAACCGTCAGGGGAGGTTAATGGAAGAAAAAATGGGCAAAAAGTTCTTTTGCTGCGATGCTGTGCTAGACAGCCGGTCTCGGCAGATTGAGATCAACTCCGGATGGGCCCAGGAGATGCAGCCCGTCAGCTGGAAAATGGCTGATAAGCGCACCTATGTACATTGGGCGGAAAAGAAATATGATGTGGTTGTTTTCGGCATGCCCACGAACTTTCACTATGGCGATGGAATGGGTACAAACCCCATCCAAATGATGCAGGCGCTTTCGGCACAGGTAATACGCCACAAGAGGGTTCTTTCGGATCGATGTGTTTTTATCGTATCGAGCATTTGTGATGGCTATTTTCATGATGAGCGCTGGCCATACCTGCGCGAATTGTATGAGCTTTTCCAACATGATCATATGCAGATTCTACCGGATATGAACCGGTATGGCGAATACTTTGCCACCAAGGAGGAATACATCCGCAAATACCGCTTTGCAAACGCCTTCCATCCCTTCCATGGCTTCAGTATGATGAGTTGTGGCCATCTGGCGGAAGAGCATACCAGCGCAATTTATATCATAGGCGCACGGGAACCGGGAATTGCTCGCAGTATGGGGCTCAAAACGCGCGCCACGTTTGAAGAGGCTTTGGAAGACGCAAAAAGGAAGTACGTCGGTGATCAGCCCAATATTCTGGCCCTGCCCAAAACGTTTACCACCGCCGCGGTGCATCTGTGCATGAAGGAATCCTGAAAAACGGCCAGGCTATCCGTGCGGGTACTGTTGCCATGCTTCATTCCGAAATGCAAAAACGAAAGGAACAGCTTATGAAAAAAGTCGGAAAGGGGCAATTATTTACCCTTTTTTTTAACATGTTTGTCCTCAGCGCATTTACCTTCGGAGGCGGTTTCACGATTGTCACCCTGATGAAGCGAAAATTCGTCGATGAACTTCGATGGATCACCGAGGAGGAAATGCTGGATATGACGGCACTGGCACAGTCTTCTCCAGGAGCCATTGCGGTCAATGCGGCAATCCTCGTGGGCTGGAAAGTGGGTGGTGCACTGGGAATGGTCACGGCTGTCCTTGCCACGATCCTACCCCCTATGATTACACTATCGATTGTTTTTTTGTTTTATCACGCGTTTGCCTCCAACCGCTATGTGGCACTGATGCTCAAAGGGATGCAAAGCGGCGTGGCGGCATTGATTCTGGATGCAGCATTGAACCTTAAAAAAAGCATTCATCCTACCAGGCGATGGCTCTCATGGCTTGTGATAATTGCTTCATTTGCCGCAACGTTTGTCTTTGAGGTAAATGTGATTTGGATCATCCTGTGTGCGATGGTCATGGGAATCTTTTCGTGCTGGTATGACAGAAAGGAAAAAACGCCATGATACTCCTTGAGTTGTTTTTCTGTTTTTTTCAAATTGGTCTGTTTTCGATTGGCGGCGGTTATGCGGCTATTTCACTGATACAGAATCAGACGGTCAATTTGCATGCTTGGATTACGTTTGAAGAGTTCATGGACCTAGCTACGATTGCCGAGATGACGCCTGGGCCGATTGCAATCAACGGGGCTACCTTTGTAGGTCTGAAGATAGCTGGCCTCCCGGGAGCCGTCGTCTCCATATTGGGCTGCATTCTGCCCTCTCTGGTGATCGTATCTCTACTTTCCTATATTTATTCCCACTATCGTCAGCTGCCCATGCTGAAAAGCATTCTGTCCACCCTCAATCCTGCGATCGTGGCTTTGATTGCGGCGGCGGCGGCAAACATGATCCTTCAGATAGCGCTTGGAGACGGCCGGTCCGTCTCCATGGGGCCGGTCAACTGGACAGGCTTGCTTTTGTTTGGATGCGCCTTCCTGCTGCTGAGAAAAAGCAGATTCAATCCCATTGCGATCCTGCTGCTTTGCGGAGCGATTAACCTGCTTGTTGGTTCCTTAATGGTTTAGGTATATATTGTTTTACGGTTTCAAGGCCGTACACGAAGAAACCGGATGAATGGTATGTAACTCGCCGGCGACATTATGCAACCTGTCCCTGGCATTTCAATATTAAATAATAAATATGAGCACCAGAAGGTTGTCTTTAACCGCTATTGCTGGTGGGCTTTATTCATTCCAGATCATGGAGATCAAAGCTTGGAAGATTTTCGCCTCTGGTACACGAAGTCCTCCTCCCTCCGACCGTTGACAAAAACGAATCATTGGTCGTTTTTATAAGGGAAAACGATGTATGATAAACAAAAGAAAGGAAACAGGGGAGAGCGGCATACTTAACAAGATCCACGAAAAGCAGCAGTGAATGGAACTGATCATCTTGGAACAGCGGTGCCACAGGAGCATCTGCTGCGGAAGATCGATTGGAGCATCAACTTTTCATTCATTCGTAGGTTGTGCGCACCACTGTACAGCGCCAACCTAGGCCGCTCGGCCATTGAGATGAAGGTGTTGTTTCGTATGCTGTTTATGGAGCATCTTTACGGCATCCGTTCGAAGCGGCTACTGGAGGAAGAGATCAACATAGCATTGCATATAAGGGCGTCTGCGGGCTGAGTCTAACAGAGAAGGCTCCACGACGCTGAGCGTAAACCGCAAGCGCCGTTTCCTGGATAACAACATTCCTGAGCAGATCTTCAATGAGATTCTGCGCCAGGCTATAGAAAAGGGTTTGGTTGAGGAAGCCATTCTATATGCGGATTTGAGTCCTGCGGCGGAACACTCAGTTCCGGGTGGGAAGGGTTTCCCAAACACAATGAAAAAAGATAATACAATCCGCGATATGGGAGATCATGCCTTCGCAGGAAAGGTCGTGGGTTTTATCGCCGCTCGAAATGATGCGCTTTTTGGGAAACTGTTGGATGAAGCAGCTGGGCTTCTGGTGATGAGGTAGAGCTGCATGTGGATATGCCGGAAGCGAATGTAAGTAAAAATTGACCCGTCATGTACCTTCAGAACAGGCACGGCCTTTTTC
>CDZQ01061097.1_pt1 | contig 17400 bp, 21 predicted proteins | sample 554831 | NCBI WGS metagenome assembly CDZQ01 (sample SAMEA3182112, study PRJEB8094) | gut metagenome | biome: human; feature: gut; material: Stool; isolation source: human stools | place: Canada | collected 2013-05-06
CGCGCCTATGCGAGAGAACAGGTCGAAAACCAGAAAAAGGATTTCATCCGTCTGGGTGTACTAGGCGAATGGGACAATCCCTACCTGACGATGAATCATGGCAATGAAGCCAATGAAATCCGCGCTCTGGGCCGCCTGCTGGAAAAAGGATACGTATATCGTGGCCTGAAACCGGTCAACTGGTGTTTCGACTGCCGCTCTGCCCTTGCCGAAGCGGAAGTGGAATATCAGGACAGGCGTGATCCGGAAATCGACGTCGGATTCCCGTTTGCCGAACAGGAAAAGATCGCAAAAGTTTTCGGTCTCGACAAACTGCCGAACGACAAGGGTTATGCCGTCATCTGGACGACGACCCCCTGGACCATTCCCGCCAACCAGGCCCTGAACGTTCATCCTGAATTCGACTATGCACTGGTCGAAACAGAGAAAGGGCTGCTGATCGTCGCTGAAGAACGGGCAAAACTCCCTTCTTCCGAAGAAGGCCGTACCCTGCTGCAAAAACGCTACGGGCTAAATGAGTGGAAGATTCTGGCGACCGCCAAAGGCGCCGCTCTGGAAGGTATCCGTTTCAAACATCCTCTGTATGAGATGCACGAAGGTTTCCGGCGTCTCTCCCCGATTTACGCGGAAGAATACGTTACAATGGATACCGGTACCGGTATCGTCCACTCCGCGCCGGCCTATGGCGTCGACGACTTTTTGTCGTGCAAGCGTCATGGCATGAAAGACGACGAGATCCTGAACCCGGTCATGGCAAACGGCCATTACGCATCCACCCTGCCGCTGTTCGGCGGCATGATGATCTGGGACGCCTCCAAACTGATCTGCAATACCATGCAGGAAGCGGGCACGCTCTTCAACCTCGACATGATGACCCACAGCTACATGCACTGCTGGCGTCACAAAACACCGATCGTTTACCGTGCCACTTCCCAATGGTTCGCAGGTATGGACATCAAGCCGAATGATACAGACATGACCCTGCGCGAAACGGCACTGAAAGGTGTGGAGGAAACCACTTTCTATCCTGACTGGGGCAAAGCCCGATTGCAGGGCATGATCGCCAACCGTCCGGACTGGACCCTGTCGCGCCAGCGCCAGTGGGGCGTTCCGATGGCGTTTTTCGTGCACAAGGAAACGGGTGAACTGCATCCGCGAATGCTCGAGCTGCTGGAAGAAATCGCCAAACGTGTCGAAAAAGAAGGCATCGAAGCCTGGCAAACCCTTGATCCGAAAGAACTGCTGGGCGATGAAGCTGACCAGTATGAAAAGAACAGGGATACGCTGGACGTCTGGTTTGATTCCGGTGCGACCCACCTGACCGTATTGCGTGGCTCGCACGCGAAAGAATTGCGCTTTCCTGCCGATCTGTATCTCGAAGGCTCCGACCAGCACAGGGGATGGTTCCATTCCTCGCTGCTGACCTCGTCCATGCTCGACGGCTGCCCTCCGTACAAGATGCTCCTGACACACGGTTTCGTTGTCGACGGTGAAGGCAAAAAAATGTCGAAATCGATGGGTAACGTCATCGCACCGCAGAAAGTTTCCGACACGCTGGGTGCCGATATCCTGCGCCTGTGGGTTGCCGCAACCGATTATTCCGGTGAACTGTCGATCTCCGATGAAATTTTAAAACGTGTCACCGAAGCGTATCGCCGCATCCGCAACACCCTTCGTTTCCTCCTGTCCAACACCGCCGATTTCGATCCGTCCAAAGACGCTGTCGCTATTGACGAGTTGCTGGAAATCGACCGGTACGCACTTGCCTCCATGAAATCGCTGCAAGACGAAATCATGGCGCATTATGAAAAATTCGAGTTTCATCCGATTGTCGCCAAACTGCAAACCTACTGCTCGGAAGAACTCGGCAGTCTCTATCTGGATATCCTGAAAGACCGCCTCTACACCTCAGGCGAAGTATCGAAGGCGCGCCGCTCGGCACAAACGGCATTGTGGCATATCACCCATGCCCTGTTGCGCCTGATGGCTCCGATCCTGTCTTTCACGATGGAAGAAGCCTGGGCTGTTTTCGCCAGCAAGGAAGAATTCGAAAAGAGCGACGAAACGCTTTTCACCCTAACAGCGTATTCCCTGCCTGAAATCAAGGACGAAAAGGCGCTTCTCGACAAATATGGCAAGCTGAAAGCGATTCGTGCCGACGTGATGAAAGAACTGGAAGAAGTCCGCATTTCCGGAAAAATCGGTTCATCCCTTCAGGCTGAAATCGAAATCCGCGCCAGCGGGGATAAATACAGCCTGTTGAAGAGTCTGGATGACGATCTGAAATTTTTGATGATCACGTCGAAAGCCGATGTCGTTGAAGTGGCGGATGAAAAAGACGAATCCATCAGCGTCAGGCCGTCCACCTATGAAAAATGTGACCGCTGCTGGCACTATCGCGGCGATGTCGGTGCGGATTCGAAACATCCTCACCTTTGCGCCCGCTGCGCCGCCAACCTGTTTGGCGAAGGTGAAGAACGCGAATTCGTCTGATTTTTAAATGCTTTGCCTCCGGTTGCAATGGCTTCCGAAGGCATTTACGACTGTTTATATGGCAACAAGAAAACCTGTTTTCAAATCGAACAATACCAGCATCGTCCCCTGGCTGGGCCTTGCCATCATCCTTGTCCTTCTGGATCAGTTCACCAAGATATGGATCACCCATGTCTTAAGTTATGGACAGGCCATCCGGGTAACGCCCTTTTTCAATCTGACCCTGGTCTATAACGAAGGCGCCGCCTTCAGTTTTCTGGCGACACAGGCAGGCTGGCAACGTTATTTCTTTACAGCGATCAGTATTGTCGCTATTGTTTTCATTGTCTACCTGTTGAAAAAGCACTCGCAGGAAAGGCTGTTCTGTCTGGCGCTCGCCCTCATACTGAGTGGGGCTGTCGGTAACCTGATAGACCGTTCCCTTTACGGCCACGTTATCGATTTTCTGGACGTTTATGCCAATGGCTGGCACTGGCCGACTTTCAATATCGCCGATAGTGCCATTTGCGTCGGTGCCGTTCTGTTCATCATTGATGAACTGAAACGGGTCAATAAAAAATAGATATCACATTCATCTGAAAGTCAGGATTTTGGAGAAATTATGGACTTGTCAGGCAAAAAAATATTACTGGGATTGACAGGCGGCATTGCCTGTTACAAGTCGGCCGAGTTTGCCCGCGCCATGATAAAGGAAGGCGCATCCGTTCAGGTCGTTATGACGGATGGGGCAAAAGAATTCATCACGCCCCTCACCATGCAGGCACTGACCGGCCATACCGTTTATTCAAACCAGTGGGATGACCAGCCTGACAGCAAGATGCCGCATATCGACCTGACCCGGCAGGCCGATGCCGTCGTTATCGCACCCTGTACCGCCAATTTCATGAGCAAGCTGGCCAATGGACTGGGTGACGACCTCTTGTCGACCCTGTGCCTTGCACGGCCTGCGCATATACCATTTATCGTTGCACCGGCCATGAATGCGGAAATGTGGAAAAAACCGGCGACACAGAGAAACCTCAACCAGATAAAAGAAGATGGTGCCCATGTCATGGGACCGGCATCCGGATTTCAGGCTTGCGGTGAAATCGGTGACGGCCGCATGCTCGAACCGGCACAGATGCTTGAGGAAGTGATCGCCGCATTACAGCCGAAAGTTTTGCAAAACAGGCGGGTTCTGGTTACGGCCGGCCCGACATTCGAACCCATCGATCCGGTTCGCGGCATCACAAATCGTTCATCAGGCAAAATGGGATACGCCATCGCGCGCGCTGCCCGTGAAGCGGGGGCATCCGTCACCCTGATTTCAGGGCCGACCGCTCTGGATACCCCTTACCATGTCGATCGTGTCGACGTCATGACCGCGATTGAAATGCGTGACGCCGTCATGTCGCATATCAGCCATCAGGATATTTTCATTTCCGTCGCTGCCGTCGCAGACTGGCGTGTCGCCAATGCCAGCGACCAGAAAATCAAGAAGAACAGGGAAGGGGATACTCCGACACTGGAATTCGCCGAGAACCCTGACATTCTGGCATCCATCGCCGCGCTGCCCGATCCGCCGTATTGCGTTGGCTTTGCCGCAGAGTCGGAAAAACTGAGACAGCATGCTGAAGAAAAACGCAGGAAAAAAGGCATTCCGCTTCTGGTCGGAAACATCGGCCATGAAACCTTCGGCAAGGACGACAACACACTCATTCTGTTCGATGACACGGGAGTGCTTGAATTGCCGCACGGCAGCAAACAGCTTCTCGCACGCCAGTTGATCGAACAGATCGCAAAACGACTTTAAAGAAGTAATCATGAAAACGATAGATATCAAAATACTGGACACCAGAATGGGGGAGTATTTACCCTCATATGCCACCAGTGGAAGTGCCGGTCTGGATTTAAGGGCCTGCATTGACGGGCCGATGGACATTTTGCCAGGTGAAACGAAACTGATCCCGACCGGTCTCGCCATTCATATCGCCGATCCGGGTTACGCCGCACTGATTCTCCCAAGGAGCGGGCTCGGCCACAAACATGGCATTGTACTTGGCAATCTGGTAGGACTGATCGATTCCGATTATCAGGGGCAACTGATGGTTTCCACCTGGAATCGGGGAACGGATGCATTTACCCTGAATCCGATGGAACGGCTCGCCCAGCTGGTGATCGTTCCTGTTCTCCAGGTCGGCTTCAACATCGTCGGGGAATTCGAAGAAAGCGACCGTGGCGCTGGCGGATTCGGCAGTACTGGAAAAAAATAATGAATGAGGGTTCAAACAGCATGTTGAAACGCTTGAAATCGCTAAAGAAATTCATCGGGGAGCAAAGGCTGCTCCCTAAAATTGCCTGTGTTTGCTGTGTTGCCGTCCTGACGGCCTGTGCGACGGACTCCAGCTGGTACGGCGAGGAAGCCGAACCGACGATCGAAACGACCGGCGTCAAAAAACTCGAGCAAATTATCGCCATGCAGGACCGGCTCGACAAAGTCGGCGGAAAACTGTTGATCAGCAATGCCGACCTGTGCCGCAAACAGCTGCGCAACCTTCTCGGCTTTTCCGTCGCCAACAAATATTCCTATTCTCCGGCACTGGCCGGTATGGCCACGGAAACCTACGGTCTGGGTGAACGCCTGCAAGTCATGAACGTCATCGAAGGCAGTGGTGCCGCAGCAGCCGGATTGCATCATGGCGACCAGTTGCTGAAAATCGACAACCATAACGTTCCGACCGGCGTCAACGCCGAACGGGATACCGTGGCGATGCTTTCCACCATCGTATCCAAAAACAAGCCCGTCCGGCTGACCGTATTGAGAAACAAGGCCAGACACAATGTCGTCGTGCCGCTGACACCATCCTGCGGTTTCCGTATTGAACTGGGCCATGCCAGCAACGTCAACGCCTATTCCGACGGCAGCCGCATCCTCATTACCCAGGGTATGATGCTGTTTACGAAATCCGATCAGGAACTGGCTTACGTCATCGCCAAGGAAATGGCCCATAACGTTCTGGACCATGCCAAATCACTGAACAATACCCGCGCGGCATCGGCCCTGATCGACAACCTGATTCACACCAACGCGAACCAGAAACCTTCCATCAATGCATCGAGCCTTAAACCGATGTCCAAGAAATTCGACATTGACGCGGATACCCTGAGCCTGGCGATGGCACTGCGCGCAAATTATGAAATCGACGATGCGCCCCGTTTCTGGAAACGGCTGGCTTACCGCTTTCCCGGAACCAACATAAGGAACTACACAGCCCAGCATCCGTCGACTTCTGCCAGATTGGACGCAATGCCGCAGTCTGTCACCCGTATAAAAGAAATCGACAAACGGCGCAAGGCACTCGCAGTCAAATAAGCATATCGGTCACCTCCGATACAGTATCGGATTCGGGAGCTGTTCCAACCGCAGCTGCCGGATCATTTTGAATTTTCCGGTTAAAAGCCATAAGAAAGGAGTTGAATATGGACTCCGCACTCATTTACGCACTACTTGCCATATTTGTCATTGGCGCGACAAGTATAACTCTGGCAGCCCTGCTGTCGTTTTCGATCCTGTCGAAAATGATCGAACTGATGATCAGCCTGTCGGTCGGCATGATGCTGTCCACCTCTCTGTTGCATGCCTTGCCCGAAGCGTTCGAAATGCAGGTCGAACCTGACAGGCTGTTCATTACCCTCCTGATCGGCCTGCTCGCTTTCTTTCTGCTGGAAAAATTCGCCATTCTCCGTCATTCGCACCACCACGAGGGTGACGGTCATCATCATGAAGAGGGTTTCGACAAACACGAAGCGGGCCATTCGGGATGGATGATCCTGGTCGGACACGGATTTCATTGCATTACGGACGGCATCCTGATCGCGGCGGCTTTCCTGACCAATTTCTACCTTGGCCTGATCACGGCCCTGGCGATTCTGGCTCATGAAATTCCGCAGCAAGTCGGCGATTTCATCGTCCTTCTGAATGCCGGGTTCACCCGCAAGCGCGCCCTGCTTTACAGCATGAGCAACACCGTCACCTCCATGACAGGCGCTCTGATTGGCTACTTCACACTGGAACGAGCCCAGAACCTGATCCCGTATGTTTTAACGCTGGCATCCGCCGGCTTCATCTATATCGCCCTGAGCGACTTGATGCCACAGATGCAGCGACGCAGCACGGTTCGCCAGACGATCCCGCAGATCCTACTCGTCGCCCTCGGTATCGGTATTATTTTCCTGATCACGCACAGCCTGCATTCCCATTCACACTGAACGCAGTAAAGCCGGGAAACGGATCAACGTTCCGTCAACAGCAATTTGATTGCCAGGCCGATGAAAACCGTCCCCGCCAGTCGGTTTATCCAGCGCTGGATACGTTGCGAACGGCTCAGCCATTCGCCCAGAGAACCTGCCGCAAGTGCGATTGCGCCAAATACCAGAATGGCCGAGAGGATAAAGACAGCCCCGAGGATCAGCATCTGGATCGTAATGGAACCCCGCGCCGGATTGGCGAACTGGGGAAGGAATGCCAGAAAGAAAATACTGACTTTGGGATTGGTGATATTCATGAAAATGCCGCGCCGATAAAGCTGGCCGCCTCGCAGGACAGAACCGTTTTTTCCTTCGATTGCCGTCGCACCGCTCCGGAATGCACCCCAGGCCAGATATAACAGATACAGGGCGCCAGCAACTTTCAATATCGTAAAGGCCAGCTCGGACGTTTTGAAAATGACCGCCACTCCCAATGCAACAGCCGTTGTGTGAAAAAGCAGCCCCGTACACAAGCCCAGCACGACAAGAATGCCGGCTTTTCTTCCCTGCAGAGCCGACTGCGTCAAAACGAAAATATTGTCGGGGCCGGGAGCGATGGCGAGAATCAGACAGGCAAGGAAATAAGTGCCCAGTACATCCAGAGGAATCATGTCGAATTTGAAAACGGGTTACCGGAATGGAAAGAATACCTCATCGGAGCCCCCATTAACATCGTTTTTGCTCATCACTATCTCCTCACACATTGAAAATGACGCTGAAATGCGTCGTTTTTTCCATACTTGATTGACGACAAGTTATTGAAACGTCTATAATTTCGTTCTTTCCAATCGCTCAGGAAAATAACAGAAGGCTGTGTCCACCTTTTAATTCAGGCGGAACCACCCATTTGAGCGAATCAACATCACAGGAAGTTTTAATATGAAAACCTTTTCCGCAAAGGACAGTGAAGTCCAGCGTGACTGGTATGTGATTGACGCAACCGATAAGGTACTCGGCCGTGTCGCCAGCGAAGTGGCACACCGTTTGCGTGGCAAGCACAAACCGGAATTTACACCTCATGTCGATACCGGCGATTTCATCATCGTTATCAACGCCAGCAAGCTGCGCGTTACCGGAAACAAGATGACCGATAAAAAATATTATCGTCACAGCGGTTTCCCTGGCGGCATCTACGAAACGTCTTTTGAAAAAATGCAACAGCGTTTCCCTGGCCGTGCGCTTGAAAAAGCGGTCAAGGGCATGCTTCCAAAGGGACCTTTGGGCTATGCCATGATCAAAAAGCTGAAAGTGTATGCGGATGAAACTCATCCACACAGCGCCCAACAGCCAAAGCCACTCGAAATCTAAGGAGCAGACATGATCGGTAACTACAATTACGGAACCGGCCGTCGCAAAAGCGCTGTGGCTCGTGTTTTTATCAAAGCAGGCTCCGGCAAAATCACCGTTAACGGCAAACCGGCTAACGAATATTTTTCCCGCGAAACCGGCCTGATGGTCATTCGCCAACCTCTGGAACTGACCGAAAACCTCGAACGTTTCGACATTCTCGTCAACGTCAAGGGCGGTGGTGAATCCGGTCAGGCAGGTGCAGTCCGTCACGGCATCAGCCGCGCTCTGGTCGACTACGATTCAGCCCTGAAACCGGCACTGTCCAAAGCAGGTTTCATTACCCGCGACGCACGTGAAGTAGAACGTAAAAAAGTTGGCCTGCGCAAAGCCCGCCGCGCCAAACAGTTCTCCAAACGTTAATACCATACTTTACGGCATCGGCTTTTGCCGCATGTCTGTATTTTCAAAGTCGTCTGGCTTCGGTCAGGCGACTTTTTTTCTGATTTTTTCCTGCAGGCAAACCGGGGCTAATCCCGTTACAATACTGTTCGTATTTTCTTTTCTAGAGTGAGGTCAGAATGATCAAAGTCGGCATCGTCGGTGGCTCGGGATATACCGGAGTCGAATTGCTGCGCATACTGTCAGCCCATCCGGAAGTCCGGTTAACCACCATTACCGCCAGAGGCGACAACGGCACCAAAGTAGCCGATATGTTCCCGTCCCTGCGCGGGATCGTCGACCTGACTTTTGTCGCCCCCGAAGAATCGAACCTGAAAGAATGCGACGTCGTTTTCTTCGCCACGCCGCATGGCGTCGCCATGTCGCATGCAAAAGAACTGCTGGACGCTGGCGTCAAAATCATCGATCTCGCTGCCGATTTCAGGCTTAAAGACACGGCCGAATTCGAAAAATGGTACGGTATGCCCCATGCTTGCCCGGACATTCTGGCAGAAGCGGTTTACGGTCTTGTCGAAGTCAATCGTGAAGCGATCAGAAAAGCGCGTGTCGTCGGGCTGGCTGGTTGCTACCCCACATCCGTACAGCTTGGCTTCGCACCGTTGCTGACACAGGGAAAAGTGCTGGTCAATGAATCCGCCCTGATCGCCGATTGCAAATCCGGTGTATCCGGTGCCGGCCGCAGGGCCTCTGTCGGCACCCTCTTTCCCGAGTCGTCGGACAATTTCCATGCCTATGGCGTCAAAGGACATCGCCATTTGCCGGAAATCGTACAGGGCCTGAAAGCCCTGACCGGCAACACACGGGATATCGGACTGACATTCGTACCGCATCTGACTCCGATGATCCGCGGCATTCATTCGACGCTGTATGCCACCCTGACACCGGAGGCCAGAGACATCGATTTTCAGACACTTTATGAAAACCATTATCGCGACGACCCGTTTGTCGATGTGATGCCTGCCGGTTCGCATCCTGAAACACGTTCCGTTCGTGCTTCCAATTACCTGCGTATCGCGGTGCATCGTCCCGGAAACAGCGATATGCTGGTCATTCTGGTCGTGGAAGACAATCTGGTCAAAGGCGCAGCCGGTCAGGGTGTCCAGAGCATGAACCTGATGTTCGGACTGGATGAAACGACTGGACTCAAACAGGTTCCCGTCTTGCCATGAGCCGTGACAAACAGGATTTTCCGATCGTGTTTATAATAAATAATCTTTCAAATACCGGAGTAAAAAATGAGTGACAATCAAGACATGCCAACGCCAATCAACTTTACGGACAGCGCCGCCAAAAAAGTGGCTGAACTGATCGCTGAAGAAGGCAATCCAAACCTGAAACTGCGTGTTTTCGTACAGGGCGGAGGATGCTCCGGATTCCAGTACGGCTTCACTTTCGATGAAAAAGTGAATGAAGACGACACGTCCATGATGAAAGACGGCGTCGAACTTCTCATCGACCCGATGAGCTATCAATATCTTGTCGGCGCCGAAATCGATTATAAGGAAGACATCAACGGCGCCCAGTTCGTTATCAAGAACCCGAACGTCACTTCCACCTGCGGTTGCGGTTCCTCATTCGCTCCCTGAAAAAACATTTTCCGAAAAAGGGCGCATTTCGCGTCCTTTTTTGTTGCCATTAACGGACAGAACAGCGACATTGGACGGCCTTATCAACTTCAGCAACTTTTTCCCGGCTTTGATATACTTGACTAAAATATTCAACTAATCGAGAATACGCTTCTTAAATCAGGAACCCCATGCGACTGACAACCAAAGGACGATTTGCCGTTACTGCCATGATCGATCTGACCCGCCATCAGGAAACAGGCCCTGTTTCCCTTGCCGGCATCAGCGAGCGGCAGGATATCTCGATCGCTTATCTCGAGCAGCTTTTTTCAAAACTACGCCGAAAAAATCTGGTCAAATCCATACGCGGTCCGGGAGGCGGTTACCTTCTGGCAAACGATGCCGCCGATATTACGGTGGCCGATATCGTTTTTGCAGTCGATGAACCGCTGGACGTCACCCGTTGCGGAGGAAACGGCAACTGTGCGAAAGGCAGCATCAAATGTATTTCCCACAATTTATGGGCCAGCCTGAACGAAAAAATTATTGATTACCTGGAGTCGGTACCCTTGTCAGAACTTTCACAAACAGCACCATTGAAAGCGAAGAAAAAATCCGGCACTGACAGCACGTTACTTTTTGCAAAACCGGCAAAATAAAAGGAAAAGAGCATGACCAATCCATCCACTCCAACCCAATGCAGCATCCTGAAGGAAATCTCCCGCGATTCCTCTCACCCTGTATACATGGATTATTCAGCCACGACGCCGGTCGATCCGCGCGTTGCTGAAAAGATGATTCCTTACCTGTGCGAAAAATTCGGCAATCCGGCCTCCAACAGCCATATGTACGGCTGGGAAGCGGAAGCAGCCGTTGAAGAAGCACGTTCACATGTTGCCACCCTGATCAACGCCGACCCGCGCGAAATCGTCTGGACTTCCGGCGCGACCGAAGCGAACAACCTTGCCTTGAAAGGCGCTGCCCAGTTCTATAAAACCAAAGGAAAGCACATCATTACCGTCAAGACGGAGCATAAATCCGTTCTGGACACCTTCCGTGAACTGGAAAGGGAAGGCTTCGACGCCACTTATCTCGATCCGGAAGAAAACGGCCTGATCACGCTGGAATCACTTGAAAGTGCCATTCGTCCGGACACGATTCTGGTTTCCGTCATGATGGTCAACAACGAAATCGGCGTTATCCAGCCAATCGACGAAATCGCCGAACTGTGCCGCAGCAGAGGTATCATTTTCCATTGCGATGCCGCACAGGCTGTTGGAAAAATGGAAATCGACCTGCAAAAGACGAAAATCGACCTGATGACGATGACGGCACATAAAATCTGCGGGCCCAAAGGTATTGGTGCACTGTTTGTCCGCCGTCGTCCCCGCGTCCGTCTGGAAGCACAGATGCACGGTGGCGGCCATGAACGCGGCATGCGCTCCGGGACCCTGCCGACACACCAGATCGTCGGTATGGGTGAAGCCTATCGCATTGCGAAGGAAGAAATGAAAGAAGAAATCGCCCGGATGAAAGTGCTGATAAAACGTCTGGCGGATGGTTTGAGCCAGATCGAGGCAGTCGTATTCAATGGCGACATGGAGCATCGTATTCCTTATAACCTGAACGTCAGTTTCAACTACGTCGAAGGTGAATCGATGATGATGGCCATGAAAGGGCTCGCTGTTTCTTCCGGCTCTGCCTGTACTTCCGCCAGCCTTGAACCGTCTTACGTTTTGCGTGCGCTGGGCCGTAGTGACGAACTGGCCCACAGTTCGATCCGTTTCTCCATCGGACGCTTCACAACCGAAGAAGAAGTGGATTATGCAATCGATCTGGTCAAGACACAGGTCGCCAAACTGCGCGATCTGTCGCCCCTGTGGGATATGTACAAGGAAGGCATCGATATCAATACCATTCAATGGGCGGCCCATTAAGCCGATTGCACACGATTGTGACAAGGACAAGAAAATGACTTACTCGAATAAAGTACTGGACCATTACGAAAACCCCCGTAATGTCGGCAGTTTCGACAAGGACGACGACTCTGTCGGTACCGGCATGGTCGGCGCCCCTGCATGCGGTGACGTCATGAAACTGCAGATCAAGGTCAATGCGGATGGCATGATCGAGGACGCACGCTTCAAGACATACGGTTGCGGTTCCGCGATCGCGTCCAGCTCGCTGGTGACTGAATGGGTCAAGGGCAAATCGCTCGACGAAGCCCTGCAAATCAAGAATTCGGAAATTGCGGAAGAACTGGCACTGCCACCCGTGAAAATCCACTGCTCCATTCTGGCCGAAGACGCCATCAAGGCGGCTGTTGACGATTACCAGAAACGGCAGGAAAACAAGAACAAGGTATAACAGGATTCAATAGAGGAGATTACATGGCTATCACTTTGACTGAAAAAGCGGCCAACCATATCAGCCGTTTTCTCGAGCGGCGCGGCAAAGGCGTCGGCTTGCGTTTCGGTGTCCAGACAACCGGTTGTTCCGGCATGTCCTACAAACTGGAATATGTCGATGAACCCTCCGCCGGGGATATCGTGTTCGAGTCCCACGGCGTAAAAGTTTTCGTCGATCCGAAAAGCCTGCCTTACCTTGACGGGACAGAGCTGGATTTTGCGCGCGAAGGCCTGAATGAGGGGTTCAAATTCTACAATCCGAACGTTACCGATTCGTGCGGATGCGGAAACAGCTTCAAGGTCTGACATTCAACGAGCCGTTTATGCAAAATCATTTCGAGCTTTTCAAGCTGCCGGTACAATTTTCCATTGACCGGCAGGCGCTGGATAAAACCTACAAGGATATACAAAATCTGGTTCATCCGGACCGTTTCGTCACGGCAACCGAAGCGGAAAAACGCACCGCTATCCAATGGGCCGCCATGGCAAACGACGCTTACCATATCCTTCGCAATCCGATCAAAAGAGCGGCTTATCTGTGTGAACTGAACGGGTATAATCTGAATGCCGAAACTCATGTGTCGATGGACCCGGAATTTCTGATACAGCAGATAGAATGGCGTGAATCTCTGGAAAATGCCCGCGAAGAAAAGGATATTGTCCGGCTTGAAAAACTGGATGATGAACAACGGGCACTTCGCGACGAACAGATGGAAATTCTTCAAAAACATCTGGGCGACAAACAATTTGACAAAGCGGCGCAAGACATCCGGAAAATGATGTTTCTAGAAAAATTCAACGATGAAATCAGTCTGGCATTCGACGAACTTGATTCAACAGATTAAATAAATGGCACTTCTCCAAATCGCAGAACCGGGTATGTCCACTGCCCCCCATCAATTCCGGCTGGCAATCGGGATCGATCTCGGCACGACTCATTCGCTTGTCGCAACCGTCAGAAACAGTATTGCCGAAGTGCTGGACGACGAACAGGGACGTCCTTTGCTGCCGTCGGTTGTCCGCTATTTCCCGGACGGTCATGCACAAATCGGTTACGCCGCCAGGGAAGCCCAGAATACCGATCCCAAAAATACCATCGTATCGGTCAAACGTATGATGGGACGCGGCCTCGCCGACATTTCCAACCGGGAAAGCATGCCCTACCAGTTTCTCGACAATCCGGGCATGGTCAAAATCGAAACGGTTGCAGGCCCCAAAAGTCCGGTTGAAGTCTCCGCTGAAATTCTTGCGGCCCTGAGGCAGCGGGTAGAAGACGCTTTCGACGAAAATCTGGCCGGAGCCGTCATTACTGTACCCGCCTATTTCGACGATGCCCAGCGTCAGGCTACGAAAGATGCCGCCAAACTGGCGGGCATTCATGTCCTGCGATTGTTGAGTGAGCCGACTGCCGCTGCAATCGCTTATGGGCTCGATAACGGTGCCGAAGGCGTTTTTGCCGCCTACGATCTCGGTGGTGGAACCTTCGACATTTCCATCCTCAGACTGAACAAGGGTGTTTTCGAAGTATTGGCGACCGGAGGCGATTCGGAGCTGGGGGGCGACGATTTCGATCATCGCATTTTCTGCTGGATTATCGAACAGGCCAAACTGAGGCCGCTTTCAGCGGAAGACACGCGCGTGTTGATGACCAAGGCGCGTGAAGCGAAAGAACGCCTTTCTGTCAGGGCTCGCGTCACGATCAATGCCCTGCTCTCCTCAGGCGAAAAAATCAATCTGGAACTGACCGCCAAAGCATTCGAACAGATGACGCATCATCTTGTCTGCAAAACCATGCAGCAAGTAAAAAAAACGCTGCGGGACGCCAAACTGAAAATCGACGATATCAGCGGCATTATCCTGATCGGCGGCGCGACAAGGATGCCTCATGTCAGGAGACAGATCCAGAAACTCTTCGGAAAAAAACCGCACGCCACGATCGATCCTGAAAAGGTCGTCGCATTGGGAGCCGCCATTCAGGCCAATATGCTGGCCGGCAACCGTGCTCCCGGAGACGACTGGCTGTTGCTCGATGTCATTCCGTTATCGCTCGGCATCGAGACAATGGGGGGGCTCGTGGAAAAGATCATTCCACGCAACTCCACCATTCCCTGCACTTACGCTCAGGAATTCACGACTTTCAGGGACGGTCAGACAGCACTTGCCGTTCATGTCCTGCAAGGGGAACGCGAACTGGTAACGGACTGTCGCTCACTCGCCCGTTTCGAACTACGCGGCATTCCGCCGATGGCGGCCGGTGTTCCCCGTATCCGGATCACATTCCAGGTCGATGCCGATGGCTTGCTGTCGGTTTCTGCCCGTGAAACGCACTCGGGCGTTGAAGCGTCAATCGTCGTCAAACCGTCTTACGGCCTGACCGATAATGAAATCGCCAGAATGCTGGAAGAATCCGGAAAAAGTGCTGAAACGGATATGCAACAACGCGCCTTGCGTGAAGAAATAGTCGAAGCAGAACGGACCATTCAGGCAACGCAAGCGGCACTCGATTCAGACGGCGATTTGTTGAACGAAACCGAACGCACCGCAATTGAAGCCCTGATGGAAGTCACCAAAAAGCTTCTTAACGACGATTCCACCTCAGCCATTCACGCCGCTATCGAAGCCCTGTCCAAAGGTACGGAAACATTTGCGGCAAGACGGATGAACCGGAGCATTCAGAAAGCCTTGTCCGGGAAAACCGTCAGAGACATCATTTAATACACCGATAACGGGAAGCGAAAATGCCAAAAATTACCGTTTTGCCTCATGCCGTACTCTGCCCGGATGGGGCCGATATCGAAGCGCCTGAAGGCACCTCGATCTGCGATGCCTTGCTGGACAATCATATCGAAATCGAACATGCCTGCGGAAAATGCGGCGCATGCAGTACCTGTCACGTCATCGTCAAAAAAGGCTACGACTCTCTCTCTGAAATAAGCGAAAAAGAGGAAGACATGCTCGACCGTGCATGGGGACTTACAGCGGAATCCCGACTGTCCTGTCAGGCTAAAGTCGGAGATGAAGACCTGACGGTTGAAATTCCGAAATATACGATCAATCTTGTCAGCGAACGCTGATGGCCAACTTGCGGGAATCATCATGAAATGGTCTGACATCCAAAGAATCGCCGAAGAACTGTTTGACCGGTATCCGGACGTCGATCCATTAAGCGTCCGTTTTACCGATATGCACGACTGGATCTGCAAACTGGAGGATTTCGACGACGATCCCGACCGTTCGAATGAAAAAGTCCTTGAAGCCATCCTGATGGCATGGATCAGGGAAGCGGAAGACTAGAAAAAGAAAGAAAACCGGCATCAGCGGATATTCTGTTTCATGATCTTTTGCTGTTCCCGCTGCCAGTCCCTTTCTTTTTCGCTTTCCCGTTTATCGTATTGCTTCTTGCCCTTGGCGAGCCCGATTTCACATTTGATCCGCCCTTTTGAAAAATGCAGATTCAATGGAACAAGCGTGTAACCGGCCCGTTCGACCTTGCCGATCAGTTTGCTGATTTCGTCAGCGTGCATCAACAGTTTTCTGTCCCTGACAGGATCCGGCTTGATATGGGTCGAGGCAGTCGGAAGCGGACTGATGTGTGCGCCGAAGAGAAAAATTTCCGCCCCCTTGACGATGACATAAGCCTCTTTTAGTTGTACCCTTCCGGCACGAATGGATTTGACTTCCCATCCTTCCAAAGCCATTCCCGCTTCGAAGCGCTCTTCGATAAAATAATCGTGAAAAGCTTTTTTGTTATCGGCAATAGTCATAGTGAAAAAAACTTCCTTGTATAAAATAGAGATTCTATCAAAACCACTTCATTCATAGATGACGATCGTACACAAATCCGTGCTGCAGAACTATAGTGCAGAACAAATGTTCGCTCTGGTGGAAGATATCGAGGCATATCCCTCGTTTCTTCCCTGGTGCGACAGTGTCGATGTACAGCGTGACGTTAGCCGCCAGACGGCGATTGCCACTCTGTCGCTGAATTTTTGCGGCATCCGGCAGAGCTTTACCACTCACAATATCAATGTGGCGCCAACGTCCATCAAAATGAGGCTGGTAAACGGGCCATTTCGAAAATTGAACGGCCAGTGGACATTTACGGCCCTGGACGAAAAAACGTGCCGCGTCGAACTGCATCTGAACTATGAATTTTCCCATTTTTTCATGGAAAAACTGATCGGTCCGGTTTTCGATATTGTCACCAACAGTCTTGTCGATGCATTCTGCGAACGCGCGAGAAAAGTCTATGGCTGAGAATCCCGTCAATTCAAAAACCATTCCCGTTCAGGTCTGCCATATCCGGGAGGACAAGCAGATCATTCTGGACATTCAGGTTCCTGAAAAAACAACACTGATCGAGGCTATCGAAAAAAGTGGCATATCAAACTGCCTGTCCTTTCAGATCCGGGAAAATGAAGTCGGGATATATGGAAAAAAACGCCATTTCAATACCGAACTGAAAGCGCACGATCGCATCGAAATTTACCGTCCCCTTCTCACAACACCACAGGAAGCGAGGCGACTCCGGACAGGCTTGAAACACAGTTAGGCTATACAGAAGACAAATGCCCGCACGGGTTGCCGCTGAAGAAAGGATGTTAACGCCAGTATTCCGGCACTTCTTCCTGTGCAGGCTGATTGTTCAGCGGTTTTTCCGGCTGTTTGATCGGTTCGACGACCTTGTTTGAAGAGGGTTCCCCCGTCAGGTTGGCCAGCCGTCTCTTCGACCTGGCTCTGGCGGCGAGTGCCTGTTTCTTTTCTTCCGGCAATTTCTGATACTCGTGCCATTGCTCCGTCTTGAGCTGCGACCCCAGTTTTTTGAATCCGATGAAATTCTGGCGCGCCTGACGACGCTGTTCCGGTGTCAGATTCAGCCAGTCCTGAATATGGGTTTT
>CDZQ01008458.1_pt1 | contig 17350 bp, 13 predicted proteins | sample 554831 | NCBI WGS metagenome assembly CDZQ01 (sample SAMEA3182112, study PRJEB8094) | gut metagenome | biome: human; feature: gut; material: Stool; isolation source: human stools | place: Canada | collected 2013-05-06
GTTTGCCGCCGACGAGGGCCAAAACGAACCCGGTCCGGGAGAAACCGTTTTATCGCCGGCAGAAGATGTTGACCTTGAAAAAAGTATTTCCGGCAATGCCGGTTTTTCGGAAAAAGACGAGCTGCCTGTCGATGAACTGATCGATTGTGAAATTCTGATGTCACTGGAAGAACCTGCCCGTTCCGAGAAACTTCTGCCGCAACTCCAGTCCTTGCGTTATACCGGTAACAAGCCGGTTCATTTCGTCGGCCTGGTGGAAGACGACGCAGGACAGACAAGCTGGCAGCGTGTCGTTCCCGGAAAGACCTATGTCCAGTTGAAGGCGGGCGTCCAGCTGGCGAACCGTACCAGTCCCTTGAATGAAATCGAATTTTCCGAGTTGCTGATGCGTTTGCGACAGGTTGCGGATGCGATCGGGGCAGAACCTGAAATCCCTGAAATGGCTGACGTGACGGAAAAAGCAAAGCAATTGTTCCAGTTCGTTGCTGATCACGATGCCAAACTCGGGATCAGTATCCGGAGCAATGGCGCTCCCTGGCAAGTGGCGACCCTGAATGCCGCACTGGAAAAACAGGGGTTCGAGCTGAGACCCGATGGCCTGTTTGTCATGAAAGACAGGGAAAACGGACAGGCGCTGTTTACGCTATGTACCAACGAATTGCCAGCCTCGGAAATTGCGACACGCCTGACTTTGTTGCTGGACGTACCATGTGTGGCACCGGAAAAAGACGGTTTCGGGCAGATGATCCAGTGTGCCAAAGCCCTTTGCGTCCGGCTGGATGGCTCCCTGATCGACGATGGCAACCAGTTGTTGAACGATTCTTTTCTTGAAGAGATTGGTGGTCAGGTCAAGGATTTTTACAGTGAAATGCATGCTTGTACGATTCCTGCCGGTTCCACACGTGCCCTGAGACTTTTCAACTGATCATGCAAACGAAATTGTTTGCCGATGATCAAAATCCTGCTTCTCCGGCGGAACAGGCCGCCCGTTTGCGGAACGAAATCGAGCGCTACAATGTCGCCTATTATGTCGAGGACGCGCCGATTGTTCCCGATTCGGAATACGACCGGCTTTTCAGGCAATTGCAGGAACTGGAACAGGCGCACCCGGAACTGGTGGTTCCCGATTCACCGACACAACGGGTAGGTGGCTCGCCGCTGCTCCAGTTCGAAAAAGTCGAACACAAGATCCCGATGCTTTCCCTCCAGAATGGGCTGTCCGAGGAAGAGGTTGCCGCTTTTGACAAGCGCATTGCGGATGAACTGGATGATGAAGACGTCGAATATGAAGCGGAACTCAAATTTGACGGCCTCGCTGTCAATTTGCGCTATGAAAACGGTCTTCTTGTTCAGGCGGCCACGCGTGGCGATGGATCGGCCGGCGAAAATATCACCAATAACATCAAAACGATCCGCACCATACCGCTCAGGCTTTCCGAGCTGGCTCCGCCAGAGGTGCTGGAAGTCAGGGGTGAAGTATTGATGTTCAAAAAGGATTTTCACGATTTGAATCATCGGCAGCGTGAAAACGGACAGAAAGAATTCGTCAATCCCCGTAATGCGGCAGCAGGCAGCCTGCGCCAGCTCGATTCTCAAATTACGGCAACACGCCAGCTCCGTTTTTTTGCTTATGGGCTGGGGGAACTGAAGGGCGCGCCATTGCCAACGTCGCAAAGTGGGCTTCTGGACTGGTTTTTCCAACTGGGCATTCCAGTCTGTGATGAACGGAAAGTGGTCAGGGGCCTGAGAGGCCTGATGAATTTCTTCCGCCGGATCGAAGAAAAACGGGAAACGCTTCCTTATGAAATCGATGGCGTGGTTTACAAGGTCAACCAAATAGCCGAGCAGGAAAAACTGGGATTTATTTCCCGGGCCCCGCGCTTTGCCATCGCCCATAAATTTCCGGCGCAGGAAATGTTGACAGAAGTGCTCGATATCAATGTGCAGGTCGGCCGTACCGGCGCGATTACCCCTGTTGCCCGCTTAAAGCCTGTTTTCGTGGGAGGGGTGACTGTTACGAATGCCACGCTTCACAATGAGGATGAAGTGCGTCGCAAAGACGTTCGGATCGGCGATACGGTAATCGTCAGGCGTGCCGGGGATGTCATTCCGGAAGTGCTGGCAGTCGTGCCGGAACGCAGGCCGGCCGATGCACGTGAATTCGTCATGCCGACGGACTGTCCGGTTTGCGGGTCTCCCATTGTCCGCCCTGAAGACGAGGCGATCGCACGCTGTTCCGGTGGCTGGATAAAATGCCCGGCCCAGAAAAAAGGTGGTCTGCTCCTTTTCGTGTCGAGAAAAGCGCTGGGGATCGAAGGGCTTGGCGAACAGCTGATTGATCAGCTTGTCGATAAGAACGTGATTAACGACGCAGCAGATCTTTACAAACTGGATATTGAAACCGTGTCCGGGCTGGACAGAATGGCCGAGAAATCGGCATCCAATCTGTTAGGTGAGCTTGAAAAATCGAAAAAAACGACCTTTGCCCGCTTTTTATATGCACTTGGAATCAGGCATGTCGGTGAGGCAACTGCGCGGGCTTTGGCCGAGTATTTTGGAAATCTGGCGAATCTCAGACAGGCATCTGAAGAACAATTGCTGGACGTAGCCGATATCGGGCCGATTGTGGCGGCGTCGATCAAACAGTTCTTTTCGGATGAACGAAATCTGGCGCTCGTTGAAAAATTACTGGATGTCGGACTTCACTGGCCGGAACATGAAATGAAGGAAAAACCGGAAGAGCTTCCTCTTCAAAACAAAAAATTCGTTTTGACGGGAACGCTTCCTTCATTGACGCGCGACGCGGCGGCTGAAATAATCCGGAATCTGGGCGGAAAAGTCAGCAGTTCTGTTTCCAAAAATACCGATTATGTTCTGGCGGGAAGTGAACCGGGCAGCAAATTGGCCAGAGCCGAAGAGCTGGGGGTTCGTGTTATTGATGAAAACGAATTTTTACAACTTGTAAATAATGACAAGAATAACTAAAGCAGTTTTTCCGGTAGCGGGACTGGGCAGCCGTTTTTTGCCCGCAACCAAGGCGCAGCCGAAAGAAATGCTTCCGGTCGTGGACAAGCCATTGATCCAGTATGCTGTCGAAGAAGCTGTGTCAGCAGGCATTAACGAGCTGATTTTCATTACCGGCCGCAATAAAAGGGCGATTGAAGATCATTTCGACAAGGCGTATGAACTGGAAACCGAACTGGAGGCAGCCGGAAAATTGAAACTGCTGGGTTTTATCCAGAATATTCTTCCCAGAAACGTCAATTGCATTTATATCAGGCAGCCTGAGCCTTTGGGACTGGGACATGCCGTTCTCTGTGCACGGCCTGTCGTCGGAAACGAACCCTTTGCCGTTCTGCTCGCAGATGATTTCATGAACGTCAGGGAAAACCAGCCGACTGTATTGCAGCAGATGGTCGAGTTGTATAACAAGGAATCGAAAAGCATTCTGGCCGTTCAGGAAGTCGAAAGGCAGGATACAAGTCAGTACGGTATTGTCGATACATCGCCTTATCGGGCCAATCTCGAATTCGTCAATGCGATTGTCGAAAAACCGGATCCGGCCAATGCTCCGTCAACACTGGCGGTGGTAGGTCGTTATATACTCAATCCGGGCATTTTCGATTGTCTTGAAAAGATCGGCAAGGGTTCAGGTGGGGAGATTCAGTTGACGGACGGCATCTCGAAACTGATCGGGAAGGAAGATGTATGTGCCTGCCATTTTGAAGGACAGCGTTTTGATTGCGGATCGAAAATCGGATATCTGAAAGCGACCGTTACTATGGGGTTGAAGCATCCGGAAGTGATGTCGGAATTCAGGCGCTTTATCGCTGATGCCCATTTGATGGAGAAAGAATAAAAATGGCTATACGGAAGATTTTGAGAATGGGGGATTCACGCCTGTTGCGTGAATCCGAGCCGGTCAGTCAGTTCAATACACCGGAACTGAATCAGCTGATCGAAGACATGTATGAAACGATGTATGCCGCTGACGGAGCCGGTCTGGCTGCCCCCCAGATCGGCGTCAACCAGCGGGTCGTCATTTTCGGCTATGACGAGAACAACCGTTATCCGGATGCGCCACCGGTTCCGAAGACCGTACTGATCAATCCGGTTATCCGTCCCGTCTCCGATGAGATCGATGCGGGTTGGGAAGGTTGCCTCTCCATTCCCGGAATGCGCGGGATAGTGCCACGCTGGGCCAAAATCCATTATGAGGGTTTCGACCAGTTCGGCAATAAAATCAGTCGCAATGCCGATGGGTTTCATGCACGGGTCGTCCAGCATGAATGCGACCATCTGGACGGGATACTCTATCCGTTCAGAATAGACGACCTCGGCCTGTTCGGCTTTTCCGAAGGTTTCGATAACGACGATTCCGAAGATGCCGGGGATTGATTCAGAAAGACCGTGAAAGAAAAGAACGGGTCGTCAGAACTTTTCTTCCGGTCTCAGGTAGCGCCATTGTCCCGGAGGCAAATCGCCCAGCCTGACGTTGCCGATGCGGATTCTTTTCAGGCCGATGACTCTCAGTCCGACTGCTTCGCACATTCTTCGTATCTGGCGCTTTTTCCCTTCCCGCAGGACAAACCGTAACTGGTCGTCGTTTTGCCATTCCACCTTGGCAGGCAAAAGCGCTTTTCCGTCCAGTTTCAAACCGTGCCTGAGCATGTTGAGGTCACTGTCAGGCAAACGTCCGGGTCTGGTGTACTTTACACGTACAAGATATTCCTTGTCCGTCGGTGAGTTTTCGCCGATCAGGTGTTTGGCAATCCGGCCATCCTGTGTCAGGACAAGCAGGCCAACCGAATCGATATCCAGCCGGCCTGCAGGAACCAGACTGCGCAATTGCGAAGGCCTGAATTTTTCTTTTGACGGATCGTCTTTCCAGTGCGTGTCCTCACTGATCAGGGCGATGGCCGGTTTGTAGCCGTCTTCTGCCTGCCCGCTGACGTATCCGACCGGTTTGTTGATCAGGATGGTGACCCGGCGTGACTGTTCCTGTGAAGCCTGTTTTTCGATGGTGATTTTCTGATGGGGCAATACCTTGCTCCCCAGCAGGGAAACGACTTTTCCGTCAACCTTGACCCATCCTTTTTCGATCCATTCATCGGCTTCCCGCCTTGAACAGATTCCCAGTTCGGACATACGTTTGGAGAGGCGGACAGGTTCATTCATTATCATTCTCAAAAAAGTTATTTGATTCTCAACACATCGATCATATCCGTTTCGAACCGGATCTGTGCGCGGGGATGCTGGAGCATGTCGCTATCGATCAGGAAAACGTCTTCGATACGTTCTCCCAAAGTCATGATTTTAGCAGTATGCAGGTTGACCTTGTAGCGTGAAAAGACCAGGGCAATGGCATACAGCAGTCCGGGACGGTCATTGGCCGTGACCGAGAGGACGAAATTCTTTCCACTCGCGTCCGGCCTCAGATCCAGCGTCGGGGCAATCGGGAAAGAACGGGATTTCCGTGAAAGCCGGGCTTGCAGGGGCGGAGGCAGAGGTGCGGTCGTTTTCAGCAGTTCCGTCAATTCATGTTCGACCAGCGTGATGATGTCACGATAGTTTTTCTCGAATCCCTGCCTGGTCACCAGGAAGGTATCGAGTGCGTAATCATGGTTCGTCGTATGGATTTTTGCGTCCAGAATACTGAAATTCTTTCGGGCGAAATAACTGCAGATCAGTGCGAACAGATCTGGCCGGTCAAGAATGTAAACGGTGACCTGCAAGCCTTCCCCGATCGGCGAGAGACGGCACTTGACGACAGGTTCTGCTGCGTTGAGGCGGTAATACAGCGTCCGGGTCTGCCATGCGATATCGGACGCATCGTGACGCAGAAAATAAACGATGTCGAGCTCCTTCCAGAATTCATCTTCCGCATGTTCGGGCAGCCCGTACAGCCTCAATGTCGCCTGCGCTTCTTTCTGGCGGATTTTAAGCTCGTGATCGACAGAAATGTCTTCGCCACCAAGAACACGCAGGGTAAGATGGAAGAGGTCTTCCATCAGTTTGCTCTTCCATGCGTTCCAGATTTGCGGGTTGGTGCCGCGTATATCGGCGACCGTCAGGAGAAAAAGAGCTCTCAGGTGGCGTTCGTCCCTGACGATATCGGCAAAATGACGAATCGTTTCAGGATCGGACAAGTCTTTTTTCTGGGCGACCTGCGACAGGGTGAGATGTTCTTTCACCAGAAAGACGACCAGTTCCGTGTCCTCTTCAGACAACTCATGCCGCACGCAAAATTCCCTTGCGTCTTCCATGCCGAGAATGGAATGGTCTCCGCCCCTGCCTTTGGCAATATCGTGGAAAAGGGCTGCGATATACAAAAGCCAGGGTTTTGAAAAACCGGCCATCAGCTGGCTGCACAAGGGATTCTCATGGGCATATTCAGACAGTGAAAAACGGTGAACGTTGGACACGACGGTCAGGATATGCTGATCGACCGTGTATTGATGAAACAGGTCGTGTTGCATCTGTCCGACGATCTTTCCGAAGTTCGGCAGATACCGGCCCAGAATCCCCAGCTCATTCATATGTTGCAAGGCTCTTGCAGCAAAGCGGGATGACTGGATGATCTGAAGGAAGATACGGCGGTTGGCCGGATCGTTTCTGAACGTGTCGTCGATATTTATGCGGGCGTGCCACAAGTTGCGGAGTGTCCGGGCCGTCATGTTTTTCAGTTCCGTACTGTCAGACAGCAAAAGGAAGACTTCCAGCAATGCGGATGAATGGTTCACAAAAACATCGTCATCGACGATATCGATCAGGCCGTTTACGTCATTGAATCGCTCGTTGATCTTGTTGGCCTGATAGGGCTTTGGAAACAGCCATGCACGCATGTTTTGCAGCAGGATCATGTTCAGCTGCACGACCGTATGGGCGGCCCGGTAGTATTGCTGCATCATGTGTTCACTGGCGCGACGGGCGTCGAGCGGTTGCCCGTTTTCCCTGAAACCGAAGGTTTCCGCAACGGGAATCTGGACGTCGAACAACAATTTGTCTTCACAGCGTTGAGTCTGGATATGCAGACGGATACGGATGTCCTTGAATGCTTCTTCCGTTTTTTTCAGTTGTTGTGCTTCGGAAGGCGTCAGAAGACCGCGCCGGGCGAGCTGGTTCCATGAGTGGCCCAGTTTTGCCGCTTTAGCCATCCATAAAATGACCTGGAGATCCCGGAGTCCCCCCGGGCTTTCCTTGCAGTTGGGTTCCAGACTATAAGGCGTATCACCAAACTTGACGTGACGCTGCCGTGTTTCCAGCATTTTCGCAATGAAAAATGCGGACGGGTTCATCCGGGCGTTGTATCGCTCTCTCATCAACTGGAACAACTTCCGGTTTCCCGTAATATAGCGGGCTTCCAGAAGGCTGGTCTGGACAGTGATGTCGTTAGCCGATTCTTCCAGACATTCACCAATCGTCCGGACGCTGTGCCCGATAGTCAGCCCCAATGTCCAGAACAACTGGATAAGCGATTCCAGCTTTGCCTGCAAGACCTGATCCGGACTTTTCTCCAGAAGGATCAGAACATCCACGTCCGAATAGGGATAAAGCTCGCCACGCCCATATCCTCCGACGGCAATCAGGACGGAATCGAATGGGAGATCAAGATTTTTCCATGCTTCCCCCAAAACCTGATCGACGTTCTTGCAAAGCGTTTTCAGCAGATGCTGCGGGTGGGGATGTTCCCTGTATTCGGCAATAGCCGATTCCCGTAATTGCATCAAACGCTTTTTCAGTGAAACGTCGGGTTGGTTTGGCACGATATTGGATTATTTCTGTTTTGCAAAATTGGGGGGTGGCGGCATATCGGGTGAAACCGTCAATACTTCATACCCGGTATCCGTAACCAGAATCGTATGCTCCCACTGGGCAGAAAGACTTCTGTCTTTCGTCCTGATCGTCCAGCCGTCCGGCATGGCGCGAATGGATTTGCCACCGGCATTGATCATCGGTTCGATCGTGAAAATCATGCCGGGTTTCAGTTCCGCCAGCGTTCCCCGTCGGCCGTAATGCAGAACCTGCGGTTCTTCATGGAATTCAAGGCCGACGCCATGACCGCAGAATTCACGCACGACACTGTAGCCGGCGTTTTCGGCATAATCCTGAATGACATAACCGATATCACCCAGATGAGCACCCGGCTTCACTTCCATAATGCCGAGCCACATGCATTCATAGGTGATTTTCGCGAGGCGTTTGGCCATAATCGATGGGTCGCCCGCGAAATACATGCGGCTCGTGTCTCCGTAATACCCGTCTTTAATCACGGTAATATCGATATTGATGGAATCGCCTTTTTTCAGCAGTTTGTTGAAATTGGGTATGCCGTGACAGACGACATCGTTTAATGAAATACAGGTCGCATTGGGATAAGGGGTATAGCCGGGTGGGCAATAATTCAACGGTGCCGGAACGGCGTCGTGTGCGACAATGAATTCATGGCAGAGCTTGTCGAGCTCGCCAGTGCTGACGCCCGGTTTGACGAAAGGAGCGACGTAATCAAGCACTTCAGCTGCCAGCTGGCAGGCTTTTCGGATGCCTTCGATTTGTTCGGCGTTTTTGATGGGAATAATAGCCATTGTGATCTTGTAAATGCGGAGAATGGATTCAAAGCATTATTATAAGCCACACGCAAAAAGAAGGATAAAAACACGATTGATGTGGCGCTAGGTATCCGGGATGTTTCCTGCTATAATTTTGAGCTCGGCAAATTGTTGCTCCAAAACGGAAAGGTGGCAGAGTGGTCGAATGCGCCTGACTCGAAATCAGGTATACGGTAACCCCGTATCCAGGGTTCAAATCCCTGCCTTTCCGCCAAACACATAATGTGATTGTGCCCGGTTACTGCGCCGGTCCACTCAGGTGAGTATATTTATATCAAAAAAGCGTACTGATGTTTTTTCAGTACGCTTTTTTCATTTTTGAACAGGGCTGAAATTAATTGCCTTGTCCGGATTCTGTTCTGGCTTCGCGCGCTTTCTGGTGTGCGCCGGAAATATTGCTTTTCCTTTCCATGATCCCGTCTTTTTGTTTTTGACGGGCAGCTTTGGCGGCAGGGTCTTTTTTGGCTTTCTTATGCGCGCCGGCTATTTCTTTTTCCCGTTCCATCCGGCCTTCTTTTTGTTGCTGTCTGGCTTTCCTTGTTGCAGGATCTCTTTGTGCTTTTTTATGTGCGCGCGCTACGTTTTCTTTTTTGGAACGGATTCCATCGGCTTGTTTTTGTCTCATTTCAGCGCGAGTCTGATCTGTGCTGACGGATGCATCTGCCGGTTCCTGGGCGTGCGCCATTCCAAGACAAGCTGCCAGAGAAGTTGTTACAAGTGTCAGTATCACTTTTTTCATGCCGTAATTCCTCCGTTTGTGATTGAAAAATACAGAAAAACAGTCATGCGCTGACCCGCGACAGATTTCACTGGTCAACATGATCCTGCTGATCCCGTCACTATTTTTAATGATTTGACGGGGTATCAGTTTGTTTCTTGTCAATTTCCGGAAAGCAAGGATTTCAATTGAATTCTCAGGTTTTTGTTTCCTGATCCAGAATGACTGTCTGCGTCGGATAAGGCATTTCCGAACCGTTTTTCCGGACGATGTCGATAATCGAAAGGTAAACGTCTTCCTGTACCTGAAGCCACTCTTTCCAGACAGTCGTTTTTGTAAAACAATAGACAAGTATGTTGAGGGAAGACGCACCGATCTGGTTGAAGTTGACGATGAGTGGCTGGCTTTGGTCGATACCGTCGTTTTTCTCGAGCATTTCCTTTATCTGGCTGATGATGGGTTTTATCTTGCCCGAGTCGTTACAAAGGATTCCTATGGAAAAGTTGATCCGCCAGTTGAGCATTCTTCCCGGGTTTTCGACAGAGATGGACGAAAACAAATAGTTGGGAACGTATAACGGGCGGTTCTGGAAAGTCATGATTTTCGTGATTCTCCAGCCGATTTCGACGACAGTCCCTTCTATTTGCCGGTCCGGGGAACGTATCCAGTCGCCTATATTGAAGGGGCGGTCGAAATAAAGCATGACGCCAGAAAAAAGGTTGGAGAGGATATCTTTCCCGGCCAGACCGATGGCAATGCCTCCGATGCCGCCAAACGTCAGCAAGCCCGCAAAGCTCAGGCCGAAATGTTCTCCGAATACAAGCAGGATCGATATCACACTGACGATTTTTATGGCTTTGGTGATGAACTGGGCCGACGTCGTGTTTTTTCCTGTATTGACCAGATATTTTCTGAACTGGTCGGCGAAGATAAACGATTCCTTGATGGACAGGGCGACAACGGCCAGAAGGTATAAAAAACTGATTTCTTTCGGCGTGACAAACGTGATGTGATGGATTTCGATGAAACGCCTCAGCAGTTTGCCGATCAGGTAAAGCAAAAAGAAGGCAATTGCCACGCGTGTAATGTGAAACGGGATTTTGTTGCGAAACCTTTTCATGCGCAGACACAGATAGACAATTGCCAGCACTCCCATGAGCGCAAGGATGGCTACCTGATGCTGGTCGGTCATGGTATTGGCCAGAAATACCGAGTCGAGGCTTGTTAATTTATCTTCCATCATGCGGTTTCGAGAACGTAAAACAGAATTTTTCAGCGTATATTCGGGGAATTGGCCGATATCAGTGTGCCAGGTGGTGAAGAAAAGGATTCATCTCCACTGTTGAGTACCATTCTATTGAGTGTCATACGACGTCATTTATTTTTTATTAAAAAACGTGTCGATGAAATCCATCGGTCAAGACTGGAAGGCTGCCGGACATGCCCGACAGATGCTTTGGCGGGGTACACTGTATCAGTGTCGGCTGGCAAAAAATTTTCATGGACAGGCGAATATGATTCATAATGGAACGACAGCTAACAAACCGCCAGTCTCATCCGGGAATAAGGGAGGTCAGATGATAGTCGAGGAATCGTTTGGAAACTTCATTAACGTCTATGTTGACGGTTACGTTTTTACGGCTGACCGTGAAAAACGTCAGTGGGATTTCGGAGATGGCGACAACACTCCTGAACGCCTGAATGCCGAGTCATCACGTCGGGGCATGACCGGGGATGAGTTCACGCAACATTACCGGAATATCTGCCATGCCGTTGCCGGATGGGAAGGAAGTCAATGGGCATACCGGTACAACGTCGTGGCGATGGAGGGAAGTTCCACACAGATGCTTCAGGATGTGTTCGATCATGTCGAGGAAATGATTTCCAGAAGCGGAGCCGGGCAGGACAAAAGCAAATGTGAAACTATCTTGAAAACGTATGCCTCACGTCCGATGATCCGGTCTAACGGCATGCGGATCATGAAATATATTGTCGGTACAGAAGACGTGAACAAGCGCCGTATTGTGTATCAAATGGATGAGTTGACGCCATTTGAGATCGAATCGCTGATTCCTGCGGAAGTCTTGCAACGTTCCGTTAACAGGAACAAATGAATTTTTTCCGGTTCACTATTTTTCAAAGCCGCACGAGGCGGCTTTGTTTTTCAGCTGTCTTTCAATTGAAAAAACAGGGCCTCTTTACCACTTGCCGGCCAGCATGAGAAAACCGGGAAACCATGCCGTCACGATGCCTTCGACGATCGCAAGGTATGGTACGAATTTGCCCAGGTTTTTTTGTAGCGTTCCTTCGATGAAACCGGTAAACCAGAGAATTCCCCATGCAATCCAGATGACCGCCATGCGCATGTCATCCGAAGCGGCCAGCATGGCGCAGGGAATGGTATTGATGGCAACAAACAGGGAGTATATGCCATAGGGTTTCAGGTTCAGGTTGAAAATATTGTTCGCGGCCACAAAAAGGTAGGTGAAAGCAAAGAGCAAGCCTGTGCCTGCCGCATAGTAATCTCCTTTGTAAATGGCAACGAAATTGATGAAGGTGAGCAGGAAACCGACAATGACGTTTAACGTCGCCGTGGATTTTTTGTCCACTTTCAAAAGTTGGCAGGCGCCATTGTTGATCAGTACGATTCCGACGAAAAGCAAAGTCACTCCAAGCATAGGGAACCTCTTTCGAATATTTCCTGTCCTCCTGACCGACAGAGAAGGGAATGGGCCCGTTTATTGAATGTCAGTGCGAAATCATCCAGGGGCGTGAACCACCTGTTTTAAGGGCTTTTTCGGATGTTTCCGTGGACTTTTTGTTTGTGGAGCAGCAACTGCAGCCTGGACCGTGAACACTGGATTTGTATTGTTCCAGTGTTTTCGGTTCGTGTCGGCTACGTTCGTTTACTTCATGCATCATCACGGTTTTTTTTCCAAGCCATGTGGTTCGCGGTGCAGAATGGATAACCCGTTTTGCACCGGTTTGACAGGCAGGGCACCATGCGGGTGAGTTCCTGTCGGCGATGGTCCGCAGCACGGTAAAAATACCGCAGCTTTCACATTCGTATTCATATATGGGCATATTGGGCCTCTTGAAAACCGGTTGTCGTTTTTCACGGACAGGCAAACCTGTCCGTTCCCGATTTATCGGATCAGTCGTATGAAACAGGCATATCGATACTGCCGTCAAGATATTTCACAGGGCCCGATGCATTTGGCCTGATGTCGAATTCAAAAATTTGTGTCGGCAACCACAAGGTCGCGCATGAATTCGGAATATCGACAACGCCACTGAGATGACCCTGAACCGGAGCCGATCCCAGAATGGAATAGCCTTGTGCCCCGGAAAATCCGAATTTTTTCAGGTATTCAATCGCATTCAGGCAAGCCTGTTTATAGGCGACATTGGCATCCAGATAGTACTGTTTTCCTTCGGAATCCACTGAAATACCTTCGAATATCAGGTAATCATTGTAGTTTGGTGTCAGGGGGCCCGGTTTGAATACAGGGTTTTTGATACCGTATTTGGACATGCCGCCCTTGATCAGTTCCACCCGCATGTGTACCCACCCACCGGCCATTTCAATGGCACCGCAGAATGTGATTTCACCGTCGCCTTGCGCGAAATGGAGATCGCCGACGGAGAGCCCCGCTCCATCTACATATACAGGGAAGTAAATGCGTGATCCCTTGGACAGATCTTTGATATCGCAATTGCCGCCGTGCTCGCGAGGGGGTACGGTTCTTGCTGCTTCCGCCGCCGCTTTATCCCGGGCATCCCCTTTCATTTTTCCCATATGCGCGGTTCTTGAAACGGGCGGATTGGCCAGAGGGGGAACCCGGTTCGGATCCGTTGCGATCAGTCCAAGTTCACGCTTGTTCCAGGTTTCCAGAAGATCATGAGATGGCAGGCAGCCGATCAGTCCAGGGTGAATTTGCCCTGCGAAACGTACACCCGGGATATGGCGTGAGGTAGTGTATATGCCGTGAAAATCCCAGATAGACTTTTGCGCCATCGGGAATTCATCTGTCAGGAAACCACCGCCATTCTTTCTTGAAAAGAAACCGTTGAAACCCCAGGGGACTTCTTCCTTGGCACCCAGGTCGAGCAGGTCTACCACCAGAAGGTCACCCGGCTCTGCACCCTTGACACCAACCGGACCTGACAGATAGTGAACGATAGTCAGATCCAGATCCCGGACATCATCCGCACTGTCATTGTTTCCGATGGCGCCACCTGTCCAGTCATAGGTTTCAAGTACGAAATCATCGCCGGGACTGACCCAGCAGGCCATCGGGATATCGGGATGCCAGCGGTTATGGACCTGTTCATTCTCGGGTGCCGGCTGGTTGAGATCGACTTTGATTAGTGTTTGTGTCATGGCGTAACTCCTTTACTTGAGTGACAGAAAGGCGCCTTTTTTATTTCCCGCAAGCGCCACTTCGCCAGTTGATCATCGGCGATACTTTGTTGTCAGCGTGAATGCCTGACGTGGTTGCATTGTTTTCGGAAAAACAACTCAAAACATTGTTCTGTTAACGTCGGAGGTGCGGCAGGTCATGAGTGGGTGGAGACACGTGCAATAAACACATGTGTTCATTTATAAGTAAAATAACATAAATTGGCACTCTATATACGATATCTTATATATTTCTTTCTGCTGTTTTGTTTTCTGACGCTCGGGGTAGATGAGAAGAAAGGGCATAATGGAATGGTCCGCTTTCGATCCGCACTCGCAAACGCGGATCGTTATGGCCCGGTTTTTCTGTAATCAACGTTTACCGGGAAGATAACATTAGCGGTTTACAAAAATAATCTGTACGTTTTGTGACTGGAAGCGATATTTCATCCATTTCTGGATTTTCTTTTTAACGTCTTTTTTCAGTATTTTCTTACTGATGACGATGACTGTCGGGACCTCGCTGAATTTGTTTTCAGTACTCTGCTTTGAGATATATGCGTCAGCGAAGAACAGTTCATGAATATCAGGATACTGGATATACACCTCATCTGCGATACCCGAATACAGTTTTTGTTTTGCTTCTTTCGCTTTTAACGTGGCAGACTGGGTTTCCGCCTGTATGGTTTCAAGGATCTGTTCTTTTTTCTGTGCTTCCTGATCGTTGTTCGCAAGGATATCTTTGGCCAGGGCTGTCCTGATAGCATTGATGTCCTGTTCATGGACACCGACCTGTTTCAGCTCCAGTTTTGTATCGGAAAGGCCGTAGCTTGAAAGGCTCTCCTGAATTTTTGACACTGTCTTTTCATCCAATTCCTTGCCGACCAGAACGACACTGATGGTTTTGTTTTTATAGGAAGATTTGTAATCGACCGGAAAAGTATTGTCGAAAACCAGTTCTTTTGAAATGAAAGTGGATACGTTGGAATTGAATATCTGGTTGTTGACGAAATTGATGGCGATGAAAACACTGGGAATGCAACTGACAAAAACGACGGTTAGCAGAAAAGCCTTCAATCGAAACTGGAGTTTTTCATTGATTTTTCGCCTTGCCTCGGGGCTGATAAACCAGACAACCAGAACGGATGAGAGGGCGATGTATATGCAATTGAGCAGGAAAAGATACGAAGCTCCCAGAAAGTAAGACATATTGCCATGTACAAAACCATAGGCAGCTGTACAGACAGGTGGCATCAACGCGGTTGCGATGGCAACACCGGGAATGACGTTCGATTTTTCTTTCCGGGTCAGCCCGATAATGCCGGCCAGTCCACCGAATACGGCGATCAGCAGGTCCCATATGTTCGGTGACGTACGCGACAGTAATTCCGACTGGGCTTCGTTTAATGGCGTGACATAAAAATAAATAGCGGACGTAATGAAACTGATGATGGTTGCGATCGCCAGATTCTTGAGGGCTTTGTGAATCAGGCGAAAATCGTAAATGCCGACACCGTACCCGATTCCCATGATCGGGCCCATCAGCGGTGAAATAAGCATGGCGCCGATGACGACAACGGCAGAATTGATGTTCAGGCCGATGGATGCAATCAGAATGGCACACATCAGTGTCCACAAGTAGGTTCCGTTCAGTTCGACACCACTGCGAATATTGTGGTCGATCTGGTCGTCGTCGGCCTGATCCGTGCGCAGGCTGAACCTTGTCACAAAGGCTTTTTTGATTCTGGAGAGGATATCCCCGATATCCGATGTGGAATTGTCCATTTTGAAAAATGAAAAAAGTGGAGAAACGGTTCATTGCAAGAATGCTACCGGGGCAATCGTTTTCCACAGGATTTCCTGTTGAATCGGATACGTGTTTGACAGCACTCTTTATGTACAGTTTTATGACAGAAAGGGAATCAGGAGTTTTGAGAAAAATCAGGGGAGAAATGAAAGGTCTTGCAGTTTGAAAAAACGAATTCCGTTTTTCTTTTCAGACTTCTTTTTTTGTGGGATCGATGAGGCCGGCTTCGATATTTTTACGCTGTTTCCAGAGTTGCCATGAATTGATGATGTTTTGCCAGACAACATAAGAACCTGCACCGATAGCGGTAATCGGGCTCATGTAAACATGCGCCATCCAGATGGCGAGAATTGTATTTTTCTGTCCCAGTGATTGTCCTCCGCTGATGCGTTCACGATATCGGCTGCCGATCCTTTTTCCGATGTAAAACTGCAAGCAGCAGACAGCCCCGGCTGCCAGCGCAATCCAGATTTCCGTCCATCCGTCTTCTGGTTCGTTGACGAGCGTGTTGACAGTTTGTGCCATGACAACGATCAGAGCCACGGCCCAGAGGTAAAAGGCCGTTGAGTTATAGCGGGTCAGTATTTTATGAATGGCCGGAGTAAAGCGGCGCAGCAGGATTGCGGCAATGAAAGGACAAATCAGCAAAGGAAATACTTTCCGGAGAATGACAAGGAAAGCTATCCAGAAACTCATGTCATGGCCTAACGGGTGAATGAGCGGGAAAAGGGCCGGAGCGGCGATGGCGGTTCCGAGATTGGCCAAAAGAGTATAGCTGATCAGGCTGCCTGCACTTCCACCCAATTTGTCCGTAATGACCGCAGCGGCAGTGGCGGTCGGGGCGATAACGCAAATGAAAGCGCCTTCCGCTACCAGAACATTCATGGGACTCAACAGTGTGTAAACCGCCACCGCCCCACCGATCTGGATGATGAGCAACCAGGCGTGTACCAACCTGAATTTGAGATCTTCGAATGGAACTTTACAAAAAGTCAGCAGCAGCATGGTAAAGATAAGATAAGGTGTCAGAAATGACAGATGCCTGAATATCGGGAACCCGATGCCGCCCGCCAGCATGGCCAAAGGCAGTGTCCAGTTCCTGAGAAAAACGAGCATAGGGGAAAACATGGGATGGTAACTGCTGGTGATTATGTGAATACAGGAAACATTTTATACCTTCCTGAAGGGATACAGAAGGAAGAGAGTAAAAGAGCGCGTACTGGTGTGAAAGATTTTTTTGAAACGTCGAAAACAGCAGATAATAAGCAAAACGGACAATCGAAAAAGTGTCTTCCGGCTGAAAATGGCCAATGCCGGATGAAAAGGTTTGTTTGAGGTAATGAAATGCTTTTCAGACGGAATAAGACAAAACCCTGCTTTTTGACGTCTGTCTATCGTACAATACATTTTTCCGAATTTATTTCGCCGGTTAGGGCAAATCGCAATCTCCCTTTTAGCTGATTGCAAATTTTATTTAAAGAAATCAAGTAGTTATGTCAGATATACCGCAAAAAACGTCCCATGCTGGTTCAGGCAGGAAATTTGAGGATTTCGGTTTGTCTCCGGAAATTCTCAAAGCGCTGGATGATTTGGGGTACGTTTCTCCCACTCCTATTCAGGTTCAGGCGATTCCCCTTGTACTGGAAGGCAAGGATGTGATGGGAGCGGCGCAGACCGGGACTGGAAAAACGGCGGGTTATTCGCTTCCAATGCTCCAGTCGCTGATGTTTTCCGCCAATACCAGTATGTCGCCTGCACGTCATCCTGTCAGGGCGTTGATTCTGGTGCCGACCCGTGAACTGGCTGATCAGGTG
>CDZQ01043285.1_pt1 | contig 17344 bp, 15 predicted proteins | sample 554831 | NCBI WGS metagenome assembly CDZQ01 (sample SAMEA3182112, study PRJEB8094) | gut metagenome | biome: human; feature: gut; material: Stool; isolation source: human stools | place: Canada | collected 2013-05-06
ACCTCAACCTTGGCAAGGTTGCGCTCTACCAACTGAGCTACTCCCGCTTTGAAAGATGAGCATTGTAGCATTTGCCTCTGTATTGTCAATACCCCAACGACAATTCACTTAATTCGAGGCAATGCTTTGCGCAAATAATACAACATGGAAACGACCGTCAAAAACGCTGCGATGATCAGTAGATAGGTTCCGATAAAACGCGTGTCGATGACGTAAAAAAGATTATCGTAATACAAAAGCATCGGGATGGCGATCATCTGGGCAATTGTCTTGACTTTGCCCAGTGAATTGACGGCAACGGAATTCGATTCACCGATCTTGGCCATCCATTCGCGCAAGGCTGAAATGGCAATTTCACGACCAATGATGATAAACGCCAGAATCGCGCTGACGCGCCCCAGCTGGACCAGCACGAGAAGCGAACCCGCCACGATCAGCTTGTCTGCAACCGGATCGAGAAACGCACCGAATGCAGAGGTCTGGTTCCATTTCCGTGCCAGATATCCGTCAATCCAGTCCGTAACAGCGGCAACGATAAATATAATGCCCGCCGTCAGGCTCTGGGCGTAGAGGGACATCCAGCTTTGGGGCAGGTAAAAAATACCGACCAGCAAGGGCACAAGTGCCACCCTTACCCAGGTCAGAAAAATAGGTAAATTAAACGGCATAGACTGATTCTTGCAACTTTCACTGATTGACTGCATTTTTTATTTTGAAAATAAAAATACAAGGCGTTATTCTAGTGCAACTGGTCATAAATTTGCTGTGCCAGACGACGTGAAATACCCTCCACAGTCGCCAAATCGTCAACTGAGGCATCCGCGATCTGGCGAACGCTCCCGAAACGGGCCAGCAATTTCTGTCTTCTTTTTGCACCCACTCCTTCAATTTCCTCCAATCGGGAGGCCTGTCTTTTCCTGTCTCTTTTCGCACGCATGCCGGTAATGGCAAAACGATGCGCTTCATCCCTGATCTGTGCGATCAGCATCAGGACTTTTGAATCCTTGCCCAGTTCCTGCGGAAATCGTCCATCCGCATAAACGAGTGTTTCCAGACCGACTTTGCGCCCTTCTCCCTTGGCAATCCCGACGATCAGGGACAAATCGTGTCCCAGTTCTGCAAAGACTTGTGTCGCCATCGAGACCTGGCCTTTTCCACCATCGAGCAGCACGATATCCGGCATCAGGTCTTCATGCCCGACCAGTTTTTCATATCGGCGCGTTAAAACCTGTTTCATGGCTGCGTAATCGTCGCCGGGTGTAATACCGGCGATATTGTAACGCCGATACTCACCGTTTTGCATTGCGCAATGATGAAATATTACACATGAGGCTTGCACGGCTTCCCCCTGAGTATGGCTGATATCGAAGGCTTCTATCCGCAGATCGTTCGGGTCTTCCATGTCCAGATTCATCAATTCGATCAGGGATTTGACACGTGAGAGTTGTGTATCGGACTGGGAGAGGACTCGCGCCAGAGCGATCTCGGCATTTTTTTGCGCCATTTCAAGCCAGAGCCGTCTCTGCCCCTGTGGCTGCGTTACGATATGTATCCGGTGACCGCATTGTTCCGACAAGGCAACGAGCAATGCCGGCTCATCGAAATCCATATTGACGACAATCGTTCCCGGAATCTGCCCGTCGATATAATGCTGCGCCAGAAACGCTTTCAATACCTGTATTTCCAGTTTTTCATACTCATCCACGCCACTGCCCAGATTGCCTGGAAAAACCGCCCTGTCCCCGAGATGCCGCCCACCGCGAACCATCGCCAGATTGACACACGCACGACCCTCCCGGACGACAACGGCAATAATATCGACGTCGGCAACCTTGTCCGATTCCATACTCTGTTGCTGAAGCACTTGTGACAGCGAAGCGATCTGGTTTCGCACAAAAGCCGCTTCCTCAAATTCCAGCCGTTCGGCATGTTGCCCCATTTTTTCCTGCAATTCGCCAAGAATGACCGTTTGTTCACCCCGAAGAAAACGCACGGCATTTTCAGTATCTTTTCTATAATTTTCATCACTGATCAGCCCGACACATGGCCCACTGCAACGGTTGATCTGATAAAGGAGACAGGGACGTGTCCGGTTTTTGAAAACGCTGTCTTCACAGGTTCGCAAACGGAATACCCGCTGCAGGATCTGGATCGTTTCACGGACAGCCCATGAATTCGGAAAGGGGCCGAAAAACTGGTTGTGACGATCGACATTTCCACGGTAATACACCATGCGCGGGTATTTCTGTCCTGTGATTTTCAGATAGGGATAAGACTTGTCATCCCTGAAAATAATATTGTAATGAGGGTGAAGCGTCTTGATCAGGTTGCTTTCCAGAATCAGTGCTTCAACCTCGCTTCGTGTGACGGTCGTCTCCATGCGGGCAATCCGCTCGACCATCATGGCAATCCGTGGCGACGGTGAGGCTTTCTGGAAATAGGTGCTGACGCGCTTGACCAGATCACGCGCCTTGCCCACATAAAGGAGCTTGTCGTTCTTGTCGAAATAACGGTAAACCCCCGGCAAATGAGGCAGCTGTTTGACCGCTTTCAGCAGTTCTTTCCGTTTTTCGGCCGAATCCTCTTGCGGGTTTTGGCCGTTATCGTCAATTGAAACGTGTCTTTCTTTTTCCGACATACCTTTCTTTATTCCTGAGGAATCTGCTCGACTATCGCACGGGCACGCTGATACCGTTTTTCCTGCTGCAGGCTTTCCCAGTCCAGCGCGGGAACAGCTGGCATCAGAGCGCCGATTTTCGCAGTGCAATCACGCATTTCTTCTTCAGACCGTGCTGGCAATCCGGCCAGCAATTCATCTGCCCTCTCCGGTGTATTGCAGACCAGCACCATGTCACAACCGGCTCCCAAAGCCGCATTTGCCCGTTCGACGATATTGCCGGCCACGCTGGCACCCTCCATACTCAGGTCATCACTGAATACAACACCGTCGAACCCGAGTTCGTTTTTCAGGATCGACAACCATTTTGATGAAAAACCGGCGGGCAGGGAATCGACTTTCGGATAGATGACATGCGCAGGCATCACACTTGCCAGACTCATGCCCAGATTTTTGTAAGGCGCGGCATCTTCCAGCAAAATCGCTTCAAGCGACCGGTCATCGACCGGAATTTCCGTATGGGAGTCACCTGTGGCATAGCCGTGTCCAGGGAAATGTTTGCCACAGTTGGCCATGCCGGCGAGTGCCAGTCCGTAATTCAGGCTTTTTGCCAGAAAAGTGACGATATTCGGATTGCGTGAAAATGAACGGTTACCGATAACGGCTGATACGCCATAATCCAGATCCAGAACCGGCGTAAATGAAAAATCGATGCCACATGCGCGCAATTCGGAAGCCAGAACATAACCGACTGCCGTTGCCGCACGGCTGGCAGCGACCTGATCGTTTTCCCACATCTGACCCAGTGAACGCATGGCTGGCAAACGGGTGAAACCGTCGAAACGGAAACGCTGCACGCGACCGCCTTCATGATCGACAGCGATGAGAATATCCGCACGTTCCTTGCGAATGGCTGCCGTCAACGCCGTCAATTGTTCCCTGTTCTGGTAATTGCGTGCAAAAAGAATGACGCCGCCTGTCATGGGATGGCGGATTCTTCTGATATCTTCATCCAGCAGACGCAAACCGATCACATCCAGCATGACAGGGCCGTAACTGTTTCTTTTACCGCTTAACAACGAGCTTGTTTTTTTCATGGTTCACCTGTCAGTCTGTTATGGTTTCCGTTACTGCTTCCATCTGTTCCATAACGACGAAAGCCAGCGCATATTCCGCCTCGTCAGTCACCGATACCTGGGCTTTCAGGCCCAGTTCTTCCATATGCGCTTTCAACTTGCCGCTGCAAAAGGCTTCCGGCTTGCCGCTGGCCGCGTTCAACAATTGCATGGAACGCCATGTCATCGGCATTCGCATACCGAGCCCAAGCGCCTTTGAAAACGCCTCCTTCGCAGCAAAACGGGTCGCGAGATAGCGCAAGCCTCTCAACTCGACTTTGGACTTGCGATGAAGATAACGCTTCATTTCATCGGGCCCCAGTATTTTTTCCGCAAACCGGTCACCATGTCTTTCCAGTGCAGCCTTAAGACGTGTGATCAGGATCATATCGGTTCCGATACCGTAAATCATATTTTCAACTCTGCTCCGTTCTCAATTCTTTGGCGCACGAGCCTGCACCAGAAGCGCTTTCATGTCCCTGATGGCCTTTTCCCAGCCATCGAATACCGCTTGCGCCACTATTGCATGGCCGATGTTCAATTCGGCAATACCGTCAATGGCTGCAACCGGCAATACATTGGCATAGTGCAAACCGTGGCCGGCATTGACTTTCAATCCGTTTTTGATGCCATCCTCCACACCTGCCCTGACCCGTTCCAGTTCGTGGCGCAGTGAAGACTCGTCAAAGGCATTCGCATAACGCCCCGTGTGCAGTTCGATCACCGGGGCTCCCGTTTCATGCGCGGCGATAATCTGCTCTTCTTCCGGATCGATGAAAAGACTGACACGAATGCCCGCATCGGTCAGGCGTTCGACGGCAGAGGCGACGATATCGAAAGAACGCACGACGTCAAGGCCTCCTTCCGTCGTCAGCTCTTCGCGCCGTTCAGGCACGAGGCAAACGTCATGCGGTTTGATATCGCAGGCAAAATCGATCATTTCCGGTGTAATCGCCGATTCCAGATTCATGCGTGTCACCAGCAGGGGCCGGATTGCCCTGACGTCCGCGTCCCTGATATGTCGCCTGTCTTCACGAAGATGGAGGGTAATCGCGTCCGCTCCGGCCTGCTCGGCCATCACGGCGGCTTTCACAGGATCGGGATACGTCGTTCCACGCGCATTGCGAAGGGTGGCGATATGATCGATATTCACGCCCAGCTCGATGACCGGACCACTTGGATGAAGAAAACTCATGGCATGCAGAAAAAAGGATCGTTAATAGGGGGTAGTTTACCCTGATGTTACAACTGGCGCAGGTCTAATAATATCTTTCGTGTCTGGAGAGGTACACCATTCAAGTGATGCGCCAGCAGATAACGCATCAACAATTTGCTTTGCAACTGGGTTTGCTGGTCGGAATAATCCTCGCAAGCCATGTCCAGAAGCGTTTTTCCTGCCATTCTCGGCGCTTCGTCGCCCATGCGTGCCGGTCGCGGCCCGTTTTCAGGATCGACAACATACACTTCTTCCGGAACGACTTTCTGCCGTGTCGTCGTATCGATCGACAGATCCGCTGCCACTCCCGTTTCTTTCAGGAGAGCCAGCTCGAAAATGCGCAAGACCGTCTGGGCGGATTCGGATGTCGCCAGACGGTTCAATGCCTTGACGTAATGATCGAACAGAAGGGAATGCGGGTCTTCACGTGCTGTCAGTTTCAACAGCAATTCATTCAGGTAAAACCCGTAAAGCAGGGCTGAATTTTCCAGCGGAATCATGCCGCCGATCCATTCGGCCGTCGTCAGTGTCCTGAGTTCGGATTTTCCCGTCCATCCGATGGACAGTGGCTGAAAAGTCTGCAACACGCCTCTCAGCCGCGAGTTGGGTCTTTTTGCGCCTTTGGCGACAAGAGCAACCCTGCCGTAGTCGCGGGTAAACACATCCACGACGAGACTGCTTTCCTTGTAAACATAGCTGTGCAGGACAAATCCCGGCTGTTCCACAATTCTGTGTTCGGAACTGCTTTTGCCAGATGGCGAGCGTTCAGGCGTTTTCACGGAACCGGTTTTTGCCGTTTTTTCCGTTTCGGTATTCACCTGCATCTTCTCCTGTCCAGACTCAGACGTTCCCGTTCGCAAGGTCGCGTCAGAGACATCAATCGTAGCCGTAGGCGCGAAGGCCTGCTTCATTGTCGGCCCAGCCTGATTTCACCTTGACCCAGATTTCCAGATAAACCGGTACACCGAACATTTTTTCCATATCCAGTCGCGCATCGGTGGAAATTTCTTTCAGTTTCTCGCCTTTATGGCCGATGATCATGGCCTTGTGTGCATCGCGTTCAACCAGAACGGCTGCGAACACGCGGCAGATTTTCTCCTTGCGTTCAAACTGTTCGATCACAACCGTACTGGTATAAGGCAGTTCATCGCCGGTATAACGGAAGATTTTCTCACGGATAATCTCCGCCGCCATGAACCGTTCACTCCGGTCGGTCACATCCTCGGGATCGAACATCGGCGGATTTTCGGGCAGGAAATGACGGATTTCATTTTCAAGCCGGTCCAGCTGAAAACGCTGCCGTGCCGAGACGGGCACAATGGCAGCAAAATCGCGCAAGGCCGCCATTTTTTCCGCAAAAGGAATCAGGTCCTTTTTGTCTTTGACCTTGTCAGTCTTGTTGATAACCAGAATCGTCGGAACCTTTTTCGGGATCAGATCGAGAACCTGCTGGTCAGCCTGCCCGAATACATCCGCATCGACGACGAAAAGGATGACGTCGGCTGAAGTCAGCGTATTCGTCACTGTCTTGTTCAGAGTCTTGTTCAACGCATTGTTGTAGCGTGTCTGAAAGCCCGGCGTATCGATGTAAATGAACTGGGTGTCCTCATCCGTCTGGATGCCCATGATCCGGTGACGCGTCGTCTGCGCCTTGCGGGACGTGATACTGACCTTCGCACCGATCAGTTCGTTCATCAGGGTGGATTTGCCGACGTTCGGACGTCCGACAATCGCGATATAACCGCTTCGGAAATGACTGTTTTCCTGATCTGTCATGATGTCAACCTCACTCATTTTCTGGTAGGTGGCGCCGCCTCGTCTTCGACAGGCAGTTCTCTTTGTGGTGTAGCGATACCGATCAATTTCATCTGTGCTTCCTTACGGCCTTTTTTTCCGGATGAAGCCTGTTTTTTGTTTTTCATGGCTTCCTCTATGGCAACCAGCGCTTTCTGTGCCGCTTCCTGCTCTCCGGCCCGGCGGCTGGATCCCGTTCCGAAAACATGAATGCCGAATTTCCTGATCGTGCATTCGACTTCGAATTCCTGATTGTGCGCTGCACCATGTGTGGCAACCACCTGATACTCAGGCAACGCCAGCTTGTGCCCCTGCAAATATTCCTGCAACTGCGTTTTCGCGTCTTTCCCGAATGTTTCGGGGTCGAGCCCCTTCATCATGTCGGTGAACAGTTGCGTAATGACCCTTCTGACCGTCTCGAAATCGGAATCGAGGAAAATGGCACCGAACAGCGCTTCCATCGCATCGGCAAGGATCGATGGACGCTTGAAGCCACCGGCTTTCAGCTCCCCTTCACCCAGACGCAGGAAACTGGACATATCCAGTTTCTGCGCAATTTCATGGAGTGCCTGCTGCCTGACCAGAGATGACCTCAGTCGTGACAGATTGCCTTCATTCAGACCGGCATACCGCTCGTACAGATTGATGGCCGTGACGCAGTTCAACAACGAATCGCCCAGAAACTCCAGCCGTTCATTATGATGGCTTGAAAAGCTCCGATGAGTCAGTGCCGTCTGGAGCAAGTCGATTTGTCGGAAAGAATATCCGATCCTTTCCTGCAACACATTCACGTTCATCATCGCAGCCTGAGAGTCTCCCTGTTCAATCAAAAATCAAATTTGTGCCATTTGGCGATTAATGGATGCCACCTATACGGGTCATGTCATTCAGGTTCATCCACACCAGAAACGCCCGGCCGACAATATATTCATCAGGCACAAACCCCCAGTACCGGCTGTCCAGGCTGTTGTCCCGATTGTCGCCCATCATGAAATAATACCCTTCCGGAACCGTACATGAAAATCCTTCCACGTTATAGGTACACATCTGGCGGTTCCTGAACCGGTCCGGATGCGGCACATAAGTGGGCGCACGATCGTCGTTCAGGATACGGTGCTTGACTCCCGCACCGGACAAATCTTCCTCGAACTGTTTGGAATAAGTCAGGGTTTCCGTATCGAGATAATCGGACATCGGCTGGTATTTCGCCTCGACGCCATTAACAGTCAGTTTCTTGTTTTTGTATTCGATCCTGTCGCCGCCGACCCCGACCACCCGTTTGATGTAGTCGAGTGAGGTGTCTTTCGGGAATTTGAAAACGACAACATCGCCTTTCTCCGGATCGGCAAGGCCGATCACTTTCTTGTTGATGACCGGCAGACGGATACCGTAGCTGTACTTGCTGACCAGAATCATGTCGCCGACTTCCAGCGTCGGCACCATCGAGCTCGATGGAATCCGGAACGGTTCCCAGAGAAACGAACGGATGACGAATACTGCCGCGAGCACAGGGAAAAAGCTGCCGGAATATTCCACCCACGTCGGCCGCTTCATCAGTTTTTCTTTCAGGGTTTCCCTGCCCGAGTCGTCGACCTTGATACCTTCCGCCTTCATTCTGGCGTTACGCTCATCGTAGGCAGCCAGCGCGATTTCAGCGGCGGCTTTCCGTTTTTTGACCAGTACCAGCTTGTCGTAGAACCAGACGACACCCGAGATCACCATCAATATGAAAAGGATCAGGGCGAAGTTACCCAGCAAAGACTGCACGTTCATTTTTCATCCACTTGTAAGATTGCCAGGAAAGCTTCCTGTGGAACTTCCACCGATCCAACCTGTTTCATCCGTTTTTTACCTGCTTTTTGTTTTTCAAGCAATTTTCGTTTACGGGAAATATCACCGCCATAACATTTTGCCAGTACGTTTTTACGCAACGCTTTTACGTTTTCACGCGAAATGATGGTCGAGCCGATCGCTGCCTGAATGGCGACGTCGAACATCTGGCGCGGGATCAGTTCGCGCATTTTCGCGGCGACGGCACGGCCACGGTACTGGCTGTTTGCACGATGCACGATAATCGCCAGCGCGTCGACCTTGTCGCCGTTGATCAGCATATCGACCTTCACGACGTCGGAAGACCGATATTCCTTGAACTCGTATTCCATCGATGCATACCCCCGCGAGATCGATTTCATCTTGTCGAAGAAGTCGAGCACGATCTCCGCCATCGGCAATTCATAGACCAGACGGACCTGCTTGCCGTGGTAATGCATATCCATCTGGATACCACGCTTCTGATTGCACAGTGTCATGATCGGGCCGACATATTCCTGAGGCATGTAAAGGTTCACCGTCACGATCGGCTCACGGACTTCCTCGATTCTGGCCGGATCGGGCATCTTGGACGGATTGTCCACCATCAGCATTTCGCCGTTTTTCAGGATCACTTCATACACGACTGTCGGGGCCGTCGTGATCAGGTCCATGCCGAATTCGCGTTCCAGACGTTCCTGCACGATTTCCATATGCAAAAGTCCGAGGAAACCGCAACGGAAACCGAAGCCCAGCGCCTGCGACACTTCAGGTTCGTATTGCAGGGACGCGTCATTCAGTTTCAGTTTTTCCAGAGAATCGCGCAAGGCGTCGTACTGGTTGGCTTCAACCGGGAAAAGACCTGCAAACACCTGTGGCTGCACTTCCTTGAAACCCGGCAAAGGTTCAGAGGCAGGACGTGAAGCCAGTGTAATCGTATCGCCGACCTTGGCGGCCGTGAGCTCCTTGATACCGGCGATAATGAAACCGACTTGCCCTGCCGACAGGGAATCTTTCGATACCGAACGCGGCGAAAAGACACCGATACTTTCAGCCAGATATTCCGAGCCGGTCGCCATCAGGCGAATTTTGTCCTTCGGTTTCAGGGTACCGTTCTGGATCCGCACCAGCATGACGACGCCGACGTAATTATCGAACCATGAATCGATGATCAAGGCCTGTAAAGGTGCTTCGGGATCGCCTTCCGGTGGCGGAATTTTGGCAATGATCGATTCAAGAATATCCTCGACACCGAGCCCTGTTTTGGCGGATGCGAGAACGGCATCCGACGAATCGATACCGATCACGTCCTCGATTTCGGATTTGGCATTATCCGGGTCGGCCGATGGCAAATCGATCTTGTTCAGTACAGGCACGACTTCGACATTCAGATCGAGCGCCGTATAGCAGTTCGCGACCGTCTGGGCTTCGACCCCCTGGGATGCGTCGACCACCAGCAATGCACCTTCGCATGCCGAAAGCGAACGGCTGACTTCATAGCTGAAATCCACATGTCCCGGAGTGTCGATCAGGTTCAGGTTGTAAACCTGCCCGTTCCGAGCCTTGTAATTCAGGGCAGCGGTCTGTGCCTTGATCGTAATGCCACGTTCCCTTTCGAGATCCATGGAGTCGAGCACCTGAGCTTCCATTTCCCGATCCGACAATCCGCCGCAAAGCTGGATAATCCGGTCGGCCAGCGTGGATTTGCCGTGGTCAATATGAGCAATAATGGAAAAATTACGGATGTTCTTCATTCGTCGTGCACAGAAATAATAACTTGTTCGGATAGCATCCAGCCATGAACTGGATAATGGCGACATTTTACTGGATTTCACCCGAAAAACATGGCCTTGGCGTCGATTAAATCCGGACGATGTGCCATATCTTCCGATTTGTTGTTTAAATCGGCATGAATACAGGTTTCAAACCGGATATTTCAGCGTCCCGACCGTGTCGGAACGCCTTTCCGATGACGGCTTCCCGCCGCAAACTGCCCTTTCCGGCTGTCGCCCTGTTTCGGCCCTTCAGCCTTGTTTGCCGGCCGGTTTTTCGTTTGTCCCTGCAAACCGGATCGGGACATATTGTTTCCCTTTGCCGGTACACCGAAACGGTTCAGGGCACCTGCTGGCGCGGATTTCCATGCCGGAACGAGCTGGTTCGGCCCGTTTCCGATCAGGTCGTCACGTCCGTGCCTGCGGAGCCACTCTCGCAGGAGTTGCCAGTTTTCGGGATCGTGATAACGCAAAAAAGCCTTGTGCAAACGGCGAACCTGCCCTTTTCGGGCCGTTTCGACTTTTTCCGAATCGTAAGAGACAGGCTCCAGCGGATTACGTTCGGAGTGATACATCGTTGTCGCCAGTGCCAGTGGTGTCGGCATGAAAGTCTGTACCTGATCCGGCCGGAAACGGTTCCGCTTCAGCCACAAGGCCAGATTCAGCATGTCTTCATCGGTTGCGCCCGGATGGGCGGCGATGAAATACGGCACAAGATATTGTTCCTTGCCCGCTTCTTTCGAATAACGGTCGAACAGGCGTTTGAATTCGTCGTACGAACCGATACCCGGTTTCATCATCTTTGACAGGACGTTCTGTTCCGTATGTTCCGGTGCGATTTTCAGCAAACCGCCGACATGGTGCGTGACCAGTTCGCGAATGTATTCAGGCGATTTGACGGCGATGTCGTAACGGACCCCTGAACCGATAAGGATTTTTTTCACGCCCGGCAATGCCCGTGCCTTTCGGTACAGGGAAATGAGTTTGCTGTGGTCGGTATTAAGGTTCTTGCAGATTTGCGGATAAACGCAGGACAAGCGGCGGCAGACGCTCTGGATTTTTTCGTCCCGGCATCCGAGCCGGTACATGTTTGCCGTCGGCCCACCCAGATCGGAAATGACGCCGGTGAACCCGTCCACATTATCGCGGATTTCCCCGATTTCGCGCAGGATAGACGGTTCTGACCGGCTCTGGATAATACGCCCTTCATGTTCGGTAATCGAACAAAACGAGCAACCGCCAAAACAACCACGCATGATATTGACGGAAAAGCGGATCATTTCCCATGCCGGGATAGTCTCCCCCTTGTAGGCAGGATGCGGGCCCCTGGCATAAGGTAATCCGAAAACGCCATCCATTTCTTCCATCGCCAGCGGCAACGGCGGGGGATTCAACCAGACGTCACGTTCGCCGTGTGCCTGAACGAGTGCACGGGCATTGCCCGGATTGGATTCCAGATGCATGACGCGAGAGGCATGGGCGTACAAAACCGGGTCATCCACCACCTGTTCATACGATGGCAAACGAACGACAGACTGGCTGTTCGCTTTCAGGCGCAGACTGATTTTGCTTTCCCTGATCGATTCCCGGGCAGCCTTGTCCTGCTGTGCTTTCGCCCCGCACACTTCCTGTTCGGGAAAATAAGGATTGGCATGTTTCCTGACAGGGCCCGGCTTGTCAAGACGAGACGAATCGATTTCCGTCCAGTCTGCATCCGGCTTCCAGCCTTTCGGCACCATGAACGCCGTACCGCGCAAATCGCGGATCGATTCGATTTTTTCCCCTGCCGCAAGACGATGCGACAACTCGACAATCGCCCTCTCGGCATTGCCGTACACAAGGATATCGGCCTTGGAATCCGGCAATACCGAACGCCGGACCTTGTCAGACCAGTAATCGTAATGCGCCACCCTGCGAAGACTCGCCTCAATCGAACCGATGACGACCGGAATGCCCGGCCAGGCTTCCTTGGCCCGTTGCGCGTAGACCACCAGCGCGCGATCGGGTCGTTTTCCGGCTTTTCCTCCAGGTGTATAGGCGTCGTCCGAACGGATTTTCCGTTCTGCCGTATAACGGTTGACCATCGAATCCATATTGCCGGATGTGACACCGAAATAGAGCTTCGGTTTCCCCAGCGCCCGGAAAGACTGGGCCGATTTCCAGTCCGGCTGGGCGATGATGCCGACCCTGAACCCTTGCGCTTCGAGCACACGGCCGATCAGTGCCACGCCGAAACTGGGATGGTCGATATAAGCGTCTCCGGAAACCAGAATGATGTCGCAGGCATCCCAGCCGAGTGCATCCATTTCCTTTTTCGACATCGGCAAAAAAGGGGCTGCACCAGCGCGTTTCACTTTACGGGAAACGTAGGAAAATATATTTTTCGGGACGACCGTCATATCGGGTTTGGAGAAAACAGTAAAATTTCAGCCAGTATAAGTGGGAACTGATTGAATGCAATGCATTTCGCCGGAAAAACATTCCGGCACAACCAGGCCAACAAAAAGAAAGGCAAGAGCCTTATTCAGGTTTCGGGTAATTCACTTCCAGAATGACCAGCTCCTCGACACCCGCAGGCGTATGCAGGGTAACCGTATCGCCTTCACGTGCCTTGATCAGTGTTTTGGCCATAGGGGATATCCAGCTGATTCTCCCCTGCAAGGGATCGAATTCATCAATACCGACTATAGTGACCGTATTTTCCTCACCATTCTCGCGTTCATAGGTCACCGTCGCGCCAAAGAAAATCTGGTCGTTTCCGTAATGAATGCTGGGATCGAATTCTTCAGCGGCCTCGATCCGTTTGATCAGGAAACGGATACGACGGTCGATCTCACGCAAACGGCGTTTGCCGTAAATGTAATCGCCATTTTCCGAACGGTCACCATTGGATGCCGCCCAGGACACGATCTGGACAACCTGAGGTCGTTCCTTGTCGATGAGAGACAACAACTCGTCTTTCAGACTCTTCAGACCGGCAGGGGTAATGTAATTCTTGAACCCGGCCGGAAGCACGGGAATATTCGGTTCCAGTTCGTCGTCGTTATCCGATTCTTTTGTAAAAGCTTTATTCATAATGTTTTGACTCAATCGAATAATAAAGTTCTCAGGGTAATCAGACACTCTGAAAACGGTCAAACGCTGACCGGCATCTCCTGCTCTTTTGGAACAAAAAGGCCTGAAGCCGCTTCCACGGCGTCAGACCCTTACATGCATCTTGTCTTACTCAGCCGTCGCCAGAGAAAGATTCAACTGGTTCCGAACCATATCGTCCGGAGCCGGAGTAGAGTTTTTTCGTTCATTTTCAACACGATTGAGGTAATCTGCCGATACATCCCCGGTAATGTACAAGCCGTCGAAACAGGAAGCCTCGAAACTTCTCAATGCCGGATTGACGTCGGTTATCGACTGTTTCAATGCCGCAAGATCCTGATAAACCAGCGCATCGGCCGTCATTTCGCGACGAACTTCCTCATCGGTACGTCCGTAAGCGATCAGTTCGTCACGTGTCGGCATGTCGATACCGTACACATTCGGGAATTTGACTGGCGGCGCAGCGGATGCGAAGATGACTTTATTGGCACCTGCTTCGCGCACCATCTGGACGATTTCCTTGCAGGTCGTGCCACGGACGATGGAATCATCGACCAGCAACACGTTCTTGCCTTTGAATTCGGAACCGATGGTATTCAGCTTCTGGCGGACGGAGCGTTTGCGGACAGCCTGCCCCGGCATGATAAAGGTACGGCCGATGTAGCGGTTCTTGATCAGGCCTTCGCGATATTCGATACCCAGTTTCAGCGCAAGCTGAATGGCAGCAGGACGGGAAGAGTCCGGAATCGGCATGACGACATCGATATCACCAGTCGGAATCTGGCCTTTGATCTTGTCTGCCAGATGTTCGCCCATTTTCAGGCGTGTGGCATACACTGATGCACCATCGATCAGTGAATCCGGACGTGCCAGATAGACGTATTCGAAAATACAGGGATTTAAGCTCGGATTTTCAGCACATTGCTGGTTGTACAGATTGCCTTCGATATCGATGAAAATCGCTTCACCCGGCATGACATCACGCAGGAAACGGAAACCCAGGCCTTCAAGCGCAACGGATTCACTGGCAACCATATATTCCGTACCCTTGTCCGTTTCGGCAAAGCCGATACACAGTGGACGTATACCGTATGGATCGCGAAAAGCGAGAATACCGGCATCGGTAATATGGGCGACCGCAGCATAAGCGCCGCGAACCCGTTTATGCAGAACGGACACTGCCCGAAAGAGTGCTGCCGGGTCCAGCGAATAACCGCTGGTCGCTTCCTGCATTTCATGGGCCAACACGTTCAGGAGGACTTCGGAATCGGAGTTTGTATTGATGTGGCGGCGATCGTTTTTGAACATTTCGCCTTTCAACTGCTCGCAATTGGTCAGATTGCCGTTGTGGGCAAACGTGATGCCGAAAGGCGCATTCACGTAAAATGGCTGCGCTTCCTCTTCATTCTTGGCAGAACCGGCTGTCGGGTAACGGACATGGCCGATGCCGCAGTTTCCGGGCAAGGCGCGCATATTGCGTGTACGGAAAACGTCTCTGACCAGACCGTTTGCCTTGAACATCGCGAACTTGCCGTTACTGCTGGTTGCGATGCCTGCAGCGTCCTGACCACGATGCTGCAAAAGCTGCAATGCATCGTAAATCAGCTGGTTGACAGGTGTCTGTGAAACAATACCAACGATGCCACACATGGTGGACTCCTCAATCAAAAATTAAGAAAACAAAACCACAGGAATACATCGAAACCGATAGGATACCCTGAATCAGAAATGTATGTATTCCACAAAATATTCCGGCAAATACGGCATGGTCATTTTCGCGACCTGTACCACCATCGGGCTGAACATCGCATTCTTCCAGAACGGTTGCTGCGGTATTTTCGTCATCCCGCAAACCAGTACCAGTGCCAGAGCGACCAACGCCCCTTTTGCCAACCCGAACAGTGCGCCCAGAAAGCGATCCAGCAACGTCAGTCCCGTTGCATGCAATACGACATTCACCAGTCTTGCCAGTATTGCCATGACAATCCGGGTGCCGATAAACAGCACAATGAACGCCACGATCATTCTCATGACATCCCCTGAGACCGCATTGGGCAGCCAAGGCATCAGGACTTCCCCGTAATGGGTCGCCACATAAAAGGCGACCACCCAGCTAAGCAGCGAAATGACTTCGCGCACCAGACCTTTCGTCATGCTGATCAGCATGAAACCGACCAGCAGAAACAGCAATACGTAATCGAAAGCAGTCAAAATGCGATCCAGTCGTCACATCAGTTCGGCAACAGGGTACAGGACAATCCCATGCTTTTGAGTTTTGAACACGTCTTGTCCGCATCGCCCCTGGAGAGAGGCCCGATACGGACACGGATCCGCTCTTCTCCATTCCCGGCTTTCACTTTCTGGGTATGGGAATGGATTCCCGCCCTGGAAAGTTTCGCCTGCAATTCACTGACCTTCTGCGGCGATGTCAGCGCTGCGACCTGAATGACCTGTTTGCCGGATGTCGACGTTTTGGCATTTTTGTCAGCGATCATCTGACCGATCGGATCGGAACCGGCCGCCGCTTTCGCTTTTTCAGCCTTCAGTTTGTCGGCTTTCGCTTTTTCCTGTCTGGCTTTTTCCGCCTTCAGTTTTTCCTGTCTGGCTTTTTCGGCTTTTTGCTGTGCCTCGGCCTGTTTTTTCTGAGTGTCGGCCTCACTTGCCGTCGCCGTTTTTTCTTTTGGTGCGGCCAGATGCTGTTCGGTAGCGCCCTGTACCGGTGCTGCCTCCTGAACGGGAGACGTGGATGGCTGCGCTGCCGGTGCAACGCCCTCTGTCGGGGCGGTAGCAAGCTGTACCTGTTGGGCCTGATCGGCTGGAGGGGTAACCGCCGTTTCAGTTGTCGGAGCAGATGGCGGAGTCTGTTCGGCCGCCGCTACCTGAACCGGTTTGTTGTCTTTGGAAGGGATATCGAGCAATAAATTGGGAGAAACCGGCTTGGGTTCCGATTCGAAAATCATCGGCAAAATAATGATAGCTGCCACGACCAGCGTAATGGAACCGACAAGACGGCGGCGAGCCCGTTTTTTTTGCGGCAATTGCGGGTCGTCCGCGCTGTTTTTCTGGCTGGAATTTTTTTTGCGATCGATATCGTCCGCGACAAACCTGTCCGCACCAGTGGCGCGTGACGTTCCTTCTGAATCAGATTTCGATTTGCCCCAGCGAAAAAAAGAAAAACGGCTCATGCAATCAACGATGGTTGGTTGGTTTCAGGTCACCTTCTTCAGTGACCCCTGTAACGACCCAAAATGATCCGAATGCGACTATTCTATCATTTTTCTGTGCATTGTTCTTGGCGCTTGTCATGGCATCGACAGCATTGTGATACACGGATATGCACTGATTGGTTTTGCCGCGTGTGACGCCGGCGGAAATGAGTTTCTGTTTCAGCGCTTGTGCCGTGGCCGCTCTTGGCAAGGGCAAATCGGTCACATACCAGCGATCGACGCATCCTTTCATCAACTCGATAACACCGTCAATATCCTTGTCGGACATGGCGCCGAACACGGCATGTGTCGCATGGAACGACCCCATGTCTTTCAGGTTTTTCGCCAGCACAGCGGCAGCATGTGGATTATGGGCGACGTCGAGAATGACCGATGGTTCATCCTGAAGAATCTGGAAACGGCCCGGCAGTTCGGTTCTGACGATACCACGTCCAATAGCGGCGGCATCCACTGGCAAACGCTGTTGCAATGCTTCCACAGCAGCCACAACCGTCGTGGCATTGTGAATCTGCGTATCCCCTTTCAGTGAAGGAGGAACGAGACCGGCATAAGACGATTTTTCACCCAGATAATTCCAGTGGCCGCCATCGGTTTCGAAGCGGTAATCCCTGCCGAAAACCTTGAGATTGGCGCCAACCGACGCGGCATGTTTCAAAAGCGATTCCGGTGGATCGAGATCACCGTAAAAAGCCGACTGGCCC
>CDZQ01056341.1_pt1 | contig 17300 bp, 15 predicted proteins | sample 554831 | NCBI WGS metagenome assembly CDZQ01 (sample SAMEA3182112, study PRJEB8094) | gut metagenome | biome: human; feature: gut; material: Stool; isolation source: human stools | place: Canada | collected 2013-05-06
AAACAAGCCATATCGAACAAAACGACGAAAAAAAACAAAATTCGCTTTGACAACAATAACAAAACACCGACTGTTTCAGCAATCCGGAATGGCGGCGTATCAGCTTAAGATGAAATTGATCTGGGAAACCATATCTTCCGTTGGAATCTGTTTGAACTGGGTTTTGGCAAAACGGAACAAACGGCCGATCAAATAGCTCATCATCAAATTGCTTCTCGAATTGATGTTTTCTTCTCTGAACTGCCCCTGCGTCACCGCAATTTTCATGCTCTGTTTCAACGCCAGTTCAACACGGTCGAAAAACCGGTTCATTCTCGATTGCAGGCGCGCATCTTCATTGATCAGTGCATCCCCGATCATTACCCGGGTCATACCGGGATTCTTTTCGGCAAAATTAAGAATCAGCAGGGCCACAGACTGCGCCTGCAACAGGCCATTTTCTTCCTTTTCGGCAATCTGGTTGATCAGCCCGAATATGCTTGATTCGATGAATTCAATCAACCCTTCAAACATTTGTGCCTTGCTTGCGAAATGCCGGTAAAGGGCCGCCTCAGACAGACTGAGGTGCCGTGCAAGTGATGCGGTCGTTATCTTTTCACTCCGCGGTTGTTCGAGCATTTGCGCCAACGCCTGCAGGATTTGTAATTTTCTTTCTCCGGATTTGGTATTTCCCATGATGGATAAATATGAAAAGAATTAATGAATTCGGTTTAAACGCCGTGACAGCTGGCGAACTGACGACACTTTCAGGTCCACGTAAGGAGGTCTTGAAAATGGCAATTTTCTGTACACGACAGGATATGCATGATTCGAATGCCGGCTCTCGTTCAGGTATCGTGTTACCAGAACGGTTTTTATTCCCAGTGATTTGGCTGTTTTCAAAATATGGACGTTATCTTCAACAAGAATGCACTCTCCCGGCCTCGCCTTTTCTCTCATCAAAAACTGGCGAAAGAATTTTTTCGATGGTTTGGGTTCCAGTTTTCCATGTACTCGCATCGATTCAATGGAAATATGCCCGTCGAAAACAGATGACAATCCGAGTACTTCAAGCACGTTTTTCGAATAACGGTATGCCGAATTCGTCAAAAGAATTTTCTTGCCCGGCAGATTCTTCAATAGCACGGGCAAGCCTCTTTCCGCATGAATCAAAGAATCCAGATTGTCGAACTGATGTGCACTTTCCAGGAAATCCTTCGCTTTCCGGTCATACGTCCGGCTGATCCCCAGCAATGTCGCACCGAAACGCTTCCAGAAAGCGATACGTAACTGATCCGCCTGTTCCGGGGTCAATTTCTTTCCCCCGGGACTGTATTTCTCTGCAATATAGCCATTCATGTTCTCGCTGATCCTGGGAAAAATCGCAAGAGATGCATTATGCAGGGTATTGTCCAGATCAAATAACCAAATCATTGATGAATCCGCAGTTCACTCATAAAAAAGCCCATGCATGCACGGGCTTTTTTACTGTCAGAAACCACATGTCATGCCGGTTTCTTCGTTTTCGTGTTGTCGTATTTTCTCGTAATCCAGTACTGCTGCGCAATCGACAACAGGTTGTTGACCACCCAGTACAGAACCAGCCCGGACGGGAAGAAAAAGAACGTAATCGAAAAGGCAATCGGCAAGAACATCATCATTTTGGCCTGCATCGGATCAGGTGGCGGCGGGCTCATCTTTTGCTGGATGAACATCGAACCGGCCATGATAATCGGCAAAATGTAATACGGATCAGGCGCTGCCAGATTCTGAATCCAGCCCAGCCAGGGAGCGTTTCTGATTTCAACGCTGGCGAGAAGTACCCAGTACAGGGAAATGAAGACCGGAATCTGAATCACAACCGGCAGACAACCGCCCAAAGGATTGATTTTTTCAGCTTTGTACAAGGCCATCAATTCCTTGTTCATACGCTGTTTGTCGTCCTTGTATCTTTCACGGAGTTCTGTAATTCTCGGCGTAAACTGCTTCATCTTGGCCATGCTGCGATAGCTGGCCGCGGAAAGCGGAGCAAAAACCAGTTTGATCAGGCAGGTTAACAGGATAATTGTCCAGCCCCAGTTGCCCACTTCATTATGAATGTGAGTCATCAGCCAGAAGATCGGTTTGGCGATAATCGTCAGCCAGCCATAATCCTTGACCAGTTCCAGACCCGGAGCGGTTTTTTCCAGCAGCTTGGATTCCTGAGGGCCGACATACAGTCTCGTGTCATTGGAAGCGCTTGCGTTCGGAGCGATCGTACCCAGTGGGATGACGGTGCCGATGGCGTACAGGTTTTCACCCACTTTTCTCGTATAGTTTTCGCGGGGGACTTTATCCTGAGGAATGAAGGCGGAAACAAAATAATGCTGAACCATACCGACCCAGCCATTGTCGGTCTTGGTCGCATGATCCATTTTTCCTTCACCAATATTGTCGAATTTGATTTTCTGGAATTTGTCCTGTTCGGAATAAACCGCCGGCCCCGTAAAGGTGCTGATAAATCTCGACTGGCCTTCCGGTCTTTCGCTATCCCGGAGCAGTTGCAGGTACAGGGACGCATTGATCGGCTCATGGCTCAGGTTCGTGACTTTCTGGTCGACATCGACGACATAACTGCCGCGTTTGAAAGTATACGTCTTGGTCAGGCGAACGTCATCCTGTTCGGCATCCATAACGAGTTTGACTTCATCGTTATTCTCGCCAAGCGTTCTTTCACCGGGACGGATATGGAAACGGGTCGCATGATTCGGGTACAAACCACCGGTCAGGCCGGTTTGTGCCAGATAAATTCTTGGAGGTGATGATTCAAAGAGAACCATGTCCTTTTCGGAATCGACATTATCCGGATATTTAAGCAATTCCAGATTCTGGAAAACACCGCCATCCGGATTGATCTGGACCTTGAAAACGTCAGTCGTTATCGATACCAGTTCGGCAGGCTGGTTTTTGGGTTCTTCTTTTTTGGCAACGGCTTTTGAAGCAATCGCGCCAGGATTTTCTTCTGCGGCAACAGAAGCAGTCTGGACAGGAACTTCAGGCAATCCGGTCTGGGTTTCGGATTTTTTCGCTTTTTCCTGTGTAAAAATCAGGGACTTCCCGCCTCTGTATACCTGCCAGTTATCCCAAAGGAAAAAAAGCGAAACCACCAGAATCAGCAACAACGTAGTACGTTTTTTGGCTTCCATAATCTACTTTTCAAATATCTTTTCCATCATTTTTCAATGATGAACTACAAGCACAACCGGATTTTCTCGCGGGGACGGGATCGACTCCCCCCGGATGCAAGGGATGACATTTGCACAGCCGTATAAAAGTGAGACAACACCCTTTCCAACAGCCATGCACCGAAATGGCTTCGATTGCATATTGAGAACAACTCGGGTAAAAACGACAATTTTGCCCTATCAATGGGCTAATGCACAACTGATATCCCCGAATTAAAACGATAAGCAACCATTTTAATGGCGATTGCATCATTGCCTGCTTTTCTGGTTCATTCCCGAAGAGGCGATCAACTGGTCCAGTTCTGCCCTGAGAATACGTTTTACCTGCCTGTTTGTGGCAGGATCTTTCCGTTTATTAACTGGTGACGTCAAACGGATAATACAGTCCATTGCAGGAATTTGTATACAGCGGAATGTTTCGCGACACAGCCGTTTGATTGTATTTCGCGTTACGGCCCGATGTGCGAACCGCTTGGCAACGACAATTCCGAGTCGTGCATTTTCCAGCTGGTTGGGACGTGCGTACAAAACAAAATGTTTCGTCCGCGCACGGGGACGCATACGAAAAACGGATGAAAAATCATCCGTTTTAACGATACGCCGATCGGAAGAAAAATTTCTGTTCACACAACCAGCTGAACATCGTCTGGTTATACAGCCAAACGTTTGCGGCCTTTGGCACGACGTGCATTTAAAACTGCACGGCCGCTTTTGGTCGCCATACGGGCACGGAAGCCGTGGGTGCGTTTGCGACGCACAACTGAAGGTTGATAAGTACGTTTCATGATGGTCTCGCTAATCAGCAAAAAAAAATCAAAATCCGATGCCAGCTGCCCCGTTAAAATACCGTCTGACCGGTCATATTAACCATGACAAGGCATCAATTATGCGCAAGGAACCAATGATTAGACCGTAATTTTCACCATCCTGTCAATATGAATCTGTATTTCATGACAGAAATAAGTGAAAAAACAGACGGCGCCTGTGGATAACTTGCCTAATTCAAGGTAAAATAGCAACTTATTGGAAAATTGTTTATTGAATATTTTGACTTTTCCCGGACAATACATCCGTATCTGTTTTTTCCGGGAGACTGGCAATGACCAGCTGCGTCAAGTCAACCGGTAACTGATGTCTAGTCGATTGGAATTATGGAAAAATTTTGGCAGAGCTGCTTGTCCCAACTGGAATCGGAATTGACTCCGCAGCAGTATAGCGCCTGGATCAAGCCGCTGGTGCCGCTGGATTATAAAGATGGCATTTTACGTGTTGCCGCACCCAACCGCTTCAAGCTGGACTGGGTAAAAACACAATATGCCGATCGTATTACCTCTCTGGCTTGCCAGTTTCTGGAATCGACGGTCGATGTGCAGTTTATGTTGAACCCCGGCACACGTTCGGTGTCGCTCTCAAAACCGGTTCCCTCGCATCCGAAGCCTGAACCGGTTATGCCTGTGGAAACAGCGGACACCAGTCACAGGATTCCCGTTTCCGACACACCTACCCGCGAGCAAAGCCGGATCAATGTCGAGATGACTTTCGACAGTTTTGTTACCGGCAAGGCAAACCAGCTTGCCCGGGCTGCGGCCATTCAGGTTGCCAACAATCCGGGTGTTTCCTATAACCCGCTTTATTTGTTCGGTGGTGTGGGCCTTGGCAAAACCCATTTGATCCATGCCATCGGCAATCAGGTTCTGGCCGATACGCCTTCGGCAAAAATCCGTTATATTCATGCCGAACAATATGTCCGGGATGTCGTCACCGCCTATCAGCGCAAGGGGTTCGATGACTTCAAGCGTTACTACCATTCACTGGACATGCTTCTGATCGACGATATCCAGTTTTTTTCTGGCAAGAGCCGTACGCAGGAAGAATTTTTCTATGCCTTTGAAGCATTGATCGCGGCACGAAAACAGATCATTATTACCAGCGATACCTATCCTAAAGAAATTTCGGGGATGGATGACCGGCTGACCTCACGTTTCGACTCTGGCCTGACTGTCGCCATCGAGCCCCCTGAACTGGAAATGCGTGTGGCCATTCTGATCAAGAAAGCCAGCCAGGAAGGGATCCAGCTTTCCGACGATGTCGCTTTTTTTGTGGCAAAACACCTGCGCTCCAACGTTCGTGAACTTGAAGGTGCCCTCCGCAAGATACTGGCTTTTTCCCGTTTCCACGGCAGGGATATCACTATCGAACTGACCAAGGAAGCCTTAAAGGATTTGCTGAATGTGCAAAACCGGCAGATTTCGGTGGAAAACATCCAGAAAACGGTCGCCGACTTTTTCCGTATCAAGGTTGCCGATATGTATTCGAAACGACGTCCGGCCAATATTGCAAGGCCCCGTCAGATCGCCATGTATTTAACGAAAGAATTGACTCAAAAAAGCCTGCCCGAGATCGGTGAATTGTTTGGTGGACGTGACCATACGACTGTTTTGCACGCTGTTCGCAAAATTGCACAGGACAGGTTGAAAAATCCTGAATGCAATCATGAGCTTCATGTGCTGGAACAAACTCTGAAAGGTTGACAGCATTACAATTGAAAGATCTTGGGATAAAGAACAATTAAATTTTCAAGGATAAGAACATGCAACTGGTAAAAACCGGCAGAGACAATCTTCTTCGCCCTTTACAGATCGTTAGCGGTATCGTGGAACGCAGGCATACCTTGCCAATTCTGGCCAACATCCTGATCAGGAAAGAAGGTCAGGCTGTTTCTTTCCTGTCAACCGACACTGAAATCCAGATCGTCACCCATGCCGAAATCGGTACGAATGAGGAAAATACGACGACGACGGTCGCTGCACGCAAACTTCTTGACATTCTCCGTGCATTGCCGGATACATCCGATATTGCCATCACCCTGAATGACAAACGGCTTGTTGTTCAGGCCGGCAAATCCCGGTTTTCCCTGCAAACCCTGCCGGCCGACGATTTTCCGATCGTTTCGCAACCGGCTGAATATGAAACATCTGTCACCGTTTCGCAAAAAGCACTGAAAAACCTGCTCGGCATGGTTTACTTTTCGATGGCGCAACAGGACATTCGCTATTATCTGAATGGCCTGCTCTTGCAGGTTGACGGCAAAAAAATGACGGCTGTTGCAACCGATGGCCACCGTCTTGCTTTCTGCGAAATGGAGACCGATCAGGAATTTGCCAAAAATGACGTCATTATCCCGCGTAAAACTATCCTTGAATTGCAAAGATTGCTTGAAGACAGCGAAGAACCTGTCCGTATCGATTTCTCGGGTGGCCAGGTCAGGTTCGTTTTCGGTGATGTCGAACTCATTTCGAAACTGGTCGAAGGCAAGTTCCCCGATTACACCCGCGTTATTCCGAAAGGGTACAAAAACAAGTTCTCTCTTTCCCGTGAACAGCTGCAAAGAGCCCTGCAGCGTGCCGCCATCATGACAAGCGACAAATTCAAGGGAATCCGCTGTATATTGGGTCCCGGCAGCCTGAAAATCAGTTCTACCAATGCCGATCAGGAAGAAGCCATCGAGGAAATCGAACTTGACTATAGCGGTGACAGCATCGATATCGGATTTAACGTCACCTATCTTCTGGATGTTCTGGGAAATCTGAAAAACGAACAGGTCAGTGTGGAACTGGGTGACGCCAATTCTTCCGCACTCGTATCCGTTCCTGACAATTCGGATTTCAAATATGTTGTTATGCCGATGCGTATTTAATCGCGCAACAGACCCGTATTGATGATTTATAGATCATTGCATTGAGTCATGTCGTAGTGCCGTGCCCGGCATTACGACAATCGGCGTTTTAAGGAAAACAGTTCCATGTCGCAAAATTCACAAAACGACGTTCAGCAGAACGAAGAAAACTATGGCGTTTCCTCCATTCAGATTCTGGAAGGCCTGGAAGCTGTCCGGAAACGGCCCGGTATGTATATCGGCGATACGTCGGATGGCACCGGTTTGCACCATCTGGTTTTTGAGGTACTGGATAACTCGATCGATGAAGCGCTTGCCGGTTTCTGTACGGAGATTCACGTCACGCTTCATGCGGATAATTCCGTATCCGTGGTCGATAACGGCCGTGGCGTTCCGACCGGCATCAAGTTTGACGATAAAAACACCCCCAAACGAAGCGCTGCCGAAATCGTCATGACCGAGCTCCATGCCGGGGGCAAATTCGACCAGAACTCATACAAGGTTTCCGGTGGCTTGCACGGCGTCGGCGTTTCCTGTGTCAATGGCCTGTCCACCCTCCTGAAACTGACCATCTGGCGCGATGGCAAAGAACATTACATGGAATTTGCGCAGGGCCTGCCGCAAAACAATTCCGTTGAAATGATCAATGGCGTCGAATGCTCGCCGATCAGGATCGTCGGTGTGTCCGATAAACAGGGTACGCGTGTCCAGTTCTGGCCTGATCCGACCATTTTCACAACAATCGAATTCCAGTATGAAGTTCTTGCCCGAAGAATCCGTGAATTGTCATTTTTGAATAACGGCGTTCGTATCCGACTCACCGACCAGCGCACTGGCAAGGATGAAGTTTTTGCCTATGAAGGCGGTACACGTGGTTTCGTTGAATACATCAATCGTGGCAAAAGCGTTCTGCATCCCACGATTTTTCAGGCGACCGGTGAACGGATGTCCGAAATGGGAACACCGATTTACGTCGATATTTCGATGCAATGGAACGACTCGTATAACGAACAGGTCCTTTGTTTCACGAACAATATCCCTCAGCGCGACGGCGGCACCCATTTGACCGGGTTGCGTGCCGCGATGACACGTGTCATCAACCGCTACATCGAGGAAAACGAGCTGGCCAAGAAAGCCAAGGTAGACGTTACCGGTGATGATATGCGGGAAGGCTTGACTTGCGTCCTTTCCGTCAAGGTACCGGAGCCGAAATTCAGCTCGCAAACGAAAGACAAGCTTGTCTCTTCCGAAGTCCGTGGTCCTGTCGAGGAAATCATCACGAAGACCCTGACCGACTTCCTTCAGGAAAAACCGAACGACGCAAAAATCATCTGCTCGAAAATCGTTGAAGCCGCCCGTGCCCGTGAAGCGGCTCGCAAGGCACGTGAACTGACGCGCCGGAAAGGTGTTCTGGATGGACTCGGCCTTTCTGCAAAACTGGCCGACTGCCAGGAAAAAGACCCCTCTCTGTGTGAACTGTATCTCGTCGAAGGGGACTCTGCAGGTGGTTCGGCAAAACAGGGAAGAGACCGTAAATTCCAGGCTATTCTGCCTTTGCGCGGCAAGGTATTGAACGTCGAAAAATCCCGTTACGAAAAAATGCTCTCGTCCGAGCAGATCACGACGCTGATTGCGACACTGGGTACCAGTATCGGTCCGGATGAATTCAATATCGACAAGCTCCGTTATCATCGCATCATCATCATGACCGATGCCGACGTGGACGGTGCCCACATCCGTACATTGCTCCTGACGCTGTTCTACCGCCAGATGCCGCAGCTGGTTGAAAGAGGCTACGTATACATTGCCCAGCCTCCTCTTTACAAAATCAAGAACGGCAAGGATGAACGATATCTGAAAGACGATCTGGAAGAAGCCAATCACATGATGTCGATTGCTCTTCAGGGTGCCTCGTTGACGCCAAAAGAAGGTGCCGAACCGATTGGTGGCGAACAGCTGAAGGATATGGCCGACCAGCATACCATTGCCTATAACATCATTCAGCGTATTTCGAGAATGATTGACATGGACGTACTGTCCGCCATCATGAATGGCGCGAAGCTGAACCTGAATTCGATGGAAGAAGCCGAACAATCGGCCCGTTCACTGTCCGAAATCATCAATGATCCAACCGTCGAGGTCAAAGTCGACAATAATGAAAACGGCGACATTTCCCTGTCGGTTATCCGTACGCACTATGGTAATGCCCATGTCACCCGGCTTGATAAGGACTTCGTGTACGGTAACGATTACCGGACACTGGAAAAAACCGCAACCGCATTTCTGAATCTGATCGGAGACGGTGCCATGATCACCCGTGGTGAAGGTGACCGGATGCGCCAGCTGGCTGTGAAAAACTTCCATCAGGCAATGCAATGGCTGCGTTCCGAGGCCGAAAGAGGCATTTCCAAACAGCGATACAAAGGTCTGGGTGAGATGAATCCGGATCAGCTGTGGGAAACGACGATGGATCCGGCCATGCGCCGTCTTTTGAAAGTCAAAATCGAAGACGCCATTACAGCAGACCAGATTTTCACGACGCTGATGGGTGACAATGTCGAGCCACGCCGGGCGTTTATCGAAAATCATGCGCTTATGGCCGGCAATATCGACGTCTGATTTTCTTTCAGACTTTGTTAAAAGCTGTTTCACTGTTTGTGAAACAGCTTTTTCATCCGTTCACCGCTTTTCATTTATCCTTTCATTTCCTTGTCTCTCCCTTCTTCATAAAACAGGAGCTGAACGTCATTTGACTTCACTCATGGTCGATATATGAATTTAACGTAACGTGACATCAGGGACATTCAATATCACTGCGACGTTTTTTTCATGCCAGCACCATGAATACGAATGAAATCAGGGAAGAAGCGCATCTTCCGGAAAAAGAAGACTGGAAATCCCGAAATCATATCCGGTCTTTCATACAGCTCGGGATAACGATACTGGGGGTATTTCTCTGCTATCTGATGACAGTTCCATTCCTGTCTTCGCTGGCATGGGCGCTTGCGCTGGCGGTTTTATTCATGCCTGTCCACAAACGTATTTTAAAAAAACTGAAGAAAAAGAATATGGCTGCCATGCTCACATCCGCGCTGGCCATCATCATTGTGGTCATCCCGGTCATGTGGATGGTCATTCGCCTCGTTCTGGAAATCGACAAAGGGGCTGCCTTAATTATGGACCGTGTCAGCTCGGGGGAATGGCAAAACAATCTGGAAACGATGCCTTTTGTCGGAAAAGCCGTCTTCTGGCTGGAAAATCACCTGAATATTCCCCAGGCCGTCAATAATCTGACATCCTGGCTAACCGCTCAGGTAACTTTGTTTTTGCGCTCCTCTTTCATACAGATTATCGTTATTGTTCTGACGTTTTATCTTCTCTTTTACTTTCTCCGGGACCGTAATGAAATCCTGCGCACGGTCAGACGATTTTCACCACTTTGCGGCAGGGAAACGAACGGTCTTTTCAAGGTCGTCAACAACACTATTCGCGCGACTGTTTTCGGTACTCTGGCCGTTTCGGCAATAAAAGGTTTCCTGACCGGTTTCATGTTCTGGGTTCTCGGGCTGCCGGCACCACTGTTGTGGGGATCGATTATGGGAATTCTGTCGATCATTCCCCTTCTGGGCTCTTACATCATCTGGATACCGGCAGCGGTGTATCTGGCTCTGGATGGATACTGGGCTCAGGCTTTCGTTCTGGTTATCTGGGGGATTGTGGTGGGAGGAGTGGTAAACAACGTACTTTATCCCATTCTGGTCAGCAAAAAACTCAAATTACATACGATTGTTGCGTTCATCGCGCTGGCAGGCGGCATTCTTGTCTATGGTGCCTCCGGAGTCATTCTGGGGCCCATTACACTGACGGGCAGCGCTTTCCTGCTTCATCTGTGGCGCCTCAAGGCCACCGGATACAAAAAGAACATCTCTTTACCAACCGCTTTCGATGATTCGACAGAATCCTTGTAGCCAATCAACTTTTCCATATGTCTCATTCATAAATGGAGGAAAAAATGAGAGTCGACATTTTCAAACGTGAAGAAGCCAGCGGAATTTATTCCTATCTTTTGATTCCGGAAGGGAAAAACATTCCGGGAGAAGCGACAAATACCGACTGGGAGCTCGATGCGAAAGGAGTGGACATTAACGTAGACGAGGAAAGCCTTGACGATTTTTCAATCGTTTATCCGGCCATACAAATCAGGGACAAGGGTTATGCCATCAGCAATCTGTCAAGCCTGTCGAATTGATTGATTTTTCAGGTACCAACAACTGAAAATTTTTCCTTTAAGAACATTTCCTTGAAATGTATCAAACCGATTGTCCTCAGGCTGGTTTTCAATGAACCCCTGAATGATTCAAAGACATTTCATTCATGTCTGCAAAACAGTAAAGGAACACCAGTATGAATACAAGTTGGGTTATCGTGACTGACAGTACACGGGCACGTATTTTTGAAAAAAAAGGAGCTAACGAACCTTTGATGGAGTTCGAGGATCTGGTCGATCCGGCCGCTTTTGAAAATCAAAACGAACTGGAACATCACACTCGCGGTCGTTATCATGATGTCGGTACAGGACACAGCCATACCAACGATCCGTCTGTGAGCCCGATGGCACATCAAAACGATCTTTTCGCAAAATCGATCGCACTTTATCTGGATAAAGGAAGAAAAGACTCAAAATTTCATCGTCTGTATCTGATTTCTTCGCCTCATTTTCTGGGCACCTTGCGAAACAAACTGGGCAAGGAAGTCAATCGGTTGATTGAAAACGAATGGTCAGAAGAAATTTCAGACTATTCAGCTGCCGAGATTGAACAATTCCTCAGGGACAAAACGGTCTGGCACTGATTCCCGATCCATTCAATATCAGAAAAAAAGCGTATTCATTCCTGAATACGCTTTTTTTTAAATGGCATTTTTAATAATTGTTCATCCGTTTTTGTGCTTCCCATGACCATTCACATTTGGCACGGTTCATATCGTTGATATCGAAGACCAGAGTCGTACCGGCAGGACAGTCCCTGTCAGTCAGTTCAGCCGTAATCTTGCTGGCCGGTATTTCCTCGACGACGTAAGTCGTGGTTGTCGTTACGGTCGTATTGGGATAATAGACCTGTGCCGAAGCAATGCCGGATACACCAATGGCTGCCATTAACAGAGCAAAACGTATTTTTCTCATAGTATTACCTCAATGTAAATAATGAATGTACAGGCTTTCCGCCATCATTGGCCCACACACTTCAGACGAGGAAAATTCCGGGTAGTTTCATCTTCACCTTTAATTTCAAAGTATCCTGAGCTACATCAATTGCCCTTTTGCAATATCATCCTTTCAATCATCATTCTGACGGTATGCCTGTTTTGTCAAAGCGGCTCCGTACGTCTGATGAGCCAGTTTTTGACGTGTTCGGGCACGAAAGGCATGAGCTTGTCACGCACACCCTCGTGATACCGGTTCAGCCATGCGATCTCATTTTCGTCAAGCAGGTCCTTTTCAATGCACCTCGTGTCGATGGGGCATTGGGTCAGCGTCTCAAAGTTCAGAAATCTGCCGAATTCAGTATCCTTGTAAAAGCGGTTGACGACCAGATTTTCTATCCGGATGCCCCATCTGCCTTCTTTGTAGAGTCCCGGTTCCACAGACGTTACCATGCCTTCTTCCATTGCGGTTTGTGGTTCCGGTTTTGCATGATACGAGATGCCCTGAGGGCCTTCATGCACGTTCAGGAAATATCCGACCCCATGCCCTGTTCCATGTCCGTAATCGGCTCCATGAGCCCATAAAGGCTTTCTGGCTATGCTGTCGAGCATGGCCGCCGGTATCGATTGCGGAAAACAGGTATCCGACAATGCAATCATTCCTTTCAGAACGAGCGTGAAGTCCTTTTTCTGTTCCTGACCCGGCAAGCCAACCGGAATGACTCTCGTCATGTCAGTCGTTCCGCCCAGATACTGTCCGCCTGTATCGATCAGCAACAGGCCATCTTTTTCAATGAAAGAAAAATCTGTTTCCGTCGCCTGATAATGAGGCAAGGCTGCATTTTCATTGAACCCTGCAATCGTTTTGAAACTGGGAGAAATATAACAGGGTCTTTTCGAGCGGAATTCCTCGATTTTCTCAGCGACAGCCAGTTCGGATATCCGGCTGTTTCCGTTTTCGATAGCCGTATCGAACCATGCCTGAAACTCGCAGAAAGCCGCACCATCCTCGATCATCGTTCTGCGAATGTTTTCTATTTCAAATGCTTCTTTTCTGGACTTCAGAAGTACGGCGGGATTGATGGTCTCAATGAATTTCACTCCAGAATTGACTTGACGATACATTGAATAGGATGTTCTTCTGGGATCAAGTAACATTGCCGTTCCCGAAGGTATCCGTTGCAAAACTCCGGAAATTTCTTCATAAGCTTTTATTTCAATACCGTCGGATACAAGAGACTTCCGGATTTCATCAGAAAGCTTATCACTATCGATAAACAGTACGGCCTTTTCAGGACCGATCAGGGCATAAGCAATGAAAACCGGATTGAATTCGATATCGCTTCCTCTCAGGTTGAACGTCCAGGCGATATCGTCAAGTGTCGATATCAGATGCCAATTCGCCGCCGACTCTTTCATATGATATCTGATACGTTCGATTTTATCGATTCTCGACATGGCCACAAATTGCCTCGTATGCTCGAATACGGGTGTTTTCGGAATGGACGCCCGGTCTTTCCAGATGGACGAAATCAAATCGACGTCAGGCCTGAATGACAGTTGATTGTCAGTCAGCGCCTTTTCCAGCAGTCTTCCCTGACTCAGGGAAAGAAGATGTCCATCGATGGCGACCGTCGCACCTGCAGGAAGATGTGCCTCAATCCACTTCAGATAGGGTATCTGCGCTCCTCCGGATACCCTGCACATTTCAATTCCAGACCCTTCCAGCTGTTTTTCGGCTTGTGTCCAGTACCGGCTGTCTACCCATAATGAAGCCTTTTTCATCCCCACAATCAGGGTACCCGCTGAACCGGTAAAACCTGAAAGCCATTCCCTGCTTCGCCAGTGCAAAGGCAGATATTCGGAAAGGTGCGGATCGGAAGTGGGAACAATCAGGGTATCGACGGACTGCTCTTTCATTTCCTGTCTTAATGCCGTCAGACGCGTCCTGATGTCATTCGATATGGAGGATGTATTCATATTTTTCTTTTTGGAAACTGATGAAACAATTATTGTCGAATAATCTTTAAACGATATCATCTTTAAGACAATAGGAATTGTCAAAATAGGGATTTTCATCTTATAGTCGGCTTATTCCGAACTACTTCAGTATTAGTGAAAGTTTCCGTTATGACAGAATCGATCAAAGCAAAGGCCCTGGATATTCTGAAAAATTCCGAACGGATTTTTTCACCTGAGCAAATTCAGAAGGCGATAAATGAGGTGGCGATGAAACTGAATCATGACTTCGACACTCCGGATGTCAAAACACCTCCTCTTGTTTTGAGCATTATGGGAGGTGCAGCCATTTTCACAGGGCAACTGTTACCTCATCTGAGTTTTCCTCTTGAATTCGATTTCATACATGTTTCCCGCTACGGTAATGAAGAATATGGCGGTGAATTCATCTGGAAAGTCATTCCCAGACAAAATGTCATCAACAGAACCGTCATTGTTCTGGATGACATTCTGGACGAAGGACAGACCCTGCTGCATGTTCGTGACAAATTGATGGATATGGGAGCGGCAAAGGTGGCTATCGCCGTCTTTGCCGACAAACAGACTGGGGCGACAAAACCGATCAGGGCCGACTATGTCGGCCTGGAGGTACCTAACCAGTTCGTTATCGGGTTTGGTATGGATATAGGAGGCTTCTGGCGCAATCTGCCCGATATACGCGTCCTCTCGAAGGAATTGTAATCAGATTCCAAACAATGATCATTAAATAGTTATCAAAATAATAATTATTTAATGCGTCGGCCTTATTTTCTGAATCAGTCCATCCAGAATATCGAGATTGGCAAAATCGATAACGAGCTGCCCGCGTCCTTTCGAACCCAGACGGAAACTGACTTTGGTCGCCAGCAAGTCTGACAGTTCTTCTTCCAGCTGTACCAGATCGGACGATTTTTCCTCTGCGGTTTTTTTTGGGGAATTCCTGTTATTCAATTCCTGTGCCACCAGCTTTTCAGCTTCCCGAACCGACATTCTTTTTGCAACGATCTGGGTTGCCAGGGCAATCTGGGTTGCCCCGTCCACTGCGAGCAGTGCCCGGGCATGTCCCATATCGATATCACCGGCAACAAGCATTGTCTGGACAGGACGTGTCAGGTTCAAAAGGCGCAAGAGGTTCGACACGGCGCTTCTCGAACGACCGACTGCCGAGGCTGCCTGTTCATGGGTGAATTCGAAATCGGTAATCAGTCGATGAATGCCCTGTGCTTCTTCAAGTGGATTCAGGTCTTCGCGCTGCATGTTTTCGATCAACGCCATTGCAGCAGCCGTTTGATCGTCAACGTCTTTCACGATGACCGGCATATCAGACAGACCTGCTATCTGGGCGGCACGATAACGGCGTTCGCCGGCAATGATTTCATATACCGTTTTATTTCCATTTCCGGAAACGGGTCTGACGAGAATCGGCTGCATAACCCCCTGTTCACGTATGGACTGGGCCAGTTCATTCAAGGCCCCCTCATCCATGCGGTTACGGGGCTGGTATTTTCCCGCCTGCAACTGGGTGATCGGCAAACTCGATACCGGCGAAGGGTCGGCTGAAAAATCAGGCGCGGATCCAAGTAATACTTCAAGTCCGCGTCCCAAACCTTTTTTCTTTTTCGTACTCGTTTCACTCATTTTATCGCCCGTATCCTTATTTAAAAAGTTCAGTTCCGGTTTTTCAGCCATCCCAGCATTTCCTCGGCAAAGCTGAGGTACGCTTGCGCCCCGCGCGAGGAAGGATCGAAATCAATGCCCGGCAAACCGTAGGAAGGTGCCTCAGCCAAACGGACATTTCGTGGAATCACCGTTTTAAAGACTCTGTCCCCAAAATGTCTTTCGAGCTGTTCTGACACATGCTGGGACAGGGTTGCCCGCTTGTCGAACATGACTCTCAGCAAACCGATTATTTTCAGATCACGGTTCATATTGGCATGAACCTGCTTGATTGTATTGACCAGATCGGACAATCCTTCCAGAGCGTAATATTCACATTGCATCGGTATGATGACCCCATTTGCCGAACAAAACGCATTCAGGGTCAGAAGGGACAAGGCTGGAGGACAATCGATGAGAATGTAATCATACCCGTCCTTTACAGTATCCAGCGCTTCTTTAAGACGTTTTTCCCGACGTTCGATATCGACCATTTCGACCTCGGCACCTGCAAGGTCCCGGTTTGACGGAAGCAAGTCATAATTGCCTGTCGATGAGCGTACACATGCCGATTCGATATTATCAAGACCCAGAAGCACCTGATAAACGGATGTTTCAAGTTCCGATTTCTGAATGCCGCTTCCCATCGTTGCATTGCCTTGCGGATCGAGATCGACCAGAAGCACTTTCTGATCCAGTCGCGCAAGGCCGGCTGCCAGATTGACTGTGGTCGTTGTTTTTCCGACTCCACCCTTCTGATTGGCGATACAAAATATCGTGGCCATAACTATGCTCTATAAAAAGACAATGATCGATACATGCTGATACCTCCGGCAATCATTTCTTTTTATCGATAAAAAGAAGATGGCGTTGTGCATCAAGCTGCGGTACTTTTAATGCTTCAATACGTTTTACAGTCCAGCCAGATTCAAGGTTACTGATTTCATCCCCGGGAATCAATCCTTTCATGGCATAAAAGAGACCGTTTTCCGATAACAAATGAGCAGACAGGCCGACAAAGTCATTCAAACTGGCAAATGCACGGGAAATAATCCCGTCAAACGGCTCCTCAACTTCCAGTTCTTCAACACGCCCCGTATAAACCGTCACATTATTCAAACCAAGTTCAATCTTGGCCTGATTCAAAAAAGCTGTCTTTTTATGCACAATATCGATCATCGATACTTTCATATCCGGATAGACAATTGACAAAACAAGTCCGGGCAATCCTCCTCCTGACCCTACATCCAGCAGACGCCTTGTTTCCGACAAATACGGAACGACAGCAAGCGAATCCAGCAAATGATAAGTCAGCATGGCCTGCGGGTTTCTGACGGCCGTTAAATTATAGGTAGAATTCCATTTATCCAACAGAACCAGATAGTCCAGCAATTTTTTTACCTGATCATTTGCCAGCCTGATATTCAAGGCAATAATGCCATCTATCAGGTCAGTCCGGATTTCATCCCAATCAATCAGATTTCTCTGTTTTTTATACATGAAACGATCAGGCCTCCAGTTCAGCAAAATCGATCAATCCCTGCTTCTTCAAGTAAATCAGCAAT
>CDZQ01003393.1_pt1 | contig 17249 bp, 7 predicted proteins | sample 554831 | NCBI WGS metagenome assembly CDZQ01 (sample SAMEA3182112, study PRJEB8094) | gut metagenome | biome: human; feature: gut; material: Stool; isolation source: human stools | place: Canada | collected 2013-05-06
CGTCGGAGCAAGCTTCGTATCGCTTGCTCCGACTTATTTTATGAGTCAGAGCGCGCTCGCTCCGCTGCTCATCCTCTTCCAAACCGGACCCGCTGCCGCTGGGCTCCGGTTTGGTTCATTCATGGGGTGGGCTTTGGCTCATTCGCGGCGACTTTTTTAACCCGCACTTCCAGCGCGCTGCAAGGGATATGCCCCTTGCGGCGCGCTTTTTTGTCTTTGCAAAGCGCAGCTGCTGTCAACCGTCGAGTGTCAACTGCCAATTATCAATTGTCAATTGTATCACTTGTCAGCCGGCGCGCCCCCGGTATTCGCTTTTGAGGATTTCCACCATATCTTCCGGGCTCTCCTTACAGCCGCTTTTCAGCCACATTTTTATAATCTGGGTAATACCGGCTTTGAAAAACTCCATGTGGTATTCAATAAACCGGTTCTGGAAGTGCTTGCGGGAAAGTTCGGTGTCATACCGAAAGATTTGGTACTGGTTATCGTAGCCGAGCTTGAAATAAGTCTGATAGAAGATCTGGTTGTCCTGGATATGGCGGAACAATTTTAAATAGTCATTGCTGTTGAAGCCCTGGGTGACCTCATCTTTGTATAAATCGGACACTTCGCCCTCCAGCTTGTTCCGGATCGCGTCGGCCAAGCCGTAAATATCCGTATAGTTCGCGTAAAATGTGGTCCGGTTCAGCCCGGCGCGCTTGCAGATGTCCGACACCCGGATTTCATCCAACTCTTTCGTCTGGAGCAATTCGATGAAGACCCGTTCGATCCGCTCCATAGACTCCCGTTTTCGTTTGTTGTTTGGCGTATTCATACGAAGCTCCTTTATCTCAACAGTTGTTGGAAAATTGGTGATTGCATTTCGTTCTCAATCCATTATACTGGATTTGCAAGAAAACAACAACTGTTGTTTTAAAATTTTTGGAGGTGCATACCCTTGAAAAAGAGCAGTTTTGTCGCGATGGTGCTGGGAGCGGTCAGCGTTGTCTTGTTTGCTCTCAGCATGTGCATGGCGCTCATCCCGGAGTGGAACGCGTTTCAGCCGGGCGTCATTTTTTGCGCGGTTGGGTTGGTTCTCGGCCTGATCACCTGGATCGTGTGGAGAAGGATGGAGCACAAGCAGCCGATCCGCATTTCGGGAAAGACCGTTCTCGTTGTCATGATCGGCGTGCTTGGGGCTTTGGCCCTGGGCGTCGGTATGTGCTTCAGTATGGTCTGGGGTAAAATGGTTTTGGGCGTTTTGATCGGCCTTGTGGGGATTGTGGCGCTGCTTTGTCTCATTCCGCTGACAAAAGGTATTCAAGATTGACACCGAAACAGATCGCGGTATCGCTGCTGTGCAGGACGAAAACTGGGGAACAGATCGTAGCCAGCCAGCGTTACCGCATCATACTGTCGGCCGGAGCCTCGTTTGCGTGCAACCTGCTTTACGCGCTGTATCACTGCGTGCTCGGTATCCTGAACTGCTCTCTTTGGTTCATCACCATGTGCGCGTTTTACGGGCTCCTGGCCACAATGCGGTTTGCCGCCGTGCTGTTTGACCGGAAAAACCACAATGCCCCTCCCGCTGATGCCGAGCGGTTTGTGATGCGGTTGTGCGGCCTGCTGTTGACGCTGCTGAGCCTGATCCTCTCGGCCATCAGCTACATCAGCCTGTCACACAACCTGGCCACCCGGTATGAAGAGATCACCATGATCACGATCGCGACGTATGTGTTTTACAAGATCACGCTGGCGATCGTGAAGGCGGTGAAGCAGCGGAAAAATCCCTCGCTGCTGCTCAGGACGGTCCGGAACATCGGCTACGCGGAAGTGGCCGCTTCCATATTGACCTTGCAGCGCTCCATGCTGGTATCCTTTGGCTCCATGGACGGCAGGCAGATCCATTTTATGAACGCGATCCTGGGAGCAGCCGTGTGCCTGTTTGTGCTGGCACTTGGCGTCTCCATGATCGTGCAATCGAAGGAAAGGAAAATGTAAAATGTCGAAATCGAAACTTGTGACGGCCAATGAAAAAATTGCGGAAAAGGTGGTAGACGCCTATAAAAAAGTGGAGGACACGGTAGTCAGCACTTACAAAAAAGTGGAAGACTCGGTGGTCAGCGGCTATACCAGAATGGAGGACGCTTTTGTGGGCCGCTATCTCACAAAGGACGGGGAGACCGTGGAAGCGGCAAAAGAGAGGCTGAAGCGGGAACAGGGCCATCGGGAAACCCAGCGGTAATTACAAACGCCGTTTGACGCTGCGCCTCCCGGCGGCAGATCTGCCACAAGCGGGGACAGGGGAGGGAAGCGGGCGTACAGAGCGTCAGTGAGTCCGATGATGCAAAAGGGAGGGAAACAGGGCGTATCCTCACCGGGACGAAACGCGGGGAGGCGGAGGCAATGGATCGGAAATACTGGCTTCTGGGACTGGGGGTTTTCGCGCTGCTGGCGGCGGCCCTGGTGGGGCTGCTGGTGGTAGTGCTGCCGCTCTCGGAACAAGCGGAAAACGGGGGCGGCGTGGTACTGCTTTCCCCCACGCCGGCGGCCCCGGCGAGCCTTCCGCCGGAGCCGGTGGATACCGCCGCGGAGAACGAGGTGCTGACTGTTCCCGCGGAGGACAGCGCGGATGCCATGGCTGTGGCGGAAGGGTATCAGGCGCTTTTGCCGGACACCTCGGGCCTTTCCTATGTGAGCCTGTCTGCGGAGGAAATGGCGGCGCTCCAGAGCTGGATGGGGCAGCAGGGCTATGCCGCCACAGACGCCGAGGGGACGCTGCCCATGACCCAAAGCGCCGCGGCGCGGGCATATGCCGCGGCGCCCGAGGGGAGCTTTACCTGCTACCAGCTCTGTTATGACGGCGGGCTCATCCAGAACCGCTTCCGGGCGGAGGCCTGGGGCCTGGATGTGACCCAGGTGCGGGTCTACTGGCAGGAAGGCGCGGTGAGCCTGGGCTATCAGGAGCGCTATGCCCTCAGCTCCCTCACGGCGGAAAACGGCGTGCTGGAGTTTGTGCGCATCATCCCCGGAAATCCTGCTTCCGGAAGTACCCACGACGGCTACATCGACCCTGTGGTGCGGCTCGCTCTGGAAAACTGAAAATGAAGAGAAAGACCCTGGCGGTGAACGGCAGGATCCTTTCTTTTTCTGGAATTCAGAAAAGTGTGGATGCGGGAGAACGGAAATTGGCGAAAATCCACCAATCCGGTTCGAAAATTTTTCTCTGTCCGCAGACTTGTAAAATCTACGAGAGTTCGTATATAATACAGCTGCTGTATGCACTATGGCGGGTTCGCCATGAAACCAGGACGCATGCCCCGCCAGCGGCGGCTGTGAGAGGACGGAAGGGAAAGGCGGCAGAGGCTTGAAAGAGTACATATCCATCCGGGAAGCGGCGGAAAAGTGGGGCGTTTCGGAGCGGCGGGTGAACCAGTTCTGCGCGGCAGGACGCATTCCGGGCGCCAGAAAACTCGGCGTGTCCTGGGCGATCCCTGCCGACGCGGAAAAGCCCGGGGATCCCAGGAGAGCGGGAAAAAAGCCCGCGTCTGTGCCAGCAGCGTCCATGCAGGCCCGGCCATGGCTGACGCCGGACTTGCCGCTGATGCCGTTGATGAACACGGCGTTTTCTCCGGGGCACTGCCTGGAGACCATTCAGGCCATGGAGGACGGCGCAAAAAAGAAAATCGCCCTGGCGGAATACCACTATTTCAGCGGCCGCGCAGAGGCGGCGGCCCGGGAAACGGAGCCGTTCCTGACCGACCCGAATACTGGCCTGCGCCTTTCCGCTTGTTTGATCTATGGTTATGCCAACCTCTCCATTGGACAGATTCAGCGGGCAAATTTTGCCCTTTCCGAGGTGAAAACCACCCTTGCCGCCGGGGCGGAAGCCGCCCCGGAGCTGCGGGCTGCCTCGGCCTTTGTGGCTGCCGCAGCCGCGGTGCTGCTGCACCTGCCTCTGCCGGAAGGGCTGCCGCCCATGGGGGAATTCCTGCCGCGGCTGCCGCCGGGCCTTCGCGCCTTCGCCCTGTATGTGCAGGCCCATTACCTCTACCTCCGGGAAGAATACGAAAAAAGCGCCGGCATCGTGGAGGCGACCCTTGCCATGGAGGGCGAAAATTACCCGATTCCTGCCATTTATCTGCACCTGGTGGCGGTGATGGACTATATGAGCCTCCGCAAACCCCAGCAGGCCCGGACCCATCTGCTCGCAGCCTGGGAGCTGGCCCGCCCGGACGACCTGATCGAAGGTTTCGGGGAGCACCACGGCCTTTTAGGCGGGATGCTGGAAGCCGTGATCAAAAAGGAGTGGCCGGAAGATTTCAAACGGATCATCGCCATTACTTACCGTTTTTCCATGGGCTGGCGCAGGGTGCACAACCCGGAGACGGGGCACGACGTGGCCGATAACCTCACCACCACGGAGTTTGCCGCCGCCATGCTGGCGGCCCGGGGCTGGACGAATCAAGAGATCGGCGAGCACATGCACATCTCGCCCAACACGGTGAAGCGATACATCTCCATTGCCCTGCAAAAGCTGGGGATCGCCCACAGACAGGACCTGAAACAATTTATGCTGCAATGAAAATTGCGGCGCGGCCAGAAATGCCCACGGGTTTTCCCGTGGGCATTACCCATTTTTGGGGGTAAAACGGGTAATAGCGGAGCCCAGGCTTTTATGCTAGAGTAAAAACGGCGGGCAGTCTGTCCGCTGGAAACCAGCAGGATGCACAAATGCGCCGTGATCCATTTTCCGCTGTGGAGAATCCAACACCGGAAGGGGAGTCCTTCCCGGCTTTGGGGCGGGAAGGACGGCAGGAGACGGGGGGGAAGGGAATGAAAAAGACACGGCGTTATGACATTGAGGGCGCGATCCTGGAAATCCCTGTGTATTATGACGTGCGTACCGAGAAGTACATGGAGGATTACCCGGACTTCCTGGAAAACCCCGTCTACACCCCGGACGGCTGCCCCATCCTGTTCACCGGAGAGGACGCCTGCTCTTATGGAGAAGCGGCAGACGGTTCCCCCTGCATCGACTGCGGTTCCTGCCGCCACTACCGCCAGGCCTCCCACACCTGGATCGGGGTCTGCGGCCATGAGAAAAAACGCTGCGTCCCGGAAGGCGGCGGATAGGCTGCGCGACAGGCCTTTCCCCGGGCGGCAAGGGGCCGGCCCGGGCGCAGGAACGGACGAAAACCAGCAGGATCGAACAGACACACCCTTTGCCGGCTGATCAGCCGGCCCATACCGCACGGATACCAGCCAAAGGAGGACACTGATGAAACACCGGGGAAGAAAACTTTTGAGCTTGCTTCTGTTGTGCGCCATGATTCTAGGTATGGCGCCCGGCCTGGAAACACCGGCCCAGGCGGCCACCAATCTGGCCGGCGGCTTCGAGGGCCAGGATGCGGACGTGTTCTCCGCCCTGGGCTTCGATACCTCCGTGGTTCCGGAGGGCTACAACGAGGACACCACGGAGAACCCCTACGGCCGGGACATCATCCCCGGCAACCAGGTGTTCGAGCTGGCTGTGGCCTCCGCTTCCGGCGCCAGCATTTACGGGAAGGACGACAACTTTCCTTACGACAATGTGGGCGCCATGCCCAGCGGCACAGCCATGCCCGACGGCATGAAGCTCTTTGCCGCCGCCGCCGGCGACTTTGACGGGGACGGCCTCCCCGGCGGCATCGCCTATGTGGGCATCGCCGGGAATTCCGGCGACCAGGAGCTTTACCTCTATCTGTATGATGGAGAGACCAACAGCTACGGCGCGGTCAAGGGCCTGGGCAGCGAGATCAGCCCCACATATACGCATCCCAGCACATATAAAGCACAGGAGAAGTTTGACTTTGCCTGGCAGAACCTGCTCCAGATCACGGCCGGCGACTACGACGGCGACGGCACCGCCGAGATCGCCGTCTACGTGGCGGAAAGCGGGAGCGCCCGGGTGGATGTCTATAAGTACCAGCGTACCTCCCAATCCGGGGAGAAGGACTGGCTCCAGGCCGGCAACTGGAGCCGGGTGTGGAGCCATGCCCTGAGCACCGAAGCAGTGCCCAACATGGTGTCCCTGGAGTCCGGGGACTTCAACCGGGACGGCGTGGATGACCTGGCCATCTCCTCCGGCAGCCTGGTGTTCAATCCCACCTATGGTACGGATAGAACATATCTGTATATGGCGAAACCGGGCGGGGCCAACGTCATATACAGCAAGGCCAGCACCGCCTCGGTACTCTGGGGTGCCAAGAGCGGCATGCTCCAGTCCCAAGCCGGCCTGGATCTCAACAGTGCCGAGCTGGGCGAACAGGTCCGCGTGGGCCTTGCTTACGGCGATGTGGACGGGGACGGGGTCAAGGAGCTGATCGCCGCCGGCCAGCCCCTGTCCGACGCCACCGCCAACACCTCCCGCACCATCACCACCTATACCTATGTGGATGGGACGGGCCTCACGGTGAAGTCCAGCGGCGTTTACAAGGTCGTCGACGGCGCGTGGCAGGAGATGCCGTCCGGCGAGGGCGGCGAAACTACACGGACATGGGTCTCCAACAACGGTTTTGACGACCAATACAACTCCCTGCCCTTCATGGCGGCCAACGTGGCGGTGATGACCCCGTCTGGCAGCGACTATACCTATGTCTATGTGGACAGCTGCCTGTACCGGTACACGGAGGGCCAGCTGCAGATCTTTTACGCCCTGGACGAGCAGGGCGAAAATGGAGGTCCCGGCGCCTATTCCACGGAGAGTTCGGAAGACAGGCTGGGCACTCTCTGGGGCGTGGAGAAATCCACAGTGGAAGGAGCGCATGACGATTCCTACGGCTTCTGCGAATACGGCGCGGTGACCGGGGATGTGGACGGCAGCGGCGCGGACCTTCTCTCCACTTCCCTGATCTCCCCCCAGGACAACCAGGAGTATACAGATCTGAACAACGGCGTGTTTACTCTGTGGGGTTCCGGCAACGGGGTCACTTTGGATGACGCCGCCGCACAAAACACCGCGGGGCGGCATGTGATCCCGGCCCTGGTGGACGTGGATATGGACACCATTATCATCGAGTACACCGGCGTCCACTATCTCACCTACTCCGACCCCCAGGTACTGGCCATCATCGCCGCAGCCCCCTATTTTGAGGACGTGGACGAGGTGGTGGATTACGATTATGCCTGGCAGAACACCACCTCCTACAGCCGCATCCAGGGAGAGGGCCACACGGACTTTGTCTCCCTGGACTTTGAGGGCGGCGGCTGGCTGGACAACGACATCACCGCCGGCGGCGGCAAGGTGGTGGTGGAGACCGCCGTCCTCTTCACCCTGGAGTGGGAGCAGGAGACCACCAAGTCCGTCGAATATGAGCTGAGCTTCGAGACCAGCCAGGACGAGGACGCCGTGGCCTTCTATTCCATCCCCACGGAGAACTATGTCTACAACATCCATACGCCCGACGGTAAAGGCGGTTACACGACGACTGTCGACATCATTCAGAACACCTTTACCCCGGCTTACCAGATCCTGACGCTGGACTACTACGAGTCCATCCAGGGCAACTATGACGAGCTGCCCCAGATCTCCGGGACGGCCCTGACCTCCACCCCCGGCGACCCGGCCTCCTATCCCAGTTCCGCCAGCGGTTACGACGTCATTGCCCAGTGGAACGACGATCCCGCCGGCGTCAGCTTCGGCAACGGTTCCATCTCTCAGACCATCACCATCACCGAGGAACAGGCGGAGAGCTACAATCTGGGCGGCGCCTGGGACTTCAAATTGGGCGGCGGCGGCGGTTTCCAGAGCGACCTGCTGCAAACGCAGGTGGAGATGTCCGGCGGCGTCCAATGGTCCCTGAACCCGGCCGGCGGCTGGGCTGACGTGGACCTCACCGGCGCCAGCTTCTCCGGCACCGTCACCAACATGCCCCTGGAGTTCCAGGACTACGGCTACTACTACTCCTGGAAGCTCTTTGCCTACAACTATGTCTTTGAAAACGGCAACAGCATCCCCGTGGTCAGCTATCTGGTCAACGACGTGTCCGCCCCGCCGGAGCTGCCCGAGGACTTCCAGCAGGACTTTGACCGCACCACCAGCGCGGAAAACGTCCTCACCTGGACCTATGACGGGGCGGCCACCAAATTCTACCTCTATAAATACTATGACTTCCCTGTGGGCGGAGGCCTGGAGCAGATCGCCGAGATCGACCCCAATGACTCCCGCTATTATGAGGTCAAGCTGGATGGGGAAGGGAAGTCCTACAAGCAGTATTACTACACAGACGCCAACCTGACGCCCTATACGGAGTACCAATATGCCATCCAGGTGGAGCGGCTGGATCAGGTGCCGCCGCTGTCCTCCCCCAGCGGCCTGCTCACGGCCCGGACCAAGGCCTCGGAAGGCTATCCGCTTCTGTACATCAACGAATCTGACAATGTCCGTGACAGCAACCTCCTGGTCTATCCGGACAAGAACGGCTACCTCACTGTGGACGTGCAGGGGCCCCAGGGGGAAAACGCCGCCAACTACTACTCCATCATCCAGTACCAGTGGCAGAAGCTGGAGAAGGGGGCTTGGACGGACCTGGTCAACGAGACCGGCGTGACCCTCACCTTTGCCAATGCCGGCGTGGACGCCGCGGGCAGCTACCGCTGCCGGGTGAACGTCCAGACCCGGGACACCGCCACCTACATCACGGCGTACACCGGCGCGGTGGTGCTGACCCACGCCAAACGGACCTCCTATATCGACGAGACCACCCTCCAGGTGGAGGATGTCACCGGCGGCGGTATCCAGCTCTACGCCCAGGTGAAAAATGCCCACAGTGACAGCGCGACGGTTCCCGGCGGCACGGTGAGCTTCCTCCTCACCAACACCGCCACCGGCGCCAGCTATACCTATACCGCGGAGCTGGACGCCACCGGTACCGCCAGCAAGATCCTGGAAGGTACCCTGCCCGAGGGCATGTACACCGTGTCGGCCAAGTACAGCGGCTCCTATATCTTCAAGGCCTGCTCCGCCGAGACCATGTATCTGTCCCAGCTGGCCAGCGGCTACACCATCGACCTGCCCGATTCCATCACCTATGGCGACGGGGCCACGGTCACCTTCTACCAGATCGGCAAATCCGGCGGCACGACCACCAACGAGGAGCAGCAGGCCTACTCCGTGACCCTGCGGGCGGCGGAGAGTGCATCCTATGTTTCCAACGGGCCAGAATTGCAATGGAGCGGCGCTTACGGTAGTTATGATGAAGGCGGAGTTACAATTGAAGCTGGCAGGAAGTACCAGTACAAAGATCCCGATGGAAATTGGCTGTATTTCACAGCTACTCGCTCTGGTAAGGGGTATCTCCGCAACGGATATGTTGTATATGCGTCGGACTTACCCCCCTACCTGACCTCCACTAACGACGGCGGCAAGTATACGCTGGCGGGCGACACCCCCGCGGGCACCTACCTGGTGCAGATGCAGGCGGAGGAAGGCGGTCCGGTCACGGAGGCCCTCTTCACCGTGAACCCCCGGCCTGTCACCCTGCAGCTGCCCACGCAGAAGGGGGATGAGGGCGGCGGCGTCGAAATCCCCACGCTGGGCGAGCTGGCGGTGGCCGGCGGCAGCTGGGCGCCCTGCGACCTCGGGGAAGACGGCACGCTCAAGAGCGAGATCGCCAACAAGGAAATCCAGCCCAAATACTACAACACCGCCGGGAGGGAATTTGACAAAGATTCCGTGGACAACCTCTGCGGCTATTACACCATCCGCTGCACCGACACCCTTGCCAACTACGATCTGAACTTCCTGGACGGCTCCATCACCATTCTGGGCGGCACCCAAAATGTGACCGTCGCCGTGCGGCCCTTCGAGCGGCAGGCGGTGGGCACCCTCTACGCCGTGTCCCCGGACTATGCCTCCACCCGCGCGGCGGCGGGCAGCGGTGATGTCCTGGTGCAGCAGCATGCCACCGGTACCCGCCTGGTGTTCTCCGCCGTGCCCGACGCGGGCTATGAGATCTACGACTGGTACATCAACGGCGAGGCGCAGAACACCAAGGAGAGCTCCATCGCCCACGTCCTTCTGAACGAGGAAACCACCATCGAGGTCCAGTTCACCGTCAAGCAGAACACCCTCACCTTCGGCACCGCCGGGGACGCCGGCGGCGGCACCATCACCTGCGATGACGAAACCCTCACCAGCGGCAGCACGGTGCTGGCCAACGCCGCCTTCACCTTCACCGCCGCGGCCAACGAGGGCTATCACTTCAAGGAGTGGCGCTATACCGAGGCGGGCCAGGGCACGGTGTATGACGACGGGGACGCCGGCAAGTCCGGCAGCACCTTTGACCTTGTCATGCCCTCCGCCAGCTGCTCGGTGTACGCCGTGTTCGAGCGGGACTTCTATACCTTCACCTTTGAGGACTTGAGCGGCAACGACGGCCTGGTGGCCTGGTATGAGACCGCCGTGAACGACGCCCCCGGCGCGGAGATGGAAACCGTCTATCTGGAAAGCGGCGACCTGGTCAAGGGCGGCACGGTGGTCACCGTGGAGCCCGCCCCGGGCTGCGCCTGGGACAGCGAGTATCTCTATGTGTCCACCGGCAGCCAGGGTGTTGCGGACTATGCCGCGGGCACCTATGTGGTCAACGTCACCCAGGACACCGCCGTCACCGGCCACACCCAGCGCGACAGCTATGACCTGACGCTGTCCTTTGACCGGACGGCGACAACCTCGGCCGTGCCGGAGGGCATAGAGATCGTCTACACCCTGGACGGGGAAGAATACAGCTTTGCCTATGACGCGGGCAACCCCACCATGACCGTCGAGGACGTCCCCGGCGGGACCGCCGTCAGCGCCCAAATCCACTTCCCGGGCTACTATGACCTGAAGGGCTGGACTTCCAGCGGCACCCAGGTCACCGCCACTACGGATGTCAACCGCCTGGCCACCCAGCTCCAGAGCGGCGGCGCGGTGACCCGGGGGCAGGCCTATTATTACACCGACACCGGCAAGACCTACTACTTCACCGCGCCCTTTACCGGCACGGCGGAGTGGAGCGGCACGGCTGTCACCGTCTACGCCTCCGGCGCGGACTTCAGCATCCCGGCTCTGACCCAGAATGAGACAATCACCGTCTATCTGGAGGAAAAGCCTGCCCATACCGTGTCCCTGACCCCCATCTCGGGCGACGGCGAATACAGTCTGGAGCTCCCCGAAGGCGCTTTGGAGTCAACAGCTCCCAATGGTGTAATCACGGTCACCGTCCACGAGGGCGACAGCCTCACCATCGGCGTGACGCCGGCGGCGGGGCGGACCGTCACCTACTGGCTGACCACCCCGGAGAGCACCGGTGTGACGGTGCGCACCCGGGCCACCTCCCTCCGGTACACCATCCCGAATATCCGGGAGAACTATGCTTTTGCGCCTGACTTCTCCAACACCACCTACAACACCATCTCCTGGCCCGCCATCAGCCAGAGTACCGTGGGCGTGACCCTCTCCCCGGCGAGCGGTTACCTCCCCAACGTGGTCTCCGGCGGGGACTTCTCCTTCACCCTTTCCGGCGGCGGGGAGGACCTGGTGGACAAGGTGTACGCCAACGGCAACGAGTTCACCGGGACAGGCAATGATGTGAACGGAACCATCTACACGGTAAGTGGCAACACCTACACCATTAAAAACGTCACCGCCAACCAGGTCATCACGCTTACCCTCAAGGAGATCGGCATCACGGTGAACGGGGAGGACATCAGCGCCATCAACGGCACCGGCTGGGCTTACGACGCCGCGGCCCAGACCCTGACCCTGACCCGCCCCAACCTGACCGTGAGCGGCAGCAATGATCAGACGCTGGCGCCCAACTTCAGCATCGTTCTGAACACCGCCGCCTCCAGTGTCACCTTCAGCGACCTGACAATCCAGAGCATCAGCAAGCAGATGGTCCAGATCCAGGGAGAAGACGTGACCCTGACGGCCACGGGCAGCAATACCCTGGAATATAGCGGAAACACCGGCACTGGCATTGATTCTGCCACGGTACTCGCCGCTGCTGGGAATCTGACTGTCCGGGGCAACGGCAGTTTGAAGCTTACCTTGACCCAAAGCCAAAGAGTGTATAATATCGTCACTGTGGCCGGTACCCTGACGCTCAGCGGCAATGTCACCGTGAACGCCGAATGCTTCTCGGGCACAGCAGTCTTCAACGTCAATCAGCTGGTGGTGGGTGTGAGCAGCGGTTCCTCCGCTCCCACCCTGCGGGTGAACTCCGTCATGGGTACCTACGGCGTCCAGGCCGACACCGTCACCGTGAACAGCGGTGAGCTGGCCATAAAAGCCATGATACATGCCGTCTACGCCAAATCCCTGGTGAACAACGGCGGCGTCATGGAGCTGGCTACCGACAGCAACACACCCTTCGGCGACAACAATGTTGAAGGCCTTGAGTATGGTACGCCTGTCTGGACCACAAGCTATGCCGACGGCGCCCTGCTGCGCACCGGAGGAAGTGATAGCACCTATCAGATGACTTCTTTGGGTGCGGGCGCCCGGACACTGGCAACAGTGGAGAATACTGCCTCCGGACCTGACTGCGTGTGGCATTATACGGAACTCACCGATGACACCCGGTATGTCCGCATCAGCCCCACGCAGAGCAGTGACACAGGGGTCACCATGTCGGTGAAGATCGGCGACAAGACCTACAGCGGGCCCCTGGTTGGGGGAGATACAGCAAATCTATATTACTATGTGGATCTTGCCGATGCGGCCAGTACCGAGATCCAGTTCGTATCGAGAAACGATCTGCAGGTAACCGGGTATACCCAGGAACAAAACTGGCGGATCGTGGCCAGCGAGATCAACGGAGAACTGACCCTTTGCGGCGGCTCCATCACATGGACAAAGCATGAGGACACAGACACGGGCAGCTCACCATACTACACAGGCACAGTGACACTGGAACCGTCAACGAAGTACGACTATACCCTCAGCGGCACGGCAACAACGGATGTTTCCGGCAGATCCATCATCGCGACCCAGGCAGAGAACTCCGTTAGTTCCCTGACCCTGGACAACCTGTACTACGGTGCCCTTTCCATCGACAGTGCCCCCCTCTATCTGAAGGGTGACAACACACTGGCTTCCCAAGACACGGCGCTGGATGTGGGCATGAATGTGGATCTGAACATCCATGGCAACGGCGGCAGCCTTACCCTGATCACCACCGGGGAGAATGTGCCCACAGCGCGGGTCGACTCCATCAATCTCCACAACGTCGGCGCCCTGATCGTGTTTGGCGCCAAGGGGTATGATCTCAAGCCCATCCAGGTATCGGAGGGATCCTCCGCAACGGGCACCACCATGAAGTACTATGACGGCAGCGCACAACTGCCTTACGGCCTCGGCTGGCGGCAGGAACTTGGTACTGCGGCTGCCACAGCGTACGTATCGGAGGAACTGAATGTCAACGCAACGGCCAAGTACATGAAATTCGGTACCGCCGCCACGGATGCCGCCGCAGATCCCGTCTCCCTGATCTATGATCTGGACGAAAATAAGGGCGAGAATCAGTCGATTGCCCTGACGCCTCCGGCTGTGGGTGGTGTGATCCACTCCTTTGACAAGACGGGCGGAAGCAACGCCTCCACCGGCTATGTGACCGTGATCAATGCTGCGGGCCAGGAGGTAAAGCTGACAGCGGCGACGGATTATACCTACGCACCCAACAATGTCAAGAGTACGCTGACGCTGAACGACGCCTGGCTCCAGACCCTGACGGCGGGCAGCTATACTGTCCGGGTGTATTTCTACGACGAGGACAAGAGCGACAGCACCACCTACACCCTGGATATCCCGCTCACCATTACCGAGACAGCGGTGAGCAGCGGTGACCTGACCATCAGCCCCACCGCCGCCAGCGCCAAGCGGAATGACCAGCTCACCCTCACCACCACCTTCACGGGCACCACGCCCAAGGTCTATGTCTGGGAGGTCACCGAGGGCGGCGCTCTGAAGGAAAACGGCAGCTCCGCCGTCCTCACAGTGGACGGGGAAGCGGCCATCGGCGGAACCATCACCGTCACCGTCACCAGCTATGCCGATGAAGCCAAGACGCAGCAGCTGGGCAGCGCCACCGCCACCATCACCGTGGTGTCCACAGCCCAGAGCATCGACATCACCTGCGCGGGCGAGACGCCCTCCGGCGACGGCAGCTACACCCTCTACCACAACACCCCGGACGGCAATGCCAAGACCTGGGACTTTGACGCCGCGGTACAGATGGATGAAGAGGCCTTTGACCAGAGCAAGTTGAGCTGGTCTCTGTGGGGCGCCCAGCGGGCCGCCACCAAGGTGGATGCCGCCACCGGCAAACTGACCATCGACCCCAGGGAGACGGGCACCAACGGCCAGCTGCATCTGACGGCCATCTATGAGAATGCAGACGGCAGCCAGCGGAGAAAGACCGTCATCATCCACCTCTCTACTGACGCGTGGGTGGCTTATGACAACGCCGGCGCGGCAAACGGCTCCATCACCGGCGCGGCCTATGGCGGCGCGGAGACAGCCATCCCCGCAAGCGGCGCTTACATCCCCGCCGGCAGCACCGTGGTGATCACGGCAACGCCGGAGGAGGAGTTCGCAGTCAAGACCTGGTATGTAAACGGCCGGAGCGTCATGGATGACAGCCGCTATACTGTGGACGCGGAAAACCATACTCTGCGCTTCACGGCGGAGTCCATGACCCGCTACGAGGTCACCGCGGACTATGTGAACACCAACGGCTACGCCATCACCTACTCTGCCGGGCCCAACGGCTCCCTCACCGCCCAGAGCGGCGGCGAGACTCTGGCCTCCGGTGACACGGTGGTCAAGGGCAGCGACGTGACCTTCACCGCCACGCCCGACACCCACTGCGCGGTTGCAAAGTGGATCGTGGACGGCACGGAGTATGAGGAGAATGGCGCTCTCTACACCGGCAATACCCTGACGCTCGACAACGTGGATGCCAACCACGAGGTATCCGTGGAGTTCGTGGGCGGGGATATCGAGATCTGGTTTGCAGCGGAAGCCAACGGCTCCGTCACCCTCCTGGTGAACGGCCAGAAGGTGGAGGGAGCGGCCAGCCCCTACACCGTAAAGGCCATGGACGACGTGGTCATCCTGGCGGCCCCGGCGGACAGCGGCTACCTGGTGAATCAGTGGCTGGCCAACGACGGAAACGGGACGTATACCCCCATCCCCAACTTGGACGGCAGCGCTACCTACGCCGTGACGGATATCACCGAGGGCTTTGACGTAAAGGTCAGCTTCAAGGCCGTACCCAGCCATGATGTCACCGTCACCACCAACAGCTACCAGAACGGCTACGGCGTCGTGAAGAGCGGCACTACGGAGATCGGTATGTCCGCCAGAGAGACCCTCACTGTCAAGGAGCACGACACTCTGACCCTCCTGGCCGTGCCCGACACCGGCAGCTACGTCCATGAGTGGAGCGTGCCTGAGGGCGTGGACCATACCATTGACGGCAACGTCCTCACGCTGCTGGATGTGAGCTCCGATCTTGACATCGGCGTCAAATTCCGCCGCAGCTTCTACGACGTGGAGCTCTCCACCCAGGGCGACGGCAGCCTGACGGCGGATTACAGGCTGACCATCGGCAGCGATGTGTTCAATGGTACCATCACGGGCAGCGAGAGCGTCCGCGGCGGTTCCAGAGTGGACTTCACTATCACGCCGGATGCGGATCAGATTCTCTCCGCCCTGACCATCAATGGCGACAAGGTCATGCCCACCTGGGATGAGCAGGCCCGGCACTACACCTACACCATCGACGCGCTTACCGAGAACGTGAAGGCGGAGGCTACCTTCATCGAGGCCACGAACCGCCTCACTGTCACCGTGCCCACCAACTTTGTGGATGAGGTGACGGATGACACTACGGATCCGCCGACAACACAGAATGTGCCCAGCGGCAGCGCCGAGGCTGGTTTCGTGTCCGACGGGGGCAGCGATGACGTGCTGACACCGGAGACCGGGACTGACGCGGTCCTCATCGCCCCCGGCGGCACCGCCCGGCTCACCTTCACCCCGGAAAGCGGCTACGCCGTGGACTACAACGTCCTGGCGACCGAGTTGGAGAAGGTGATTCCTGAGGCTTCCAACGCGGTGTACAGCCTGTCCATGAGCGGCCAAGCCTGCGTGGTCACCATCACCGGCGTGGATGTGAATCTGGACTTCACCGCCATGGCCAGCCCCTTCGTGACCACGTCCGTGACCACCTATTACGAGGTTAAGATCGGAACCGTCACCGACGGCACCCTGGAGGCCTGCTGGAACGGCGTGGAGCTCCAGTCCGGCGCCCAGGTGCCGGAGGGCAGCGAAATCACCGTAATCGCCGCCCCCGCGGAGCACCATAAAGTGGCGGCCCTGACCAACGGTATGGAAAGCCTGCTGGACGGCACGGAGGCCGGTAAGGTGGAAAAGACCCTCACCGTGACCGCCGATGTGGATCTGAACGCCACGTTCACCCGCAGCGCGTACGAGGTCACCGTCAACATCCTGGGCAACGGCGGCGGCGCTGTGACCATCAACGGTACGGACTACGCCGCAGGCACCTACACCATGGACGCGAACAGCGCACTTACCATTGCGGCCAAGGCGGAGAGCGGCTCTACCTTGAATACCATGAACGTCCCGGGCGGCACGGATAACGGGGACGGCACCTGGAGCATCACGCTCACAAGCGATCTGACCGTTACCGCCGTGTTCGATGCGGAGGCGTGCGTGGTGACCTTCAACGATCCCGCAAACGGCACGCTGACGATCCTGGACAACGCGGGCCAGCCGGTGCAAAACGGCGCCACTGTCCCGGTGGGTACCAGCCTGACCATCCTGGTGGCGCCGGACGCCCACTATGTGCTGGATACCCTCACTGCCGGCGGCGCGGACTACAGCGCCAACCTGCGGAGCAGCGTGGCCAGCTACACGGTGAACGCGGAAAAGCACAATTATATCGAGTGCAGCTTCAAGGTTGCGGAAGTGCCGGTATCCTGGACTTCTGTCAACGGTACGGTAACGGTGACCACCGTGCCGGACGGCGACAGCGTTTCCAACGGCCAGTATGTGCCTGTGGGCACGGTGCTGCGCATCAAGAGCGCACCTGCCGGTGCGGATTACACGCTGGAGGCGCTGACTGTGACCGGCGCGAACTTCGACAGCGCAACGGGCGAGTGCACCGTGGGAACAGAACCGGTGAGCATCGAGGCCAAATATGAGGATGAAAACGGCGGAG
>CDZQ01033891.1_pt1 | contig 17216 bp, 9 predicted proteins | sample 554831 | NCBI WGS metagenome assembly CDZQ01 (sample SAMEA3182112, study PRJEB8094) | gut metagenome | biome: human; feature: gut; material: Stool; isolation source: human stools | place: Canada | collected 2013-05-06
GGCCAGAATCAGGCGGGAGTTTTCCGTCAGCTTGACACGGTGCAGCGCACCGCCCTTGCCAACGCTGGCGGCCTTCTCATTGACTGTCGCAACAATGCGGTCATAGTAGTCGGCATAATACTGGTTATCCAGTGCGATCCCGCCGTAGTCCGCCCCCCGGGCCAGGGCCAGGACACTCCACTCGCCGGCGCCGGTACCGAAAGCGGGGGCTGGAACGTCCTTCGCCAGCTGGGCCAGTGTGTCGGCCAGAATCTTCCGCACGTCCAGAGTCTCCGGACCGGTGGCGGGAGCGATTTCGTAGCCGCAGGCGGTGCAGGTCTGGGGCGTGGTCTCGGTGGCCGCCGGGCCGGGGGTGTGCAGGGCCTTGTCCACCTCCGCCTGGCAGGCGGAGCAGACGTGCCAGTGGCCGGTCTCGTCCATTTCCCACGCAGCCGCATCCACGCCGGTGTGGTTGTTGGGGTCGATGGCGGTCTCCACGGTGGCCAGTTCCTCCGCTCCGTCCGCATCCGCGAAGTTCTTGCCGCAGCCGCTGCAGTGCCAGTGCTCCAGGGTTCCCTTCTCCGTGCAGGTGGCGGCCACCGCCTCCACCTGAACCAATGTGTGTACATCGTGGGACGGTGTATTGGCCGCCACGGTGATGGTGTAGGTCTGGTGCTCGCCTCCTTCATTCATACTGAGGGAGCCGGGCCAGTTGCACTCGACGATGATCTCCGTGCCGTCGGCCACGGGGACATCCGCCGTGCGCTTATACACGGTGTCGCCAATTCTGGTGCGCACCTGGTAGTTCTTGTTGCTGGCCGTGGGTGTCACGACCACACTCGCCGTACCGTCGGGAATTGTCAGCGTGTACGCATGCGTATCCTTGTCAAAAGCGGGGTCCAGTTCACCTTCACTGAAGGTCAGTTCCTTCACGGTGGTGTCACTGTTACCCCAGCTGCCGCCGAGATCATCGCCATAGGCGGTGGTATACATGATGCGGATCTCATCTCCGGCTTCCAGAGTACCGTCCGCAACGGTATACGCGCCGAAGCCTTGATTGGTGAACCAGTCGTTGAGGGTCCCCATCCAGCCGCTCATATAGCCGCCATCAAACTCTCCCAGACCATTTATGTCGGAGATGTAATTGTTCTCCGCGCCGGTTTGGGTGTAGCCCTCAGCTTCCAGCGCCGTAACGACGCAGCCCATCATGGTGGAACTTTCATCAATGGCAACCCATGTGTCCACCAGTGTGCCCTGCCAGAAGGTCTCCTCCCAAGTTGCACCGAGTTCCTCTGCGTTATCCGGCGTAAATGTGGTGTTCTCCACAATTACATGGACACGGTCCCCGGCGGCCTCCGCCGTCGTCACGCCTGGCACCATGCCAAGGAGCATCGTGAAGACCAGGAGCAGGCTGAGTATCCGTTTTTTCATATGCCTTCTTCCTCCTTAATGTTTGATTATCTGAATCCCGGTTTGGGAGTAACAAGGGTGCCCTGGGTTGCCCCAGCGGCCAAATTGTGCGCGGCTGGTACCGCTTCAGGCGCCGCTCTCCGCAAGCGGACAAAAAAACCGCCAATTTCTGACAACAGAAATCAGCGAACAAAAAATGCTGATCCCTGCGCAAAACGCAAAAATCAGCGAACAAAATACACCGACCCGCGCAACTGCGCCAGATCAGCCGTCATATACCCGTCGGAGAACTCGCCCGCTGTAGAGTAGTCAAAATCATGTAATTCTCCTGACTCGTGTTCCGGGAGATTTCTCTCCCCCGTCCGTATCCTACCTTCTCATAGGGAAATGCCCTACAATGGCGGACTTTCGTCCAGGCGATGTTTCCACCGCTTCGGTACGGCCTCACACTCACAGTGCCGGTCGCGCGGGCTTTGGTTAGCCCTTTCCTCTCAAAATCGTCGCCTGACCCCGGGGGGCCTTTACAGCAAACGACCACATGATCCGTATGACTGATTCACTTGTCTTGTAGGGGCGGCCTGCCGCCCGGTGGGTGGATTTACCCTGTCTGTACGCCTGTAGCATATCACGGAGTTTCAAAAATGTCCACAGGTTTTGACCAAATTTTTTGCGGCAAAAATTTTTTTAAAAAACAATTGACTTTATTGGGAAATGCGTTATGATAAAATGGAACGGTGGAAATTGTGCAATTGGTACGATCACAATTTTATATTTGCTCCGGCTTTTGTGGCAAATGCGCGACCCGGTCTCCCCATGGGGACTGGACACGCATTCTTGTTCGGCTGAACAAGGGAATCATGTGAAAATCATGGACACGTTTCGGGCGCCGCTTCATTTGTGGCGCCGGATTCAGTAGCTGTAAGTATGGAGCGCGTTCTCTTTCTGCGAAAGCAGGTCACTGGCGGCTGTAATGGCTTAGCTGGGAAGGCGGAGGGCGCGCGATGGCGGGAAACCGCCGGGACATACGAGTCAGAAGACCTACAAAGGGCGATCACCGGGGGTGTAGACTCCTGTGGTTTGTTTCTTTGGCCAGGAAAAGGCGGCGGTGTATAACTGCCGCCTTTTTATTGCTTCATTAGCGGATGCGCTGCATCCGCTTTTGTTTTTTATGAAACCGCAGAGAAACCCCTACCGGTGTGCGGTACCCTGTTTTGGGAGGCGGCGGCGTTGAGCAAAAAGAAGAAGCAGCCGTATTTTCGCGGCGATGAATGGTTCAACAGAAAGGTAGGGATGCGTACCAGGGAGGCGCTGGACCGGCAAAATGCACAGTTCGCCGTGGATCATGGGACCGACAGCGAGGAATCCCTGCTGACATATGTGCGGCAGGCCGCCAAGTGCCTGGGGCACACACCAAACGCCGGCGAGCTGATCGGCGGAGCATACATCGCCGCCCGGTTGGGAGGGTGGGAAAAAGTTGTTGCCGCGGCTGGCCTGCGGGAGCCTGGCATGCAGCCCGTGCTGACCAACCGGCAAATCTATAAGGAAGAATTCAGGCGTCAGGCCCGGCTGTTTCAGCAGGAGCGCAGAGTCCAAAAAGCGGAGCGTCTGCGGGCACGGCAGGCGCGGTCCGCGGCCGCCCAGGCGGAAAAAATGGCGCGCGCCGCCCGTGACGCAGAGTGGGGGGAGGCGCATCAGGCAGATACCGAGGCCCAGCTGCTGGACTACGTGCGCGGGCATGCCCATGAATGGGGGCGGACGCCCTATGAGCGGGAGGTTCCCGGCGGCACTTACATCGCTGCCCGTTTCGGCGGGTGGGGCGTAGCGCTGGCTCTGGCGGGCCTGCCGCTGCAGGGCGGCCCAAAGGTGCCCCAGCCCACCCCGATATTGCAAAGCAGTCCGGCGGATGAAGCTCCCGTCCACGCGGGCCGGGATCGCTCACGCACTTGAACGACAGGACCGCTTCCCGCGGCGCGGGCAGCAAAATCAAGCTTTGCCATGGTTTTTGCATGGCAAAAAGAATATGGAAACACAGGGAGGAATTTTACATGAAACAGGTGAAAAATCGGAAAATGCCGCTGCTGCTGGCGCTTTTGCTGCTGCTGCACCTGAGCGTTCCCGCGTATGCCGCCGTGTCCGAAGACACGCTGGCGCAGGCCATCGCCGACACCGGGCGGTATATGTATGATACCGTCAAAAGCCCCCAGGTAGGCTCCATCGGCGGCGAGTGGGCCGTGCTCGGCCTGGCCCGCAGCGGGTACCCTGTTCCGCAGGCGTACTATCAGGACTACTACGCCACCGTGGAGGAATATGTGAAGGCCTGCGGCGGCGTACTCCACGAGAAAAAGTATACCGAGTATTCCCGTGTCATCGTGGCCCTCTCTTCCATTGGCAGGGATGCCCGGGATGTGGCGGGCTATGATCTGACAAAGCCCCTTGGCGATTACGACAAGACCATCTGGCAGGGGCTCAACGGCCCTATCTGGGCGCTCATCGCCCTGGACAGCCGGAACTATCCCATGCCGGAAAACCCGGCGGCAAAAACCCAGGCCACCCGGCAGATGTATATTGACCGCATTCTGGAGTGCCAGCTTGAAGACGGCGGCTGGTCGCTCTTTGGCGGTACGGCGGCGGCTTCCTCCGGCGACAGCAGTTCTGATCCGGATATCACCGGCATGGCCCTCCAGGCCCTGGCCAAGTATCAGGATCAGAGCGCGGTGGCGAAGGCCACAGAGGAGGCGCTGGCCTGCATGAGCGAAAAGCAGAATGCCTCCGGCGGCTTCTCCTCCTGGGGGACGGCCAACTCCGAAAGCTGCGTGCAGATCATCGTGGCCCTGTGCGAACTGGGCATATCCCTGGAGGATCCCCGTTTTGTCAAAAACGGGAACACCCTTCTGGATAATCTGATGTCCTTCTATCTGCCCGGCAGTGGCTTCCTGCATACGGCCAACGGCTCCGGCTCCAACCAGATGGCGTCCGAGCAGGGCTTCTATGGTCTGGTGGCGGTCCAGCGGCTCCGGCAGGGCAACAACAGCCTCTACCGCATGGGTGACGCGGCGGCCATCCCCGAAAGCGGGAGCGGGGACACCCCCGACGAAGGGCTGCCGGACAGGGACCCTGCCGTGCAGCCCATGCCGGTAGTCACACCCGGCAAGACCTTTTCGGATATCTCCGGTGCCAGCGCCCACAAAAACCAGGCCGCCATTGAGGCGCTGGCGGCGCGGGGTATAATCGACGGTAAAGGAAACGGCCTTTTTGATCCAAACGCCACTATGACCCGCGCGGAGTTTTCCGCCATCGTGGTGCGGGCGTTGGGCCTGACCCCGAAAACCACCGCTGACTTTACGGATATAGCCGCTACAGCTTGGTATGCCGGATACATCGGGACGGCATCCAGTTATGGGATTATCAACGGTCGCGGCAACGGTATCTTTGACCCCAACAGCACCATTACCCGTCAGGAAGCCGCCGCACTGGTGTGCCGGGCCGCCCTGCTCTGCGGTATGGACACGGCAATGGAGGCTGGCGGCATTCGTGATACGCTGGCTCAGTTTGGCGACTATGTGACCGCTGCCGAGTGGGCGCGTCCCAGCCTGGCTTTTTGCTACAATCGGGATATTCTCAGCCAAAGCGATTTAAATATCCGTCCCAATGATGCCATTCTGCGCTGTGAGATTGCGCAGATGCTCTGCAACCTGCTGACGGAGGCCAACCTGCTGTAAGGGGGGCGCTGAGATATGTGGTGGAAGAAGCATACATGGAAGATTCTTGTCCCGGTGCTTTTTGCGGTAATCCTTGCCGGCGCGTTCTGGTATGGAGGGGGCGCGCCGGGCATGCAGGGCTGGAGCGTGGAGGGCGGCAGCACCCCGGCGGCGACCCCGGCGCTCCCGAAAACAGAACCCCAGGGCGCGGCCGACACAGCGCCGGATTTGGAAACGCCGCCGGTGGATTCTGAAAAGCCGGTGGAAACAGCATCATCCGGGAAGGGGGATATGCCGGCTGCCCCCGAAAAGGCCGGCATTGAGAGCCGCCCGGGCGGAGCCGGGGGCGGCATGAGCGCACAGGAAAAAATTGACGCGGCTGCTGAAATCGCCGGAACCTCATCCCCCGGCGTAGAGGCCGGCGACAAGGATTACTCCCAGTCTCAGGGCATGGTGATCGACCCCAATACCGGCAAGGACCAGTACCTGACCGACCCGGTGCCGGAGGGGAAGCCGCTCCCGGTGGAGCCCCAGGACGCAGCCATTTCCGACGCAGCCTACACCTGTACCCTCTCCATCTCCTGCGCCACCATCCTGGACCACATGGACTGGCTGGATCCGGAGAAAATTGAACTGGTGCCGGAGGACGGCTGGATTCTGAACCCCACGGAAGTGACCTTTTACGAAGGGGAAAGCGTATTCAACGTGCTCCAGCGGACCTGCAAGCAGCAGGGCATCCACATGGAGTTTGAGAACACGCCGATTTATAACAGCGCCTATATTGAGGGCATCCACAATCTGTACGAGTTCGACTGCGGGGAGTTGTCCGGCTGGATGTACAAGGTCAACGACTGGTTCCCAAACTACGGCTGCAGCCGCTATCAGCTCCAGGACGGCGATGTCGTATGCTGGGAGTATACCTGCGATCTGGGGGTGGATGTAGGGGGCTTCTACTCCACCGGAGGTTAAAATCTGCGGGCGCGGCAATTTGCCGCGCCCCATTCAGAATGGACTGATGCGCTATCCAAAACCGGGACGCCTTCTCCAGCTGCCACCCCATCATCAACTTTCTCTACTTTGGGCTGGTGCTGGTTTTTACCATGTTTTTGATGCATCCGGCCTGCCTGGTCATCTCGCTGGGCTGTGCTGCGGCATACAATATGTATCTGAACGGCGGGAAGGCCGTGAAGTTTCAGCTTGCGTACCTGCTGCCCATGATGCTCATGGCCGCTGTCGTAAATCCGGCTTTTAACCATGAGGGAGTGACGCTGCTGGCCTATCTTCCCTCCGGCAACCCCCTGACTCTGGAGAGTATTGTCTACGGCGTGGCCGCCGCCCTGCTGCTGGCCTCCGTCATCACCTGGTTTTCCTGCTACAACGCCGTGATGACCTCGGACAAGTTTGTCTATTTGTTCGGCAGGGTCATACCGGCCCTCAGCCTTGTGCTCAGCATGACGCTCCGCTTTGTGCCCAAATTCAAAGCACAGTTCCATGTGGTCAGCGAAGCCCAGCGCTGTGTGGGCCGGGATGTATCGGATGGAAGCATGCTCCAGCGGTTGAAAAACGCCGTTACCATCCTGTCCATCATGCTTACATGGGCGCTGGAAAACGCTATTGAAACAGCGGACAGCATGAAGAGCCGTGGTTACGGCCTGCCGGGACGGACGGCCTTCTCCATCTACCGCTTTGACGATCGGGACAGGGCGGTCCTGGCCTGGCTGGGCTTTTGCGGCTTCTATATCCTCTGCGGCTGGGCGGCAGGCGGCCTGGCCTGGCGCTATTACCCCAGCCTCAGGGGCGCTGTGGTCACGCCGCTGACCGTCAGCTTCCAGCTGACTTACCTGGCGCTGTGTTTAACTCCGGTGATTCTGAACAGAGGGGAGGATCGGAAATGGACGCGTTTACAATCCGAAACCTGACCTTCTCCTATCCGGAGCAGGAGCGGCACGCACTGGAAAACGTATCTCTCACGGTCAGGCGGGGTGAGTTCCTGGTGCTCTGCGGCCCATCCGGATGCGGCAAGAGCACTCTGCTGCGGCAGCTGAAGCCTGTTCTGGCCCCCCATGGGCGGAAAAGCGGAGAGATTTTCTTTGAGGGCCGCCTGTTGGACGAACTGGACCAGCGGACGCAGAGCCAAAAAATTGGCTTCGTCCTCCAAAGCCCGGACAATCAGATTGTCACCGACAAGGTGTGGCATGAACTGGCCTTTGGTCTGGAGAGCCTGGGGCACGACACCCCCACCATCCGACGGCGGGTGGCCGAGATGGCCTCCTTCTTCGGCATTCAGACCTGGTTCTATCAGAATGTCACCGAACTCTCCGGCGGCCAAAAACAGCTTCTGAATCTGGCCTCCGTCATGGCCATGCAGCCCTCGGTACTCATTCTGGACGAGCCCACCAGCCAGCTGGACCCCATCGCGGCGGCGGATTTTCTGGCCACTGTGGGCAAGATCAACCGGGAACTGGGCACGACGATTCTCCTGACCGAGCATCGCCTGGAGGATGCCTTCCCCCTGGCGGCCCGGGTGGCGGTCATGGACGGCGGGAGGCTGCTCTGCACCGGCGCCCCCCATGAGGTGGGCACTATCCTGAAGGACGCGGGCCACTCCATGTTTCTGGCCATGCCCACCGCCATGCGGGTGTGGGCGGCAGTGGAAAGCGGCGCGGCGTGTCCCGTCACCGTCCGGGAGGGCCGGGACTGGCTGGCAGCCTTCGCGGCGGAGCATCCCTTGAAAGAATTGCCCGGTGAGCCGGAATATGTCTATCCCAATGAAATCGCAATCGAAGCGAGGGAACTGTGGTTCAAATACGAAAGGGACCTGCCCGACGTGGTAAAGGGCCTGTCCCTCACGGTGAAAAGGGGTGAGTTTCTCGCCCTTCTGGGGGGCAACGGCACCGGCAAAACCACCAGCCTCAAGCTGCTGGCGGGACTGCTGAAGGCCTATCGGGGCGAACTCCATACCAATGGCACCGTCGGTGTCCTGCCCCAGAACCCCCAGGCCCTCTTTGTGAAAAAGACTGTCCGGGCGGATCTGTTTGAAATTTTAAAGGGCAAAAAGCTGGCCCGGACATGCGCGGAGGCCAAGGTAGCCCATGTAACCGCCCTGTGCCGCCTGGGGGAACTGCTGGACCGGCACCCCTACGACCTGTCCGGCGGGGAGCAGCAGCGGGCGGCGCTGGCAAAGATTCTGCTGTTGGAGCCGGATATCCTGCTGCTGGACGAGCCCGCCAAGGGTCTGGACGCGGAGTTTAAGCAGGCCCTTGCTGAAATTCTGCAGGTGCTTGTGAATGGGGGCACGGCCATTTTGATGGTCAGCCACGACATTGAATTCTGCGCCCGGTACGCCCATCGCTGCGCTCTGTTTTTTGACGGGAGCATTGTAACAGAAGCCTCGCCCCGGGAATTTTTCTCCGGCAACAGCTTTTACACCACCTCCGCCAACCGGATGTCCCGGGGCCTGATCCCGGACGCGGTGACGGCGGAGGACGTGGTCTCCGCCTGCGGCGGCAGCCCGCCGCCCGCTCCCATACTGCCAGAGGATATCCCGCCCCTGCCGGAACCAACGGAGAACGGCCCCGCCGCGAAACCGGCGAAGCTGCCCTGGTGGCGCAAGCTGATCGCCGCCGCCTCTGGGCTGACCGCCCTGGCACTGTTTGTGCAGGCCCTGGGCATCACGGACCTGACCGCCCTGGTCAACCAGGGGGGCACTACCGCCCTGGCAGGCAGTCAGCTGCGTCTGTACGGCGTCATGCTCCTTTGCCTGTTCGCCTTTGCCTTTTCCATAACCCGCCGCGCCCCCAGGCCCGATTATCTGCTGCAGACGCCGCGGGAAAAAAGGCGGCTGACGAAGCGAACCGTGGCAGCCGCGGCGCTTATTCTGCTGCTGATCCCACTGACGCTGTTTGTCGGCGTCTATTATCTGGGCGGCAAAAAATATTATTTCATCTCCCTCCTCATTCTGCTGGAAACCATGCTGCCCTTCTTCCTGATCTTCGAGGGCCGCAAGCCCCAGGCGCGGGAGTTGGTCACTGTCGCAGTACTCTGTGCCATCGGCGTAGCGGGGCGGGCGGTATTCTTCATGCTGCCCCAGTTCAAGCCCGTCATGGCGATTACCATTATCGCGGGGGTGGCCTTCGGCGGCGAGACCGGCTTTCTCGTGGGGGCCATGACCATGCTGACCTCCAACGTGCTGTTCTCCCAGGGGCCGTGGACGCCGTGGCAGATGTTTGCCATGGGCATCATCGGCTTTCTTGCCGGTGTGCTGTTCCGGAAGGGCTGGCTGCGGCGCAGCCGGGTCAGCCTGTGTATCTTTGGCGCGCTGAGCGCTATTGTGATCTACGGCGGCATCATGAACCCGGCGTCGGCTCTCATGTGGGCAAACGACCTGGGCTGGAAGATTATTGTAACCTACTGTATCTCCGGCTTCCCGATGGACTGCGTCCATGCCGCCGCCACTTGGCTTTTCCTCTGGTTTGGAGCCGAACCCATCCTGGAAAAGCTGGATAGAATAAAAGTGAAATACGGGCTGGCAGAGTGAGGTTGAACGGCACAATACATGCCTTGTTGGCCATATCCGGTGCGCCGGAAGGCTTCAAACTGTCAAGCACGCCGGGCTGGGGTGTCCCCCAGCCCGGCGTGCCTTTAAAACAGAGTAATTTGGCTGGTATCCGCCATACCGGCAAAGGCGCCCAGGCTCTTAAGCTGGTCGATATGGGTTTTGGACAGCTTATTACAGCAGAGGGCGAACTCCTCCACGGAGATAAACTCCTTCCCCTTCCGCTTTTCCACAGTATCCAGAGCCGCCGTCTCACCCAGGCCGCGGACAGCGGTAAAGGGCGGGATCAGGGCGTCCTCCCCCTTCAGGGTGAAGCGGGTGGCATCGGACTCATAGATATTGATGGGGTCAAAGCGAAAGCCCCGGAGGTAAAATTCGTAGCACACCTCCAGCGTCACCGCCAAATCCTGCTCCACGGCGGTGGCATCCTTGTTATTCCAGATCTCCGTCAGCTTCCGCTTCACCGCCTCCAGCCCGGCACAGCAGTACTCCGCGTCAAAGGCCTTGGCCCGAATGGAGAAGAAGGTGGCGTAGAAAGCCAGAGGCCTGTGGACCTTAAACCAGGCAATGCGGAAGGCCATCATCACATAAGCCACGGCATGTGCCTTGGGGAAAAGGTAACCGATCTTTGCCAGAGACTGAATGTACCAGTCCGGCACATCGTGCTCCCGCATGGCCTCCTCCCAGCCCGGCTCAAAGCCGCCCTTCTTCACCTTACCCTTTCGCACCGACTCCATGATCTTAAAACTCATCTTGGGCTCCAGGCCCATAGAGATCAGGTAGAGCATAATATCGTCGCGGCAGCCCACCGTCTCGTTGACGCCGGCGGTTCCCTCCAGAATCAGTTCCCGGGCGTTGCCCAGCCACACGTCGGTGCCGTGGGAGAAGCCGGAGAGCCGCACCAGGGTATTGAAGTCCCTGGGCTGGGTGTCCATAAGCATCTGGCGGGTGAACTTGGTGTTGAACTCCGGGATTGCCACCGCCCCGGTGGGGCCTAAGAGTTCATCATTCTCAAAGCCCAGGGCGCGGCTGGAGGTGAAAAGGCTCATGGTGTCCCGATCATCCAGGGGAATAGCCCGGGCGTTGACGCCGGTGAGGTCCTCCAGCATGCGGACCATGGACGGATCATCGTGGCCCAGCATATCCAGCTTCAGAAGGTTATCCTCCATGCAGTGGTATTCAAAGTGAGTGGTGATGATATCGCTGTCGGCAGCGTCGGCGGGGTGCTGGACGGGGCAGAAGTCCTCCACGTCCAGATCGTCGGGGACCACCACCAGGCCGCCGGGGTGCTGGCCGGTGGTGCGCTTGACGCCCACACAGCCCAGGGCCAGGCGGTTCTCCTCGGCGTGGCCGGGGTTCAGGCCCCGGGCCTCCAGGTACTTCTTCACATAGCCATAGGCGGTTTTCTCCGCCACGGTGCCAATGGTCCCCGCCCGGAACACCTGGGTCTCACCAAACATCTCGATGGCGTGGCGGTGGGCCCGGGCCTGGTACTCGCCGGAAAAGTTCAGGTCGATATCCGGCACCTTCCCGCCTCCAAAGCCCAGGAAGGTCTCGAAGGGGATGTCGAAGCCATCCTTCACATATTTCGTCCCGCAGACCGGGCACACCTTGTCCGGCATATCGGCCCCGCAGCCGTAGGACCCGTCTGTGATAAACTCGCTGCCCTTGCACTTGGGACAGCGGTAGTGGGGCGGCAGGGCGTTGACCTCAGTGATACCGGACATGTAGGCCACCAGGGATGAGCCCACAGAGCCACGGGAGCCCACCAGGTAGCCGTTTTCCAAGGACCGCTGCACCAGCTTCTGGGCGGACATGTATACCACATCGTACTTGCCCAGAATGCCCCCCAGTTCTACGTTGAGGCGATCCACGATCAGCTGGGGCGGGTTCTCGCCGTAGAGTTCGTGGACCTTGTCCCACACCAGGCGGTTCAGATCCTCCTCGGAGTTTTCCAGCCGGGGCGGAAACAGCTTTCCCTTGGGCAGCAGGTCGAAGGTCTCCACCATGGCGGCGATGGCCTGTGGGTTGGTGACAACCACCTCCAGGGCCTTTTCCTCCCCCAGATAGGAGAACTCCTCCAGCATCTCATCGGTGGTTTTGAAGTAGATGGGCAGGGGCTGGTCACAGTCGGGAAATTTTTTGGTATCCAGCAGAATATGGCGGTAGATCTCATCCTCCGGGTCCAGGAAATGGACGTCGCCAGTGGCGCAGACGGGCTTACCCATTTCCTCCCCCAGCCGGACAATGGTGCGGTTAAATTCCCGCAGTTCCTCCTCGTCCCGGGCCTTCCCCTCCCGGACCATAAAGGCGTTGTTGCACAGGGGCTGGATCTCCAGGTAGTCGTAGAAGGAAGCGATGCGCTTCAGTTCCGCCCAGTCCTTATACTCCGTCACCGCCTGGAACAGTTCCCCCGCCTCACAGGCGGAGCCAATAATCAGCCCCTCCCGGTGGGCAATCAACTGGTCCTTGGGGATGGTGGGCACACGCCGGAAATATTTCAGGTTGGAGTCGGAAACCAGCTGGTACAGGTTTTTCAGCCCCACCTTATTCCGGGCAATGAGGATAATGTGCCGGGGCCGGCGGTTGGCGCGTCCCTTCGTCCGCAGGGCCGGCATGGCGGCATTCACCGCCTGAAGGCTGTGGACGCCCATCTCCTCCAGCTTTGCAAAAAAGTGGGGCAGGAAAAGGCCGCAGGTGGCGGCGTCGTCGCTGGCCCGATGGTGCTGGAAAGCGGGCAGTTTCAGATGCTCCGCCACAATATCCAGCTTATATTTTCCCAGTTCCGGCAGCAGGTTCTGGGCCAGGATCAGGGTATCCACATAGGTGGGGTCAAAGTCGTAGCCCGTCCTGCGGCAGCCCGCCCGGACAAACCCGATATCAAATTCCGCATTGTGTGCCACCAGGGGCCGGTCTCCCACAAAGTCCAGAAAGGCCCGCAGGGCTTCCGCCGGCTGGGGGGCATCCTGAAGCATGGCGTCTGTAATACCGGTGAGGGCGATGATCTCCGGCGTCAGGTGGCGGCCCGGATTCACAAAGGTCTGGAACCGCTCCCCCACCTTGCCGTTCTCGATCACTACGGCGCCGATCTCCGTGATGGCGTCCTCCTGCACCTTCAGGCCGGTAGTCTCAATATCAAAGGCCACATAAGGGTCTGTAAAGGAAAAATCCCTGTCACCATGTATGGCAATCCGGTCATCCAGATTGTTGATCAGATACCCCTCCATGCCGTAGAGCAGCTTAATATCCCCGGCGGAGTGCCAGGCGTCTGGAAACCCCTGGACCACACCGTGGTCCGTAATAGCGATGGCGGGGTGGCCCCAGGCCTCCGCCCGCTTGATGATGTTCCCATCGGGCCCCGCCTTGGGGTTTAAGGGGGAGAGGGCGTCCATATTGGAAAAGGTGGTATGCATGTGCAGTTCCACCCGCTTCACCGGCGCGGTGTCGGCCCGCATGGCGTGGGGATAGGTCGTGATGCTCCGGGGGTCCAGTATCACATCGCTGCCATCCCGGTTAAGCTTGACATAGCCCTGCACCTTCAGCCACATGCCGGGCTTCACGTCCTTTTTCAGGGCCGCCTTTTCCTCCTTCTGCATGTACTTGGTCACGCGGACAGAGGTCTGGAAATCGGTCATATCAAAGGTCAGGCAGAATACACCGGGGCGGCGCGTCTCATACAGATCCGAAAAAAACACCTTGCCGGCCACCACCACGCTGCCCATTTTGGGGTTCAGTCCCGCCATGGGCTGCACCGCCCCCTTGATGGGCGCTCCCATGACCACCTCGCCACCCTCGGTCTTTTCCCTGCCGCCGTTTGCCGGGGCCGGAGCGGACACGGTCTGACGGATCGTCACCTTTTTCAGCTGATATGTTTCCGCCACAGCGGCAGCCAGGGCGTCCTTCCCCTCCCCCAGATCGGCGCTGACCGTCAGCGCCATCCCCATAGTCCGGGCGGCACGGTCCACCTCCGCCTCCGTCAGGTATGCCCCATCCAGCTGCAGGCGCAGATCCCATGGCAGCTGGATGCTATGAAACAGTTCAAAAAATGGTATCTTTTGTGCCATATCCCTCAGTTAACACCTTTTTCTTCTCTTTGCTTGCAACACGCGCCCGACAGGCCGGGCATCTCCTCCCCCGGCATTCCCTTACAGGCGCTGGATCTCCGCCATGAGGGCATCCACCAGATGCTCCTGGGGCACCTTTGCTATAATCTGCCCCTTTCGGAATACAAGGCCCTCCCCTTTTCCTCCGGCAATGCCCACATCAGCGGAGGAGGCCTCTCCGGGACCATTCACCGCACAGCCCATCACGGCAACGGTGATGGGCTTGGTGCAGCCCGCCAGGCGGCGCTCCACCTCCCGGGCCATGGGGATCAGGTCAATATTGGTCCGGCCGCAGGTGGGGCAGGAGATGAGATTGGGCCCCTCCTGCCGCAGTCCCGCCGCCAGCAGGATCTTCCTGGCAGCGGCGATCTCCTCCACGGGGTCGGCGGTAAGCGTCACCCGCAGGGTATCCCCGATCCCAAGGCACAGCAGCCCGCCGATGCCCATGGCGGACTTGACCATCCCCATCTCCGCCGTACCCGCCTCCGTTACGCCCAGATGGAGGGGATAGCCGCACCGCTGGCTGAGGAGCCGGTAGGCGGCAATGGTCAGCGGCACCGAGGAGCACTTGACAGAGATGCAGATATCATCAAAGTCAAACTGATTGAGGAGGGCCACATGGCCCAGGGCGCTCTCCACCAGCCCCTGAGGGGTAACGCCGCCGTATTTCTGCCGCAGTTCCTTCTCCAAGGATCCGCCGTTGACGCCGATGCGGATGGGGATGCGCCCTGCCCGGCAGACATCCGCCACTGCCTTGACCCGGTCCCGGGAGCCGATGTTGCCGGGATTGATCCGAATCTTATCCACCCCCTGGGCGGCACACTCCAGCGCCAGACGGTAGTCGAAATGGATGTCCGCCACCAGGGGGATATGGATGCGGCTTTTAATGGCCCCGATGGCCCTGGCCGCCGACATATCCGGCACCGCCACCCGCACAATCTCACAGCCGGCCTCCTCCAAGCGGTGGATCTGTTCCACGGTGGCCGCCACATCGTCGGTCTTGGTGGAACACATGGACTGGATGGACACAGGCGCGCCGCCTCCAACGGGGACGCCGCCCACCAATATCTGCTTTGTCATAGCCCCACTCCTCATCCGATCAGCTTCATCACGTCGTTAAAGGTAACAAACAGCATCAGCGCCATCAGCAGCACAAAGCCTCCCACATTGATGACCGCCTCATATTTCATGGGAATCCGCTTTTTCAGCAGCTTCTCCGACAGCGTGGAGACAGCCAGGAAGAAAATGCGGCCGCCATCCAGAGCCGGGATCGGCAGAAGATTCATCACTGCCAGATTTACCGTAATCAGCGCGCCGATATGGGCAATATTCTCTGCGGCGGCCCGGAAGGTGGCGCTCTGCTGGCCCACCTCCGTAATGGTGGAGACGATACCCACGGGGCCGGAGAGATCCTTGACCCCGGCATTTCCTGTCACCAGCATTTTCAGGCTGTACCAGACGATGCGGACAAAATCCACGGCGTTGTACCAAGCCATTTTCAGCTTGCCGCCCACAGTGGCCTCCACAACCCCGCCGAAATACAGCCCATAGCCGGTATAGGTGCCGCCGCTCTGGCTGTCGGTGAACTCCCCCAGGGTCATGGGGAAGTCGTCCAGCGCCACCTTTTCCCCCTGCCGCAGCACCACCAGGTCAAAGCCCGTGCCGTCCCCCTGAGCCAGGAACATACTGATATCGCTAAAGAGATAAATCCTCTCTCCATCAATGCTGTAAAGGATATCGCCTTGCTGGAGTCCGTTCTCCCCCTGGAGTTGGAACTCCGGTGCAAAGCCGGTAATTTCCGCTGTACGGAAGGCCTCCGCGTCGGCATAGAGCAGCAGCAGGATCACAAGGCCCACCAAAAAATTCATGATGGCGCCGGCGGCAAACACCAGTACCTTTTTCCCAAAGCTCTGGCTGGTGAGGCTGTGGGGGTCGTCGGACTCCTCCTCCTCCCCCTCCATGGCGCAGTAGCCGCCAATGGGCAGAGCCCGGACAGAAAACTCCGTCCCCTTTTTCCCCGTGTGCCGCCACAGGGCAGGCCCCATGCCGATGGCAAACTCGTGGACCGTAACCCCGCAGAGGCGGGCAGCGATAAAGTGTCCCCACTCGTGGGCGGCGATGAGCACACCGAAGAGCAGGATGGCAATGATAATATACATAGGCTGGGCTTCCCTTCTTTTTGGATTCCTCCAGCTGGCCGGGCCTACCGGCCTTCACACACAACACGCCTGGCCCGCTGGTCTGCTTCCAGTATATCCTCCAGGCTTGGATTTAATTGCACCGGAATCGCGCCCAGGGCCCGCTCCACCAGCACAGGGATCTGGCCGAAGGGGATCTGCTCCCGCAGAAACAGACCCACCGCCGCCTCATTGGCCCCATTGAGCACCGCGCAGCTGGTGCCGCCGGTACGGGCGCAGTCCAAGGCCAGGGCAAAGCAGGGGAACGCTTCCGGGTCCGGCGCCTGGAAGGTCAGGGGCGGGCAGGTCAAAAGATCCAGGCCCGGCTCCTCCCACGCCGTCCGGTCCGGGTAGGTGAGCGCATAGCGGATGGGCAGGCGCATATCCGCCGTGCCCAGCTGGGCCAGCACCGCCCCATCCCGATACTCCACCATGGAGTGAATCACACTCTGGCGGTGAATCACCACGTCCACCTGGCCGGGGGGCAGATCAAAAAGGCGCATGGCCTCAATGACCTCCAGCCCCTTGTTCATGAGGCTGGCACAGTCCACGGTAATCTTTTCCCCCATCCGCCAGTTGGGGTGGCGCAGGGCGTCGGAGCGGGTCTTGTGGGCCATCTCCTCCCGGCTCATGCCAAAAAAGGGTCCGCCGGAGCAGGTCAAAATCAGCCGCCGGACCTGGGCGCGGTCCCGACAGCCTGTCAGGCACTGGAAAATGGCGGAGTGCTCGCTGTCCACCGGGATGATCTCCGCCCCATACTTCCGGGCCGCGCCCATCACCAGTTCCCCGGCGCACACCAGCGTCTCCTTGTTGGCCAGGGCAATCCGCTTACCACGCTCAATGGCCGCCAGCGTGGGCCAGAGTCCCACCATGCCCACCACGGCCGTCACCACCGTGTCACTCTCCGGCAGCGCCGCCGCCTCCATCAGGCCATCCAGGCCGCAGGCCACCTTCACATCCGTGTCCGCCAGCCGCCGGGCCAGTTCCACCGCCGCGTCCACCTCATAAAGCACAGCCAGACGAGGCCGAAACTGCCTCGCCTGCTGCTCCAACAGGTCAATGTTCCGCTGGGCCGCCAGGGCCGCCACCCGCACCCCCAGCTGCCCGCACACCTCCAGCGTCTGCCGTCCAATGGAGCCGGTGGAGCCAAGCAGCGAAATGCTTCGTGTCATGATACACCTCTTTTCAGGCATACATCCTTTTCTTAAAAGAAAAGGATCAAAAGAATTCTATGGCGAAACGGTGTTTCGCCTCAGCCTGTCAAAAAAGCCTCGCAGAGTTCGCGTCCGCAGAC